>Ga0209344_10003757_pt1 | contig 14608 bp, 11 predicted proteins | sample Cruoilmetagenom6_FD_187293 | JGI IMG/M metagenome (GOLD analysis project Ga0209344, IMG submission 187293) | Oil polluted marine microbial communities from Coal Oil Point, Santa Barbara, California, USA - Santa Barbara Oil Seep Sample 6 (SPAdes)... | ecosystem: Environmental > Aquatic > Marine...
GGTGGCCGCCGCGCGCTTTCTCGACAAGATGCGCGCCGCCCCGTTCGAGCCTCACGGCCTGCGCGGCTCGCTGCATGGCAGTCTTGCCTTCACCGGCATCGGCCATGCCACGGACCGCGCCACGATACTGGGCCTCGCGGGTTTTCGCCCCGAGGATTACGATCACGACACGGCCGAGGCGACGCTTGAGCAGATTCGCGAAACCCACACCCTGCGTCCGCCCGGCCTGCCGGAACTGGCCTTTCACCCCAAGGATGACCTGATCTTCGATTTCGGTCCCAACCTGCCGGGCCATGCCAATGGCATGATCCTGATGGCCACCGACGCCCAGGGCGACGTGATCCTTCAGGAGACATATTATTCCATCGGCGGCGGTTTCGTGATGACCGAGGCCGAACTGGCCCAGGGCCGCAACACCGACGAGGGCGAACCCGTCCCCTATCCCTTCAAATCCGCCGCCGAGATGCTGCAAATGGCCGAACATTCGGGCAAGACCGTCGCCCAGATGAAAAAGGCCAACGAGATTTCCCGTGGCGGCCCGGAAAACCTGCGCTCAGGTGTCGCGCGGATCTGGAAGGTGATGGATGACTGCATCGAACGCGGTATCGAATCCGAGGGCGAACTGCCCGGCGGCCTGCGCGTGCGCCGCCGCGCCAAGGGCATCCGCGATGCCCTCCTCGCTGAACGCGGCACCAACCTTCAGGCGCCCCACAAGATCAACGACTGGATCAGCCTCTACGCGATGGCCGTGAACGAAGAGAACGCCGCCGGCGGTCAGGTCGTGACCGCGCCCACCAATGGCGCCGCGGGCGTGGTGCCCGCCGTCATCAAGTACTGGCTCGAACATGTCCCCGGTGCGTCCGAATCCCAGATCGAGGATTTTCTCCTGACCGCCGCAGCCATCGGCGGGCTGGTGAAGTACAACGCCTCGATTTCGGGCGCCGAGGCGGGGTGCCAGGCCGAGGTCGGCAGCGCCGCCGCGATGGGTGCCGCCGGACTGGCCGCCGTGCTGGGTGGCACCCCCGCCCAGATCGAGAACGCCGCCGAAATCGCGCTGGAACATCACCTCGGCATGACCTGCGACCCCGTGAAGGGGCTGGTGCAGGTGCCCTGCATCGAACGCAATGGCCTTGGCGCGATCAAGGCGGTCAGCGCTGCCAGCCTCGCCCTGCGCGGCGACGGCACCCACCTTGTGCCGCTCGATGCCTGTATCGAGACCATGCGCCAGACCGGCGAGGACATGAGCGAAAAATACAAGGAAACCTCGCTTGGCGGCCTTGCCGTGAACGTGCCCAACTGCTGAACGCGCGCGGCGCGCCTAGGCAGGCCAGCTTGCGCGCGCATCGAGCAGCGCGCCTGCCGCCACTTCCAGCATCGCCTCGGGCAGGATGACCAGCATCTTGGGCGCGGTCAGCGACAATTGCACCGGCCCCGTCGCGTGGTTCGACGTGCCGATCCTCCCGTCGGGCGCGAAATTCAGCCCCGCGATGGAATATTCCAGCCCCTCCGACAGCCCCTCGACCGCCCCCAGAGGAAACAGCGATACCTCGCAGCCCTCGGGCAGGCCGATCGACAATTCCGGCGGCGCAAGGAACACCAGCTCCTCGCGCCCCAGCAGGATGCAGCGCCGGTGCGGGTGACGCACCAGCGTGTTGTAGGCCGCCAGCTGATGATCCAGCCGCGCGCCCGAAAACCCGATTCCCACCACCAGCGGCGCGGCGATGTTGCCAAGGCACTTGTCGAAATCCGTGCTGTCCTGATCCGCGATCGGATGCAGCGCCTCGTCGGGAAACCGCGCCCGCCCTTCGGCGCTGAGCGAATCGAAATCGCCGATCACCGCCTCGGGAATCACCCCGTTGGCCAGTGCCGCATCCGCCCCGCCATCCGCCGCAACCACCCTCGGGCCCAGTGCGCGGGCGCGCTTCAGAAGAAATTTGTCTATTTCTGCGCCCCCAATCAGGGTGATTGGCTCTGCTGCCTCAACAATCATCTGACATTTTCCTGATTAGCCGATATTTAGGAAACTGATCACATTCTCACCATGAAATGATACGCTAAAGTTCCAAGAATCGGGCGCCTTTGGTCTTGGCAAGCATGGTAAAGACGAATGTCGCAGGTCAAGAAGAGCGAGCATTCAAATGGTTAGTGGAAGTAAGATTCTCACAGTTTCGTACGGGACATTCTCGTGCACACTCGAAGGATTCGACGATTCCTTCGACACGATGAAGGCAATCGCCGAGTATTTTCGCGACCTGGCGGCCGATGACAGGTATTTCGGTGCCGAGCCACCGACCCCGGACGCCGAGATGCTCGCCCGGATCGCCGAGCGCGAAATCTCGCGCCGCGTCGAGGCGCGTCAAGGCGAAGGCGGGATTGTCCTGCGCGCTGCCGACTCTTCGGCCCTTGCCGGTCTGACCGCGCCCTACGCGCTTCAGCCTCAGCCCGCCGCCAGTCAGCCTGCGCGCGCTCCGGCCCCCGAGGCCGAAGCACCCGACACAGCGGCACCCGAAGCCCCGCTTCAGGAAAGCCCCGCCGAGGCCGCTGAACCCGCGCCCGAACCCAAGGCCGCCGAACCGGCGCCGGAATCCGAGGTTGCCGAAGCGCCCGAGTCCGTTTCCACCGATGAAGAGGAAACCGCTGCCGAAGCCGCCGAGGCCGCGCATCCCGCCTTCACCGAAGACGCCAGCGAAGAGGTTCTTTCCGAAGCATCGGAACCTGAACCCGAAGCAATTGCTGAACCGGCACCCGAACCGGAGCCGGAATCCGTTGCCGAAGCAGAACCGGAGCCCGAGCCCGTTGCCGAAGCACAACCGGAACCGGAAGCCGTGGCCGAGCCGGAAGCGGAGCCCGAACACGTCGCCGAGGCCCAGCCCGAGTCCGAAGATGACAGCGTCGCCGCCAAGCTGCGCCGCATCCGCTCGGTCGTGATGCAATCCGAACGCAGCTACGCCGGGGATGAATTCACCGAGGACGAACACGCCGACGATGAAAGCGCGGGCGACTACCTCGATGACGCCGCCGCCGATCTCGATGCCGCCCTCGAAGCTGACGACGCCGCAGAACTTGCGCAGGCCACGCCGCTTCAGGACGACGACGAAGACGAGCTCGATTCGATCCTCTCGCGCTTCAATGCCGACCGCGACACCGTCGCCGAGGAACCCGCCGATACCGGCGATACCCTTGAAACCGAAGAGGAAATTCCGAACGCAACCAGCGATGAGGTTGAACTGGAGCATGATACGCTGGCGCAGCTTCTGGCCGACGCCCTGCCGGCAAAAGCCGCTGGCGATGCCGCCGAAGCCGCTGCGGACGCAGACGCTCAAGCACCCGAATTCGCCGAGGCGGAGCCCGAGGCCGACCCCGTCGAAGATGACATCGCCGACGAAGACACCGCCGAAGACGCCGAAGAATCCGGCGAAGACATGGTCGAGCCGCGTGAACCGCTGCGCGCCCGTGTCGTCGCCATCAAGCGTAGCGAACTCGAAGCTGCCGCCGCCGCGCAACAGTTCGAAGAGGAACTCGCCGAGGACGACTCCGCCGCCGCCACATCCGACGACGACGATGACGAGGAAGACGATGCGCCCGCCTCGCTTCTCAGCCCCGAGGAAGAGGCCGATCTTCAACGCGAACTGGCCGCGCTCGAGGCCGAGATGGGCGACGACGCGCCCGAATCCGAGGACCGTCTTGTCGCCGACCAGGACGACGATGACGACCTTTCGGAATCCGCGCTGGACGACGAATGGGCCGACACCGCCGAGGCCGACGAAAACGACGAAGATCGTCCCCAGCCCGCACCTGCCCTTGGCAAGCTGGACGAGGGCGAACCCCATGCGGATGTGAACCGCATTTTCGCCAAGACCGACAGCCACCGTGACGCGCCTGAGGCCAACCACCGCCGCAGCGTGATCCAGCACCTGCGCGCCGCCGTCGCCGCCACCCGCGCCGACAAGAAGGCCGGGATCGCGGATGACCCCGGCAAGGACGACACGCCCTATCGCTCGGATCTGGCGGATGTGGTGCGCCCGCGCCGCCCGCGCGCCGACGCCACGCGCGAGCACACCCGCTCGCCCCGGCCCGAGGAAACCCGGCCCGCGCCGCTCAAGCTGGTGGCCGAACAGCGGGTCGATGTCGAAACCCCGCGCGAGCCGATCCGCCCGCGTCGCATCTCTGCTGCCGAGTTGCAGGCCGATCCGGCCGCCGTGGACAGTGGCTTTGCCGATTTCGCCAGCGAAATGGGCGCGACCGAGCTGCCCGACCTGCTCGAGGCCGCCGCCGCCTATCTCGCCGATGTCGAAGGCCGCCCGCAATTCTCGCGCCCGATGCTGATGGGCAAGCTGCGCGAAGTGTCGGATGCCGGGTTCTCGCGCGAAGACGGCTTGCGCAGCTTCGGCAAACTCCTGCGCGACGGCAAGCTGCAAAAGCTCAAGGGTGGCCGCTTCAGCGTCACCGAGGAAACCGAGTATCGCAACGCCGAAGGGCGCAATCGCAACGCAGGCTGAGCGGAGGGACCGCTCCTTCAGACGCCCGGTCCGGCCCTCGTGCCGCGCCGGGCGTCTTCACATCCGGCTCAGACCCCGGCGGGCAGCCATATGGTGCGGATCATGCTCGCCCGGTCCAGAAACGCCGGGTCCTCGCCCTCTGCACCGAACCAGTCGCGCGCATGGCCGTCATTGACCCAGGTCCGTTTCATCGCCTCCGCGCTCTCGCGCTCGATCATTGCCGACAGGTCGCTCGATGAAAAACACCACAGCGCGTCGATCTCCATATGCCGTGCCATCGCAGGCGCCAGATCCGCGTGGCTTCCCGTCAGCAGGTTGACCGCGCCGGGCGGCATCTGCAGGCACTCGAAAATCAGCGACAGTTCGGGTGCCACCAGCGGATAGGCTTCGGATGCCACCAGAACCGCGCGGTTTCCCATCGCCAGGATCGGCGCCAGCACTGAAACAAGCCCCAGAAGCGGCGCCTCGTCGGGGCAGATCGCGCCGATCACGCCCACCGGCGCGCGCGCGGCCACCGCCAGCCCGTGCATCGCCACGCCAGGTGCGCGTGCGGCAATCGTGTCGGCCCGCGCGGCATAGCTGCACAGCCGCTCGATCGCCGTATCGACCTCCTTCTCGCCACCACGACCACCTGTCAAATCATTGATAAGGTGTGATAAATCGTCCTTTCGCGTCGTCAGCGCGTGGCTCATCGCGAGCAGGGCGCGTGCCCGGTCGCGCCCGCTTCTGCGGCTCCAGTCCGCGGCGTTATGCGCCGCGCCGACCGCCGCGCCGACATCGCTTGTCCCGGCCTGCGCCACCTGTCCCAATATCCGCCCCGCCTTGTCATGCACGTTGCGGCAATAGCCGCCGGGGCGCACCTGCCGCCCGGCGATGAACAGCGTTGCATCGGTCACGCCCGGCGCCTCCGCGCTCGCCGCCGCGCCATTGGCGCTGGCAAAGGGCTCGATCCGGGGCAGGGGTCTCGGCTTTCCATTCGTTCCCGTATGGTGCGCCAGCCCGTCCCATCCCCCATCGCGCCCGAACCCGGCTTCGCGCAGTCCGCCCTGCGGCGCGGCGGCATCCGTCAGCCCCGTGGCATTGATCCAGACGACACCGGCCGCAAGCCTCGGCGCCAGGTCCAGCACCAGCGACAGCGTCTCCGACCAGAGCGAGACCGCCCCCGCATGGCCCGTGTTGTTGATCAGCTGGACCGCTTCCTGCGGCGTTCTGAAACTCATCGCCACTGCGACGGGGCCTCGAATATCAAGGTGCATCGCCGGATCGGCGGGCGCCAGCCCGGTGATCAGGGCAGGGCGGTGATACTGCCCGCCGGGCGAAGGCCGGGTCGGGACGAACAGATCGCCTCCGGCGCGGGCAATCAGATCGGCCATCCGCCCGCGACCCGCCGGGTTCGCCATCGCGCCGATATCCGTGCACCGATCCAGCGGATCGCCGATCCGCAGGTTCTCCATACGGTTGCGTAGCTTTTGATGAAACCGCTCCGCCACACTCTCCTGCACCAACAGGCGATGCGGGCTGTCATAGGAAACTGCCAGCGCCTCGATTGCGGAATCCAGGTCGGCATCGTCAAACACGACGAAACTGTCGGCCGCATCCATCTCCAGCGACAACACCTTTCCTGTCCCCGCCGTCGCACGGCGCAGCGCGCGCCCCGCCGTCAGCGATCCGGCAAAACCGACCATGTCGGTCCCCTCGTGGCACGCAAGGCTCTCGCCCAGCGCGGCATCGCCGGTCAGGATATTGACCACGCCCTTCGGCAATCCCGCCTGCCGGCAGAGATCTGCAAACAGCAAGGCGCTCAGCGATGCCCATTGCGAAGGCTTCACGATCACGCTGTTGCCCGCCGCCAGCGCCGGGGCCAGCTTGCGCGCCAGCACCGCCAGCGGCATCCGCGACGGCAGGATCACCGCGCAGACACCCAGCGGCGCACGCCCCGGCAATTCACTGTCGATCAACCGCGCCAGGCTGGCATGATGCTGAAACTGCCGCTCCACCTGCGTCACGTCATGGTCGCGCACCGCACCGATGGGTCGCCCGGTATCCAGCACCTCGATCACCGCGCAAAGCCGCGCATTGTTGGCAACCACCCGCGCCAGCGCGTCCAGATGCCGTGCCCGTCCGGCCCCGCCCAGCCCGGCCCATTTGCGCTGCGCCTTCCCGGCGGCGCTCACCGCGCTGTCCAGATCCTCCTGCGTCGCCGCCGACAATGTCGCCAGAACCTCGCCATTCGCCGGGTTCACGGCGTCGAACCCCGCCCGCGGCGCGCCAAAGGTGCCGTTGATGAACTGCCCGAAACGGTCGCCCTGATCGACCAGCCATGCCAGTGCCTCGGCGGCGCTTTCCGGGGCGTCGCCATAGGCCATGCTGTCATATTCCTCGCGCACGCTCATGTTCCTGTCCCCGCTTCCATCATCCGATCCCGTGGCGCCAGCCCGCCGATGGCCGCCCGCTCACATGCTGCTCAAGTTGCCGTTCTATATCCGCCAGCAAGGACGACGCCCCGAAGCGAAACAGCTCCGGCGACAGCCACTGGCGGCCCAGCTCCTCGCGCAGCATCGCAAGATAGGCCAGCGCCTCGCCCGCCTTTGAAATGCCGCCCGCCGGTTTCATGCCCACCCGCCAGCCGGTCCTTTCGTGATAGTCGCGGATCATCCGCAACATCACCAGCGTCACCGGCAGCGTCGCGTTCACTGGCTCCTTCCCGGTCGAGGTCTTGATGAAATCCGCGCCCGCCATCATCGCCACCATCGCCGCGCGCGCCACGTTGCGCAGACCGCCCAGCTCTCCCGTGGCAAGGATCGCCTTCATATGCGCCGCGCCGCAGGCCGCGCGAAACGCCCGCAGCTCGTCATGCAGCGCCTCCCAGCGCCCCTCCAGAACCCGTCGGCGCGAAATCACGATGTCGATCTCCTGCGCCCCGGCGGCGACGCTGGCCTCGATCTCGGCGATGCGCAGGCGCATCGGCGACAGCCCCGCCGGAAACCCGGTCGAGACCGCCGCCACCGGAATGCCCGTGCCCTCCAGCGCCTCGAGCGCGGGTGTGATCATCTCGTGATAGACACAGACCGCGCCCACGCGCAGCCCCTCCATCCCCATCGCCTCCAGAAGGTCCGGTCGCAGCGGCTGGCGCGCCTTGGCGCAAAGCCGCGCAACCCGCGCCGCCGTGTCGTCGCCCGAGAGGGTGGTAAGGTCCATGCAGGCCACCGCCTTGCACATCCACGCCGCGCGCTGCTCGCCGGTCAGGACGCGCCGCGCGGGCAGGGCCGCCGCCGCCCGATTCACCGCCGGCGCGTTCACCCGCAGCGCGCCGATCCAGTCCATGTCCAGCGCCATGCCCGCATTGCGCAAGCCCCCGGCTTGCGGCGACTGCGTGACGTGATCCTGTCCGAAGCCCTGCATCGGCATGCCGCCATGTCCTGAAAAATCCCTGGGCCAGACTCGCATGCGCCGGGAAACTTGGCAAGCGCGCGCGTTGCTTCTTGCAATTGCGAATAATTCGCAATTGCATTGACTCCGGCCCTGCCCAGCCCCATAGTTCCTCCTGTTCGCAGTCAGTAACGGAGCCCTCATGACCCGTCTCTCCCGGCGCCGCCTCCTCGGTCAGGCCGCTTCGGCCCTCGCGCTTGCGGCCACACCGCTAAGGGCTGCGCCGCCCGCGCTCGACATCGTGGCAACCACCGGCATGATCGCCGATGCCGCGCGCAATATCGGCGGTGACCTCGTGAATGTGCGCGCACTCATGGGCTCGGGCGTCGATCCCCATTCCTATCGCCAGACCCGCAGCGACATCGTCGCGCTGACCCGTGCCGATCACGTCCTCTGGCATGGCCTCTATCTCGAGGCGCAGATGGAAGACATGCTGCTCAAGCTCTCGCGCCGTGGCACCGCCACCCCGGTCGGCGAGGCCGTGCCGCGCGCGCAGCGGATCGCGCATGACGAATACGAGGGGCGCTTTGACCCCCATGTCTGGATGGCACCCGCGCTCTGGGTTCATGTCCTGCGCGCCGTGCGCGATGCGCTCACCACCCTTGCGCCCGCCCATGCCGACACTTTCGCCGCAAACACGGACGCCTATCTTGCGCGCATCACCCAGCTCGACATCTACGCGCAAGAGGTGCTCTCGACCGTGCCGCCCGCATCCCGTGTTCTGATGACGGCGCATGACGCATTCGGCTATTTCGGCCGCGCCTACGGGTTCGAGGTGATCGGCGTGCAGGGCATCTCGACGGAATCCGAGGCCGGGCTGAACCGTATCCGCACCCTTTCCACCCTGCTGGCCGAGCGCGACATCCGCGCGGTCTTTGTCGAAACCTCCGTCTCGGATCGCAATATGCGCGCACTGGCCGAAGGCGCCGCCGCTCAGAACCATGAAGTCAGGATCGGTGGTTCCCTCTATTCCGACGCGATGGGCAAGCCGGGCAGCTACGAGGGCACCTATATCGGCATGATCGACCACAACGTCACCACCATCGCCGCCGCGCTGGGCGGTCAAGCCCCCGAGAGGGGCATGGATGGCCTCTTGCAGGCGGGATTGTGAGCATGAAGCACGACAGCACCCGCCCCGAGCCTGTCAGACCGGCTATTCCCGCGACCGCCGGTGATGCGCCGTCGGTCCCTCTGGCGATCAGCGGCCTCACCGTGTCTTACGGCGATATGCCTGCCGTCAACGATGTCAGCGTCGCTTTCCGCTCCGGTGCCATGACCGCGATCATCGGTCCCAACGGGGCGGGAAAATCGACGCTTCTGAAATCCGCCCTGGGGATCGTGACGCCGCTCTCGGGGCAGGTCACCTGCTGGGGCAGGCCGCTGGCGCGGCAACGTCACCGCATCGCCTATGTACCCCAGCGCGCCGCCATCGACTGGGAGTTCCCCGCCCGCGCGCTCGATGTGGTGCTGATGGGCATGTATCGCGAGCTTGGCCTCCTGCGCCGGGTGCGTGCATCGCATCTGGCGCGGGCCATGTCCTGCCTTGCCCGCGTCGGGATGGAGGATTTCGCCGACCGCCAGATCGGCCGCCTCTCGGGCGGCCAGCAGCAACGCGTGTTCCTTGCCCGCGCACTGGCGCAGGGCGCGGACCTCTACATGCTCGACGAACCCTTCGCCGGGGTCGACGCGGCGACCGAACGCGCCATCATCGCCGTCCTCAAGGAAATCGTCGCCGAAGGCGGCACCGTCATTGCCGTGCATCACGACCTTGCCACCGTGCCGGGCTATTTCGACCGCGTGTTCCTGATGAACGTCCATGCCATCGCCGAAGGGCCGGTCGCCACCGCCTTCAGCCGCGAGAATCTCGACCTGGCCTATGGCGGGCGTCTGGCGCAAGACCCGGCCGGGGCAGCGGGGGCGCGCGATGCTTACTGACGCGCTTTTGCTGCAACTTGGCTACAACGCCACCCTGGTCACGCTGGGCGCGGCGCTGCTGGGCGCGGCGGCGGGAGTGACGGGCGTGTTCCTGGTCCTGGGCAAACGCGCGCTTGTCAGCGACGCGGTCAGCCACGCGACCCTGCCCGGCATCGGGCTTGCCTTCATCGCGATGGTCATGGCGGGGGGTGACGGGCGCGCACTGCCGGGGCTGTTGCTTGGCGCGGCGGCTGCGGCGGGGCTGGGGCTGCTCTGCGTCAGCTGGCTGACCCGGCGCACCCGCCTTGGCGAGGACGCCGCCATCGGCGCGGTGCTGTCGGTGTTCTTCGGCGCGGGGGTGGTCCTTCTGACGGTGATCCAGACCATGAGCGCGGGGCGCCAGGCAGGGCTCGAAACCTTCCTGCTCGGGTCCACCGCCGGGATGCTGCGCAGCGATGCCCTGGTGATCGCCCTGGCGGGGGCGCTGGTGCTCGCTCTGGTTCTGGCGCTGCGCCGCCCGATGACCCTGGCCGCCTTCGATCCCGATTTCGCCGTCGCCCGCGGGCTGAACGTGCGGCGCATCGACCTCGCGGCAATGGGGCTTGCGATGGCGATCACCGTGATCGGGCTCAAGATCGTCGGTCTGATCCTGATCGTCGCCCTGCTGATCATCCCGCCCGTCGCCGCCCGGTTCTGGAGCGATCGCGTCGATCATGTCCTGGCGCTCTCGGGCCTTCTTGGCGGCATCTCGGGCTATGGCGGGGCGGCCCTGTCGGCCACCGCGCCGGGCCTGCCGACCGGGCCGCTTATCGTGCTTCTGTCCTTCGCGCTTTTCGCGCTCTCGCTTCTGGCCGCACCGCGCCGCGGGGTGCTGGCGACGCTCTTGCGCCGCCGCCGCGCCGTCGCGCCGGGGGCGGGGCGATGATGGGCGCCGAGTTCGTCGCCCTGTCGCTGCCCCCGATCCTGATCGGCACCTTGGCGGCCATCGCCTGCGCGTTGCCGGGGAACTTCCTGCTGCTGCGCCGTCAGGCGCTGATCGGCGATGCCATCAGCCATGTGGTCCTGCCCGGTATCGTGCTGGCCTTCCTTGTGACCGGAACCGTCGCCGCCTGGCCGATGATGCTGGGCGCGGGCGCGGCGGCGCTTGTCGCGGTCCTGATGATCGAGACCATCCGCCGCCTTGGCCGGATCGAGCCCGGCGCCGCGATGGGGGTTGTCTTTACCACCATGTTCGCCGCCGGTGTGCTGCTGCTTGAACAAAGCGACACATCGGGTGTGCATCTTGACGTGCAGCACGCGCTTTACGGCAATCTCGAAAGCCTGATCTGGCTCGAGGCGACGGGCTGGGATTCGCTCTGGGATGTCCAGGCCCTCGCGGCGCTGCCGCCCGAATTGCCGCGCATCGCCCTGACGCTGCTTGTCGTGGCGGTGGTCATGCTGCTGTCATGGCGGCCCCTGGTCCTGTCGACCTTCGACGAGGGTTTCGCCCGCACGCTGGGCCTGCCGGTGCGTGCCATCGGCGTGGGCCTGGTCAGCCTCTCGGCAATGGCGGCGGTGGCGGCCTTTGACGCGGTCGGCTCGATCATCGTGATCGCCATGTTCATCTGCCCGCCCGCCGCCGCGCGGCTGATGACCGACCGCCTTGGCACGCAAATCTGGTGGAGCCTCGGCTTTGCGACCCTGTCGGCGGTGCTCGGCTACGTGCTGGCGGGCTATGGGCCGCTCTGGCTGGGGGGCACGCATGCGCTCAGCGCCGCGGGCATGATCGCCAGCGTCTCGGGTGTGATCCTCTTGCTGGCGGCGCTGTTTGGCCCCTGTCGCGCACCGGCAGGGCAGCGGCCCGGCTGAGAGCGCAGGAGCGAGGGACCAGTCCCTCGCGCTCCCTGGGATATTTCCAAACAGAAGAAGGGCTCAGCCGTTCAGCCCGAAGGCCCGCGCCAGCGCGCCGAGCCCCTCGGGCAGAAGGCTTTCCCGGCTGTGGAGCTCGACCGGAACGCCCTGATCCCCCAGTGCCAGATCCAGCCCCGGAGCGGCGCCGTCAGGCGCGATGAGGGCGACCTGCTGCCCGAGCCAATAGGGCCGCGCGGCGGCCAGTTCGACGCCGATCAGATGGCCGGTGATGGCATCGGGCCGGTTCGAGACCTCGGCGGCGCGCAGATGTGCCGCCAGCCTCTCGGGGCGGCTCAGGCTGTCGGCGATCGCATCGGGCGCGGGTGGCATGGTGCCGCCCAGCGCCGACACAAGCCGCGGCGTAAGGAAGCTCTGCGCGCTCACGGCCTCGCCCGCGCTGATCTGGACCCAGTGGTTGATGCCGTCCTCCAGCGCGCAGACCACCCCGTCCCAGCCAGGCTGGCGCGCCAGCAGGCCCGCGATCCACAGCCGCACACGGGCAGCGATCACATCGGGCGGGGCTTTTTGCACAAGACCCGGCAGGGCAGCGCCCGCCGCACCGGGCAGGACCGGGGCGGGCAGGGGATCGGGGGCGCCGTCACCGATCCGGACCTGCTGCGCGGCCTCGAATGCCAGTGCCGCCAGCGCGCCGGCCTCGTCGGGCGCGCGGGTGCTCTTGATCAGGCTGGCGCCGCGCATCGCATGGGCGCTGATGTCGGCGCCGTCGCGGCCAATGGCGATCCAGTCGGTCATCGCCCCGGTCAGCCCCGTTCGATCTGGCGGATCAGCCCCGCCATGTCATAGCCCGCCGCCCGCGCCCTGCGGATGACCTCGTCACCGCCCAGCGCCTCGTAGCTGACCATGCTCCAGAGCATCGTGCAGCGCGTCCCCGAGCGGCAATAGGCCAGCACCGGGCGTTCCATCTCGTCAAGCGCGCGGGCGAAGTCGCGGATCGTCGCCGTCGGGGTCGGCCCCAGCGGGATCGGCACCGAGCGGACCTCGAGCCCGGCATCGCGTGCCGCCTCGGCCACCGCCGCGTAATCTGGCTGTCCGGGTTCCTCGTCATCGGGCCGGTTGCAGAGCACCGAGCGGAACCCCGCTGCCGCGATGGCCGGAATATCGCCCGGCAAGATCTGAGGGCTGACCGAGATGTCCCCGGTAATCCTGCGTATGTCCATGGCGCGCCTCCTTGGTCAGACATTCATATGCGACGAATTGCCCCGCGACTTCAACATCTGCCTGCATGGCGCTCCAGTGCCCGGCGCGATGACCGCGTCGCCCGCACCCGGCCTTGCGCAAGTCTCGTTCATGTCAAGGGGGCGGTCGGCAATTTCCGGTAAATCGACGCATTTGATCTTCAAAAAACGACATTGACAGTGAAATGATCCGTCAAAATCGCAATTATGGGAAAATATCACCAATGCTTCATGCTATCATGCGTCATTCTGCCGCGGAATAACAAGCAGAAGGCGGCGGAGCGATCAGAACGAGGGAGTTGATAAACATGTCCGGAATATTCGTCGTTGGTTTTGACGGCAGCGAAGCGGCGCATCGCGCGCTGGATTTCGCCATAGAACGCGCTGCGGCGCAGGGCGGCACCGTGCTCATCGCGCATGTGCTTGAATGGTCGCCCTATTCCTTCCTGACCCCAAACGAGCTGGAAGAGCGTCACAAGCGCCGCCGCGAGGAACTGGAACGCGCCGAAACCGCCCTGATGGCCCCGGTCGTCAAGAAGGTGTCGGGCAGGGGCGCCGAGATCGAAAGTGTCATCCGCTACGGCAAGATCGCGGATGTCCTCTGCGAGATCGCCAAGAGCAAGAAGGCGGCGCAGATCTTCATCGGGCGTAACGGCCACTCGGCGCTGGGAGCGCGGGTGTTCGGCTCGGTCGCCAGCGCGCTGGTGCAGACCGCGCCGGTGCCCTGCACCATCGTTCCATGACCGCAAGACACCAACACAACAGGGATTTTCATATGTATCCTAAAGCAACACGGGCGGCCCTGGCCGCTGCCGGGCTCAGCCTCACGGGTGCCGCCCCGGCCTTCGCACAGTCGCTGGACGAGACGGTGAACCAGATCTTCGCCGCCTCCACAGGATGGTTCGTCAACTTCATCTTCAGCCCCTTTCCCGGCACGTCCTTTCCCTGGATCGTCGCCTGGCTGGTGGCAGCGGCAACGGTGTTCACCTTCTACTTCCTGTTCATCCAGTTCCGCGCCTTCGGCCATGCGATCTCGCTGGTCAAGGGCGACTATTCCGACCCCGACGATGCGGGCGAGGTCTCTCACTTCCAGGCACTTGCAACGGCGCTGTCGGGCACCGTGGGGCTTGGCAATATCGCGGGTGTCGCGGTGGCCGTCGGCATCGGCGGGCCGGGGGCGACCTTCTGGATGATCCTCGCGGGCCTCATGGGCATGGCCAGCAAGTTCACCGAATGTACGCTGGGCGTGAAATACCGCAATGAATACCCTGACGGCACGGTTTCAGGCGGCCCGATGTATTACCTCACCAAGGGCTTCGCCGAACGCGGCCTGCCGGGGGGCAAGTTTCTCGCGGTGATGTTCTCGATCTTCTGTATCCTCGGCGCGCTGGGCGGCGGCAACATGTTCCAGTCCAACCAGGCGCATCAGCAGATCACCGGCATCGTCGGCCCCTATCCGGGCTGGATCACCGGCGTGATCTTCGCCGGTGTGGTCTTCGCCGTGATCGTCGGCGGCCTAAAGTCCATCGCCAAGGTCACCGAAAAGGTGGTGCCCTTCATGGGTGTCCTCTACGTGCTGTCGGCGCTGGTCATCATCGCGATGAACGCCGACATGATCGGCTGGGCCTTCGGCCAGATCTTCGCGGGTGCCTTCACCGGTCTCGGCGTGGCGGGCGGCAT
>Ga0209344_10003758_pt1 | contig 14600 bp, 9 predicted proteins | sample Cruoilmetagenom6_FD_187293 | JGI IMG/M metagenome (GOLD analysis project Ga0209344, IMG submission 187293) | Oil polluted marine microbial communities from Coal Oil Point, Santa Barbara, California, USA - Santa Barbara Oil Seep Sample 6 (SPAdes)... | ecosystem: Environmental > Aquatic > Marine >...
CCGCCGCCGAGATTGTCGGCCAGTCCAAAGCGAAGTCGGCGGTCACAACGAAGAAGGCACACGACAAGAAAGCCGCGAAGAAGAAAAAAGCGACCGCCAAGAAAAAAGCCAAAACCAAGAAACTCGCTGCCGAGAAAGAGAAACTGAAGAAGGCGAAGGCCAAGAAAAAGGCCGCCAAGGACAAGGTTGCGAAGAAAAAGGCAGCGGAGAAGAAGGCGAAGAAGAAGGCCGGCAAAAAGGCAAAGGCCAAGAATAAAGCCGCCGCAAAGGGCAAGAAGAAGGCATCGAAGTAGACGGTGCTCTCACCCGGTTGTTGGGCGGCCATCCACGGCAAGATTTCGGTTGGCGAATCGGCCATCATCCGTGAGTTCGCGGTCAGATCACGTTGGTGAAGGATGAAGCGGTATCAGTTGCCCACCGAAATCGACGAAACCGCTCTCCATGCGGGGCTCGATCCGAACCATCGATTGGTGGTGGGAAAAAAGACCCGTCTCACGGTCACCTACCTCGACACTTTTGACTGGCGACTCCACCGCGCGGGTTTCGTCCTGGTCGATGAGTGCAGTCGGCGTCACCGACTGGTCCTCTTCGAACGTGGCCGAGATCCGTACTCAATCGAGGTCCTGACAACCCCGAAGTCTGCCGAAGACCTTCCCGCCGGGCATATGGCCGAGAGCATCTCATCGTCGATCGGGATTCGAGCTCTGACGCTCGTTGGCGCGGGACAAATCGAGCGTCGCGACGGCCGGGTGGAGGATGGCGATGGCGATATCCACGCGATCGTTCGAATCGATGAACTCGAGATATTGGATGAGATGGATCGGCCGGTGGGTTCCGCCGTCCGTACCCTTCGAGTCAGCGATCCCGGCCCCTTCGAGGGCCTCTTGAGCTCATGCGGGGCCACGAGAACCGTGGATCACGATCTTGCGCCGGCCGCCGAAGCCCAGGGCCGAAGACCGGATGACTACAGCTCGAAGCTCGAGATCTCCCTCGATCGCCGGCAGAGTTCGGTCTCCGCCTTGCGGACGATTCTGCTCGATCTCGTCACCACCATGGAGCTCAACGCAGCGGGAACCATCAACGACATCGACACCGAGTTTCTGCACGACTTCCGGGTTGCCTGTCGACGCACCCGATCGGCCCTGAGTCAGCTCAGGGGCGTGCTCCCCGCTGATCTCGTCGCCCCATTCAAGACCGAGTTCAAGTGGTTGGGCGATGTGACGGGCCCGCTGCGCGACCTCGATGTCTTTCTGCTGGAAATGCCGGCCTACCGAACCATGCTGCCCGAACACGCTCGTCCCGACCTCACTCATCTGGAAGCGCTCATCAGGTCGAAGCGCACCCTCGCCCGCCGCGCCGTCGTCCGCGCGTTGAAATCCGTCCGTTTCCGTCGGCTCATCACCGACTGGCAAGAAGTCCTCGAGGAATCCCGAGCATCCGTTTCCCCCGCCGCTCGCCGATCGACCGCCGATCTTGCGTCGCGCCGCATCAGCAAGACCCACAGGAGGATTCTCAAACGAGGTCGCAATCTGGGGCCGGACCCTTCGGCCGCCAATCTGCACCGTCTCCGCATCGATGCCAAGAAACTCCGATACCTCCTGGAGTTCTTCAGGAGCCTCTATCCCCCGCGGGACATCGGTGCCCGCATCAAGGAACTCAAGAAACTCCAGGACATCCTCGGCGGATTCAACGACATGGAGATCCAGCGGGGGCGTCTCGCCGAGTTCGCAGACACCCTCAATGCGACCCCATCCGTGGACACAGGCTGTATCCTGACCCTGGGTCGGCTCGACGGGTACCTCGAGGAACGGCAGGAGGGCTTTCGGCACGCCTTCCATGACGCATTCGTGGATTTCTCCAGCCATCCGGTGACCGCGGCATATCGCCGCCTTTGTAAGACCTAAATTGAGCGATTCTCATCCGGCAGAATCGCTCAGTTTAGGAAAGAGAAAGGACTCACGGTGAAAAGTCTCGCGGTCTGGACCATCAAGGGCGGGGTCGGCAAGACCTCAACCGCCGTCAACCTCGCCTATTCGGCTGCGTCCGATGGTCTGAGGACCCTTCTGTGGGACCTCGATCCCCAAGGCGCCGCCAGCTTCTATCTGCGCATCCCCCCCACCGACGGCTTGACTGCCGAGTCCATCACCAGGAAGAAGGTGGCGCTCACCGATCTCGCCCGACCCACCGAGTTCGACAATCTGTCCATGCTGCCGGCGGATTTCTCAAACCGTCATCTCGACCTCGCCCTCGGTGCCGCCAAGAAACCGAGGAAGAAGTTCGCGACCAAGCTTGACGGTCTGAAAGACCACTTCGATCTTGTCATCCTCGACTGCCCGCCATCGGTGTCCCTGGTTTCCGAAACAGTTGTCAAGACCGTGGACGCGGTTCTCGTTCCGGTGATCCCATCGACCCTGTCCATGCGGACCCTGCACCAGGTCCGCGCCTTTGTCGCCGATCAGGGTCGCGGCGTCGATGTCCTGCCGTTCCTCTCCATGGTCGATCGGCGAAAGAAGATGCACAACGAACTCGGTCTCGCCTGCCTCGCCGACCCGGCCTTTCTCACGGTTGCCATCCCGGCGGCGTCGGTCGTCGAGAAGATGGGTGTCACCCGGGCGCCCGTTGCGGCCACCTTGCCGTCGCAACCCGCTGCCCGAGCCTTTGCCGCCCTGTGGCGGGAACTCAGGCACCGGCTCGAAATCTGAAGAGTCCGGGATCAGAACCCGTCTTCGACCAGCAGTTCCCCCAGCACGTTCGCCAGAATCTCGAAGTCCTCAACACAGTTGTAGAGCTGCGCCGAAACCCTGAGAACCCGACCCGGCCCGGGCATCCACGTGATTACCGGCGCTTCGATGTGAAAACGGTCGAAGAGCTCATCTTGAAGAGGATCGAAGGCAAACGGCCCTGTCGGTTCCCGTCGCGATTCCGGTAGGGGGAGTGCGGCCATCGATCCGACCATCTCATCGGGCGCAGGGACGTCGGCACTCATGACGGAACACAGGATCCGACGGGCTCGAAGGGCCAACTCGTGGTTGCGGCGACGCACCTCGGGCCACCCCCCTGGCACCAACCCACCCATGGCATCGAGAGCCGCGGGCACACAGAGACGCGCGGTCGGATCATCGGTGCCGGTCCAGTCGAACTCCGCCCTGAAACGTTCGGTCTCGGCCCCCGCTCCGTGTGAGATGACTAACGGCCGAATCCGGTCGCGCCATTGCTCCGCCACCCACAAGAAAGCCGCACCTTTCGGCGCACAGAGCCACTTGTGACAATTGCCGGTGTAGAAGTCGACCCCGAGCGACGGGATATCGAGATCAATCATCCCCGGCGCGTGGGCGCCGTCAACCAGCACGGCCACACCGCGTTCGCGAGCCGCATCGGCAATCTCCTTCAGAGGAAAAACCAACCCGGTTGGCGATGTGACGTGATCGATCAGCAACAGCCTTGTCCGCGGTCCGAGTTTCTCGACGACCGCCGCGGCCACCTCATCGGCCGACCGAAGAGGGAAACCGATCTCCGCCATCACCGTCTCGGCCCCCGCCGCCTCGGCGATCACATCGGCGGCGAAACGACACGCCGGGTACTCGTGGTCGGTGTAGACAACCTCATCGCCCGGTTGAAGACCGATGGACCGCAGCACCGTGTTGACCCCGGCCGTAGCGTTGGGCACAAACGCGAGTCCAGCCGGATCGGCGCCGACGAAGTTCGCTAGCGCCTCGCGCGCTTGCTCGGCGAGGACGGGGAGCTTTCGGAGATAGAAGCCTGTGGGATCCGCCTCCAACAGGGCCCGGAGTTCCCGTTGGCGATCGAGGACCACGGTCGGGGTTGCTCCGAACGACCCGTGGTTGAGTTGGATGACCTCCGGGTCGAGTGACCAGTGGTGGGCGAGCAGGGAGCCGGTGGGGACCTGGATCTTTCGTTTCGTCACATTGCCTCCGCCGCGATTGTATGCGGGATGGAGGGTCAGCGGCAGCTTACGAATTCCCTCGGGCTGACCACCGTCGCCCACTCCGGTGAACCGACGACGAGCGCATGATCGCCGGTGATCAAGACGGCATCACGCCGTACAGCGAGGATCGACCAGAGGTGGAGATCCCCAGGGTCGGGCGGAGGGGTCGGCGGCTCGGCGGGTTCACACACGATGGCGTTCTCGGCTATGGCGGTCAGAATCGTATCGATTTCGGATTCTTCAAGTCCATGTCGCGAACGGATGGCCGAACGCAGGAGCACTTCCCGGTATTCAGCGAGCAACTCCAGCGAGAGCACAGCTCGGATCTTACCCTTGAGCATTGCGTCGAGGATCGAGGCCGTCGGCGCGCTCCCATCGGTTGTCAGCAGACCGCTGATGAGGACATTGGTGTCGACGACCACCACCGACGAGGTCACGAGTTTCGATGCCCCAGATGTGAACACCGGCCGATGGAAGTCTGAAGTGCGGGCGGGACGCCCGCACCCACAACATCGCAGGACACCGGGCATGTGAGAGGGCGAAGGTACACTGACGCGGCAGAAAAAACAGGAGGAACGCATGAGCCACGAGCCGACAGGAGCGATCGAAGGTCTGCCCGAGAACGCACGCCGCCCGCTGGAACCGGGCGAGGTCTATGTTCCCATCGTGCCCGACGAGGCCGGTGTCTTCGAAGTCACCGCACGCTCGGTCACCTTGGGGCTCATGTTCTGCGCGGTCTTCTCCATGGCCGCGGCCTATCTCGCGCTCAAGGTCGGTCAGGGGATCGAGGCCGCCATCCCCATCGCCATTCTGGCCATCGGGCTGTCGCCGTTGTTCACCCGCAAATCGACGATCCTCGAAAACGTCATCATCCAGTCCATCGGCGCCAACTCATCGCACGTGGTCTCGGGGGCGGTCTTCACCATCCCGGCGCTCTACATGCTGGCGGCCGAAGCGGGATCTGGCGTCGCCCAACCGACCATGGTCCAGGTGATGATGGTCTCCTTCCTCGGTGGCTGCCTCGGGATCCTTTTTCTGATTCCCCTGCGCTATCACTTCATGGTGGAGATGCACGGCAAGTTCCCATGGCCCGAGGGCACCGCCACCACCGAGATCCTCCTCACCGGAGAACGGGTGGGTGGTCAGGCCAAGATCCTCGCTCTGGCGGCTGGGCTCGGCGCCCTCTACGACGGGTTGGTCACTTCGTTCCATCTCATGGCGGAACAGCTCACCTTCCGAGCGGTCGGGCTCAGCGATGTGTTGGCCAAGAACTTCATGACGCTACGAGTTCTCAATAATGCAGCCATCGTCGGCATCGGCTATATCGTCGGCATCCGATACGCGGCCATCATCTGTGCCGGTTCCTTCCTGTCGTACTTTGTCCTCGTCCCCATGGTCCACGCCATCGGTGTTCACATCCCCAGCGTGCTTCCCCCCGGGTCGATCCCCATCTCGGAGATGAGCATCGACGAGGTCTTCAAATACTACGTCCGGATCATCGGGGTCGGCGGCATCGCCGGCGCCGGCATCCTCGGGATCCTCAGCTCACTGCCGTCCATGATCAAGTCCATCGGCGCCAACATCGTCGGCATGAGTCACCAGGACGAACGAGCCGTGACCGAGGTTCCCCGCATCGACCGGTCCCTCTCCGGCACCTTCACCGTCGTCGGTCTGGTCATCTTCGCCCTTGCCGCCTTCCTCTTTTTCTCCTACGGCATCGGGATCGGCGGATCCGTGCTCTACGCCGCGGTCTGCACCGGTCTGGTCATGCTCATTGCCTTCCTCTTCGCGCCGGTTTCGGCCCGGGCCATCGCCATCGTCGGCACCAACCCGGTTTCGGGAATGACCATGCTCACCCTGATCATCACGGGTTTCGTGCTGCTCAAGCTCGGATTGAGCGGCGGCAACGGGATGTTCGTCACCATGATGGTCGGCGGCGTCGTCTGCACGGCGTTGGCGGCGTCAGGTGCGCTGGCCTCGGATCTCAAGGTCGGTCAATGGATCGGCGCCACCCCATCGAAGCAGCTTGGACTCAAGTTCGTCGGCACCCTGGTGGCGGCGATCTTCTGCGGTCTGATGATGTGGGTCATGGCCCAGTCCGATCCCGGTCAGGGCTTTGGTTCGGCCAACATCCCCGCACCCCAGGCCTCGGCAATGAAAGAGATCCTCGTCGGGATCTTCGGAGCGCAGACGGCGCCGCTCCAATGGTACCTCTTCGGTCTTGGCGTCCTGCTCGCCCTCATCCTTCGGATGACCGGGGTCCCGCCGCTGGCCTTCGCCCTCGGGATGTACCTGCCCATGCAGCTCAACACTCCGGTCCTCCTTGGCGGCATTCTGAGCTGGATGGTGGCGAGGAAAGGCGAAGGTGAGGATGAAGCCAAGGTCAAGGCGCGAACCGATCGCGGGGTGCTCATCGCCTCGGGTCTGATGGCCGGGGGCGCAATTATCGGCGCGGTCGACGCCATCTCGAGCGCGATAGTCAAACAGGTCACCGGCTCCACCGCGGCCAAGAATGTCATCCACATCCTGTCGGATCACGCATTCGAAGGCATGACCGGCGAGGTCATCGGCACCATCACGCTGGTCGCGCTCTGCACCTTTGTCGTGTGGTTTTCGCGGAGGGCAAAGCCGCAGAACTAATTTTGAATTCTCAATTTTGAGTTTTGAATTGCCATCGCAGGGGTGATCGCTGTCTGACTCGAAAGATCGAGAGCGGGATGCTCGGGTGTCAAGCGATACGCGGCCCATTGTGGCGCGGGCGTCTCGCCCGCGAAAACTCCACCGACCAGGATCTCTCCACCAGCTGGACTCGCGTAAGAACCTCAAGGCACCGTCACGCTCCAACGGATTGTGCTCCCGGATTCGAAACCGTCGACGAAGATCGCCGGGGACGCCTCGAGTACGAAGTCGATGCCCGTGGTCAGTTCATCGTCAGTGACGGTGACCACATCCCCGGTCATGGGATCGCAATCACCGTGGTAGGCCGAACCCACCGGGCAGGCGATGCCGTCATAGATCTGGTTGACCCAGTCGCCGGGGTTGTCGGTGGCGACGACATAGGTTCCGGGATGCAGATCGAGGACAAAGGTGCCCGCAGCGCTGGTTCGGATTCCCGTGACGTAGCTTCCTTGAGGCGAGGCCCACACATCGATCTGAGCCTCGGCAATCGGGACTCCACCATCAAAAGCACTGACCATCCCGGTGATACCGCCTGACCTCCGCAACAGAGCAAGATCGATACCCTCGGTATCGAATCCACCCACCACTGACACCGGTGTACCCTTCGTGGGATCGCAGCCTCCCGGGGGTCCGCTCGGACACGGAATGGCGTCATAGAGGGTATCGATATAGTCAGGCTGATAGCTGCCGTACTCATCCGTCACGACAAAGAAAGTCCCGGTCTCGAGATAGTAGAGTCGATATGATCCATCCATCCCGGTATCCCTGTCGTCCCGGAGTACCCCATCCGAGCTCCAGGCCTCGACCCGGACGCCCTCCAGCGGTAGACCAGTCTCGTTGTCGATCACATTGCCGCTGATCGAGCCGGTAACGTCGAGCGAGAAATCCACCCAGCGGAACTGCGTGTCTGCCCCCACGGCCAGCGGGGTCCCGAGGTTCGGAACACAGCCCACCAAGGGCCCTCCTGGACAGGAAATCCCATCAAAGAGCTGATCGACCCAGTATCCATAACCCTCGTTTGTGGCGGCGAAACGATCGCCCGGCCAAAGGCCGTCCACACTGTAGTTTCCATAGGTATCCGTGTAGTCGACCCCAACCACCAATCCGAGCACGTCAGAGATCTCGATTCTGACCGATCGCAGAGCGGCTCCCGTGTCAGCCGAACGCACCACGCCGCTGACCGACCCAAGACGATCGAGAGAAAAGTCGATCCCCGTAGTTTCAGTTGCGATGGACACCGGAATGGGTGTCCCCGCCCCCAGATCGCACCCATCCGGGTAGTCACTCACGCATGGAACGTCATCCCAGACCTCGTCACGGTGATCGCGGGCGTTGACCACCGCGACATAGTCGCCTGGAGGCAGTCCCTCAATCTCGTACTCACCGTTTGAATTCAGATAACCGTCCCAGAACCCCGAACCCCAGGTCTGTCGGACATACACTCCCTGTCCGGTCACCGGAGCCATGGACAGCGACTCCGTCACCTCGCCCGATATGGAACCACCTCGGTACAGGGCGAAATCAACCCCGGTCGTTGCGACCCCTGCCGTGACGGCAACCGGCGTGCCGTCGGTCACGGTGCAACCGACCGGCGGCCCTTCCCAGCAAGGGATATCGTCGAAGAGTTCGCCCAAATAGATCGAGCCGTAGGGATCCTTGGCGAGTACGAAGTACTGGCTATCATCGAGGCCGGTGAACTCATAGATCCCCTGGGACGCGGTGTCGTACTCGAGGAGTTCGCCGGCAGAGTCGAAGAGCTGAACCCCCATGTACAGGAGTTCACCGGTGCCCTCCTCCGTCAGGGTCCCGGTGATCACTCCCTTGGCCACGATCGAGAAATCGACCCCCGTGGTCTCGGCACCATCGACGACCGTCACCGGTGTGCCACTGGTCGGATCACAGGATGCCGGACACGGGAGATCGTCATAGAGCTCGTTGTGGTAGTCGGAATCGTCGGTGGCAACAAAGTAGGTCCCGGCATCGAGTTCATCCAAAACAAACTCACCAGAGGAATTCGTGGAGTCGTACCCTGTACTCGACCCACCTTGGTTGAAGACTCGAACCCTGATGCCCTGGATCGGCATCCCCGTGGTTTCATCGACCACCATCCCCGAGATCCGACCCTTTTCGATGAGGTCGAAATCCACCCCTGCGGTGGTTCCCTGCCCAGCCACCGTCACCGGAGTCCCGCTCAGAACGGGACACCCCGACGGCGAGCAGTCGATTCCGTCGAAAAGCTGCTGCACATAGTTGTAGCTCCGACGAGCGGTCACATAGTAGGTTCCGTCCGGCAACCCACCGACCTCGAAGGTCCCGTCGAATAACGTGGATGAGTCTTTGAGATAGGTTCCGGAACTGCTGAAAACGTAAACATCCGCATAGGAAATCGGCAAACCCGTCGTCCGGTCTGTCACGGTTCCCGTGATGCTCCCCAGTTTCTCCAGATCGAAATCAATCCCTGAAACCATGCCGTTGATCGTGACCATGACTGGTGTCGCGTCGGCGAACGAGCACCCGGCCGGGGGTTCTACAGGACAGGAAACATCGTCGAAAAGCTCACCCTTGTGGGTCGAGACATCCGTCCAGACGGTGTATGTGCCGGGCGTCAGGCTGTCAATGCGATATGCCCCTGATGCATCCGTCCAAACCCATTCGACAAGGGAATCATCACTGTTGTAGAGACGGACCAGTGCATCTTCGATGGGGTCCGTCGTGGCCTGGTCCCTGATCTGACCGGTGACCACACCTCCCCGATCCAGAACAAAGTCGATGCCGGGAACCACATTCCCGACCGTCACCGAAACGGCGTCTCCGGATGTCGGATCACAGCCGTTCGGCGGACCGCCCGGACAGGATTGGCCGTCATAGAGCTCATCGTAGAAACCATAGGAGTTGTCCGTCGCCAGGAAATAGTCGTTTGTTCCGAGGCCTCCGACCGAGTAGTCGCCGACGGCATCGGTGTAGTCGCTCGCAACTTGAAAACCAGCATGGTCATAGACCTCGACGTAGGTCGGAATCGGGCTTCCGCTTACCGTATCCGTTACGGTTCCTTCGATTCCACCGGCAGTGGCCAACGACAGCGTATAGGCGCCCGCCGCTTGGTTGCTGCCACTGACCCGGATCAGGTACTCGCTCCCCAGATATGCATTGAAGACCACGGACGACTGGAGGCCGACCGAGTCGTCATCGCAAACGATCTGATTCGACATCGATCCCGGGCAATCCCAATGGACCGAAAGGACCGTGTCGTACATTGAACCGAGAGTCTCCGCCACGACCACTCCGGCCTCAGTGGGGACAAACCGGTACCAGACATCCGGCGTAGTCAGGGAGGCTCCACACACCGCTTCGCCATCATTGGTGGCCTCCGTGGTGTCGCCGACATATGCGCCCCCGATGACGGCCGGAAAGGCGTCCTCACAATTGTCGTTTGCGGGGACCGCGCGTGTGCCATTTCCACGACGATTGAGGTGTTTGACCCGCGGGGCGCCAGACTGGCGACGAGGCGGTGCGGTGCCGAGTTCGGCGGCGCGTGCGAGGTTTGCGGCCTGGGCCTGAACGGCATGGAACTTCGTCAGAAGCTCATCGGTGGCTCCGTCAGGTAGCGAGTGGATCCGCTGCTCGAGATCCTCGAGGGCTTTCTTCGCGGTCTCGGCCTGTCGAGCGAGGGTCGCTTGATCGAGGGTCTCAAGCTCGAGATTGCGTCTGGCGAGCTCGATCTGGCGGTCGATGGTGAGACCGACCTCAACGAGCCGAGATGCCACCGACTCCTGCCTCGACTCCGCGGAGAGGATTCCAGTGGGTTGCAGAAGCACACAGCACGCAGCTGCTACGAACAGTGATCGAACGCGGCATCTCAGCATGACCGGCCTCCTGCAAGCACAAATCAGAGATCGAGAACGAGACCTAATTACAGAAAAACAAAGAAGATCTCAATGATCGACCCGAGCGTACCACTGTCCTTGAGGAGGTTCTTTGACTCGGCTGTCGGACGGCATCGCTCCCAAAGACAAACCACCTTGTCATTCTGAGCGAGCGTAGCGAGCTGCGGGTCTCCCAAGGGTTGGGAGATCGCTCTAGCTGTCTTCGTCCCGCAGAAGGTTGGAGCGATCCGCGCACTATCGGGAGATTCTTCGACTCTCTCGCGGACTCGTTCGCTCAGAATGACATGATCCTCGATGCTCGTGTCTTTCCATGGGTAGGAGCCGCTCCATAGCGTGGCGGTGCTCAGGATGACATGTTTCTTGATACCCGTGTCGTTCCATTGGCAGCAGCCGCGAAGCGGCCTGGCGGTGCTCAGGATGCGGAGTTTGGAGTCATCACGCGAGGCTCGGTTCTCTGATCACCATTTGTTCGAGTGATGTCATCGCTTGGCCGTCAGTACCTCCTTGTCGGGATCGACGGTGACCGCGACCCCCGAATCGACCCTGAACTCGGCTCGGCCCCCAGGCATGGCCACGAGCTTCCGCTTGTCGCCGATTTGCACCGGCAGTGGCATCTCAAACGTCGGGTCGTCCCATTCGATCTCGACAGAATCCCGTCCACCCGAAGCCGATCTGGCGACCGTCCACGACGGCAATTCGGCCGTGTAGAGATACCGCTGCCAGAACCAGTCAAGCTCGAAGCCGCTCTCCTCCTCCACCAGATCGATAAAGTCCTGCGTCGTGGCGAAACGACAGGTCCCGGGACTCTCACCATCGGCGAAGATCCAGAGAATCTCGGAAAACCTCTCCTCGAGGAGAAGCAATCTGAGCATGTGGAGCACCCACGCCCCCTTGCCATAGACATCCGGGGCGAAGGCCTCGGAGGCTGTGGCATCGGGCCCCTTCACCACCGGACCTTTGTTCGCCATTCTCCAGCGGAGCTCTTGCATGTAGTCGAGATATCGATCCTCACCCAATGTATCGAGGACAAAGAGAGCCTCGGCATAGGAGGCAAAGCCCTCGTGAAGCCAGAGATCACTCCAGTCGAAGGCGGTGATTTTGTTTCCCCACCACTCATGTGCGAGCTCGTGCAATAGCAACTCGTCAAAACCGAAGTCGTTGTCGTGGAAATCGTTGCCGTAGGCGATGAGGGTCTGGTGCTCCATCCCGAGATAGGGGGCATGGGCGACCCAGAGCTTGTCAGAGAAGAACGGGTACTCGCCAAAACGTCGCCCGAGCACCTCGAGCACATGCGGCATCTGCTGCCACATCACTCGCGCCTCATCAACGAACTCGGGAATCGTCCAAAAAACCAAGGTCTCGTCCATCGACCCGTCCACCCCGTGATAGGCGATTTCCAACGGTTCGTAGGGGCCGATGTTGAGCGTGACACCGTAGTTGTTGATCGGAAATCCCACCCTCCACTCGGAGGTGACCGTGCTATCGCTGTTCTCCCGTTCGCCGAGGAGACGACCGTTGGACAGCCCGACCAGGCCCTGCGGTACCGTCAGAGAGATGGCCATTCCCAGATCCGGCTCGTCGGACGGGTGGTCCTTGCACGGCCACCAGTTGTCACCACCGTCGCTCTCTCCGGTCACTCCGATCCAGGGTGCACCGGACGGTGTCTCTGACCAGACAAAACCATCGATCCACGGCGCCCGAATGGCGATCTTCGGACGACCCTCGTAGGCGATATCGATCCGGCGCCGCTCGCCCGCCTGCCATGGAGTCGCGAGCGTGACTGTGATCAGACCGTCGTCGTGATCAAAAACGGCGGGTCTGTCGTCCACTGTGACCGACTCCACATCGAGCCGGTCGTCGAGGTTGATCTCGAAGACGGGTGTGCTTTTAACGACACCGACACTGATGATGTTGCGGCCGCGAATGCTCTTTGTCTCGGGGAAAACCACAACATCGAGAGCGTAGTACTGGACGTCATAGGCGGCCATCGCCGGTCTCAGTGGGCCACCCGAGGAGCCCTGCTGCCTCTGCACATACCAACCGATGGCGATGAGAACGAGAAAGACGATCAGCAGGACTCCCGGGATGGCCAGGAGAATCGCCTTGAGCCAGAACGGAAACCGGCTCACGACCCGGGTTCCCGCCGCCGGATCAGCAGCGCCCCGACGGCAAAGATCCCGACGATCATGATAATCAGCCCCCACGTTCCCAGGGTGGGCACCAACGGGAAATAGCCCTCCGCCGCGCGGGCGCGGACCATCATCGCCCGGTGAGCGTCGAAGATGGGGTCGGAGCTCTCGAGCACGCTCGTCCACTCATCAGCCCGGTCATCGATGAACCAGCCGTCCACGATCTCGGTCGTGTCGGTCTGATCGACACAGACAAAGAAAAACTCGTCCTCGGACGGGTTCCACTTCACGCCGATATAGAAGGTGCCGGTCGGGGCAAGCATGTCCACGTGGGAGACATCGATGTTGTAGAACGCACCGTCGGGGAAGTTCGGCACCAACGTCGCCACCGCCTCCACCGATGCTTCGGGTCTCGGCGAAGGGCGACCACCCACATCACGATAGAGCTCGACGGTGAAGCTCACGCTGTCATCCGTCTGGGTGCGGGTCCAACACACGCAGACCTCCTCGATCTTGCGCGAGCGGAAGTCGGCCAGCTGAAACTGTTGGACGTAGCGGCCGTCGATGGCCGATGGCACCCAGCCGTAACCCGATTCGAGGGTTCCATCATCCTTGACCACACCATCGGCGCAGTCGTTCCCGCCATCCGCCGAAATGCTCTCGCCGAGCGACCACGGGGCCGCGGTCTGGGCCGATGCCCCGGCGGCCATCCCGAACACGGCCACGATCGGAATCAGCAAGGGGCGAAGAAGATTGGTATTCATCGGTGGATTCTACCTGAGGTGAGCGATTCTGGTGGATGAGATGCGCCAAGATCTTGGTGCTCTGACTTATGCGAAAAACGTAGGCATACCCGTTGGTATGTAGAGTATTTTCGCAATGGCCAGAGCTCAAGAGATTGGTGCAGATCGCCGCCGAGAATCGCTCACCTCAGGTTCTAAAGGCTCGCCACGAACCGCCCGAGATCCTCGGCGACCGCAGCGGTGTGCATATAGGTGTTCGAAGGACACTCCACGGCCTCTCCCCGGGGCAGAACATCGACAATCCGTTGCACCTCGTGACCGTCATGGAGGGTGTCCGAGGGTGCGTGGGCGATGGCCACCGGAACATGGACGCTCTTTAGGTCGGGGAAGAGCGAATAGCCGAGGACGGCGCGCGCCGAGAGCTTGAGCCGCACGGGGTGGGCCGCCTTGAGGGTCCGCTCGTAGCGGGCCATCTGTTCGGGGTCTTCGTTGACATTGACCCGAAATCGCCTGAGGTAGGCAACCATGAAAGGGCGAGCCAGGTGGTAGATGGCCGCGGGCATGTAGGTCAGTGCCTTGCCCCAACCGGGGAAACGGAACTCTGCGTTGGGTCCGACGAGAAACGCGCCCCGACCTTGGAGGCGACCGTGCTTGAACCCCTCGAGCACCGCATTGGAGCCCATGGAGCTGGCGAAGAATACCCGTCGCTCGGGATCGACCCCGAGCTGGTCACAGACCGCAATCACATCCTCGCCCAGCCGGGGAATGGCGAATGCCTCGGGACGCATGCACGAAGGATCGATCTCAGCCGAACGCTTCTCCCGGGTCTCGATGTAGATGATCGGGCGTTGCGGCGCCAGCACCTCGAGCAGCGGCCGCCATCCCTCGATCACCGACACCCATCCGGCGACAAAGACCAACGGTTCGCCACCGGTCCCCGGCTGCCACTCGTGGACCGTCAGCCGGACGCCGGGCTCCACCTCGACCCGGTGGCAGCGGTGATCGACTGGAGAGAAAATCGGGTCTGAAATCGACACCTCGAAAGCCTAGCGTACCCCGCCACAATTGGGGTGAAGTATCGAGGGCGCCGAGGCACCTTCCTGCCTGCACTTCGCGACCAATGAATACTCGCTGTATTTTGAGAGAGTGAAGTACAGGCAGGAAGGATGCATCGGTGCACGAATACCACCGCCGATTGTGGCGGGGTACGCTAGCACCC
>Ga0209344_10003759_pt1 | contig 14594 bp, 19 predicted proteins | sample Cruoilmetagenom6_FD_187293 | JGI IMG/M metagenome (GOLD analysis project Ga0209344, IMG submission 187293) | Oil polluted marine microbial communities from Coal Oil Point, Santa Barbara, California, USA - Santa Barbara Oil Seep Sample 6 (SPAdes)... | ecosystem: Environmental > Aquatic > Marine...
ACTTAAGAAGTGCAGATTTTTTTGAGGTAGAAACATACCCTACGATGCATTTTAAGAGCAGTAAAATTTTAGCAACTGGCAAGCCAGACCATTATTTGCTCTACGGAACATTGACCATTAAAAATGTTGCCAAAGACGTGGTTTTTGATGTGCACTATGGAGGTATAGCCAAAAGTGACCAAGGAGAAAAATTAGGCTTGAAAGCCACAACAAGCATTAATAGATTTGATTATAACATTAATTATGATCCAGCAGCAGCTGGTATTGGTAAAGATGTAACTATTATAGTACACTTACAATTTGCCAAGCAATAGTATATTTTAAACCAAGGATTTATAATCCCATAAAATTAGAAATCATGAAAAAATTTAGAACACAAAAATTGAGCAAACAAGAAGTTTATATCCGATATTTAATAGGAGCTTTTCTAACCGTATTTGTATTAAAAACAGGGCTTACAGGTTTTCCATTCTACTTTCTGTTAATTTTTACTGCCCTACTTGTTTTTAGTGGTATAGTGGAACGTAGTTACCTTAAAACCTTATGCGTTTTAGAGAAGTAGAAGAAAGAAGTTTTGACCATTACATATAATTAAGATGAAAAATTATACAACATTATCTGTCACTATGAATCGATTGAAGGCTGATGGTTATACCATAGATTTCAATTTAAGTGGCCATTGTATCCATTGCCCAAGTGAGCAATTAAAATTGAGTCCTTCGGAATTTCAAATTGATAAGTTTTTTCGGTTTGAAGGACAATCTGACCCTGCAGACGGTGCCATATTGTATGCGATTTCATCTGAAAAGTACAATTTAAAAGGTGTACTCGTTAATGGTTATGGCATTTATTCAGAACCCTTGACGAATGAGATGCTTACAAAATTAAAAACACATTAAACAAAATAATTACAATTTAAAAAGAATAAAGACATGAAACATTTAGAAAACAAAGTAGTCATTATTACTGGAGCAGCCATGGGACTTGGTTTAGCCACAGCGAAAGAACTCGCCTCAAAAGGCATTAATCTCACATTAGTAGATTATAATGAAAAAGGTTTAGCAGTAGCTAAAGCTGAAATTAACGAAGATTTTCCTTTGGTAAAAATTCACACCGTGGTGGCTGATGTATCGAATGAAGAGGCCGTAAAAAACTATGTAACGGAAACTGTAAAAACGTTTGGTAAAATTGATGGTCTATATAACAATGCTGGGATTGAAGGGAAACAAGCAAGCATCATCGAGTATGATGTAAACATTTTCAAAAAGGTGATTGATATTAATTTGATGGGTGTTTATTATGGGATGCGCTATGTTATTCCGGTGATGCAAAAACAAAAATACGGACGCATAGTTAATGTTGCTTCCGTTGGAGGTATTCGTGGGGTATTAAACCAAGTGCCTTATGTTGCCAGTAAACACGCCGTTTCTGGAATGACTAAAAATGCCGCTCTTGAATATGGTAGAGATGGAATAAATACAAACGCCATTGCTCCTGGTGCAATTTTAACTCCAATGGTTGCAGAAGCGTTTAAACAAGTAAATCCAGAAGATCCAAAAGCAGCAGAAACTGAATATGCACAACGTAATCCTGCCAAAAGATTAGGCTTACCAAATGAAGTTGCAAAAGTGGTTGCTTTTCTTTTAAGCGAAGACGCATCTTATGTCAATGGTCAGACCATAGCTATTGATGGTGGGGAATCAAATATTTATGGTAATGTTTAATTAAAAAATAACTAAATAAAACATGCAAAAACTTATCGAATTAATAGCAAACAGCCAATCTCAATTTATAAATATCACCCGAATAGGAATTTGTATAGTAATGGTCTGGATTGGAGGTTTAAAAGTATTTCAATATGAAGCCGATGGTATTGTGCCGTTTGTTGCCAATAGTCCGTTAATGAGCTTCTTTTACAGTAAAGATGCCCCAGAATACAAGGCATACAAAAATCCTGAAGGGAAAACTGTACAAAAGAACATTGACTGGCATGAAGAAAACGACACTTACCTATTTTCTTATGGCTTGGGTGCTGTAATTATTGTGATTGGGATACTTACCTTATTAGGGATATGGTATTCCAAGATAGGATTTTTTGGAGGGCTACTAACTTTTGGAATGTCATTGGTTACCCTTACATTTTTAATTACTACACCAGAAGTGTATGTTCCTAATTTGGGAGGTGACTTTCCAACACCACAATATGGTTTTCCCTATCTATCGGGAGCAGGTAGATTGGTGATAAAGGATGTGATCATGATGGGAGCCGGATTAATCATAGCATCAGATAGTGCCAGAAAATTGTTAAATTTAAGAGATACAAATCGTAATGAACATATTGTAAACAACTAATATCTATTAAAAACAGCACAAAAATGTCTAACATTAATTTAATTATAGAAGAAAGAGCCGCCAGTATCGGGAAGTTTATGGTAGGTCGATTATTGCCATTTAGACAAAAACGCTTGGTAGGTCCCTTTATTTATATAGACCACATGGGTCCCGTCAAGTTGAGCGAGCGTGAAAACTTTGATGTATTACCTCATCCGCATATCGGGCTTTCAACGCTTACTTTTTTATTTGAAGGCAGTATCATGCATCGTGACACTTTGGGCAATAATATAGAAATAAAGCCTGGAGCAGTTAACTGGATGACCGCCGGAAAAGGAATTGTACATTCCGAACGTACGCCAGATTACCTGCGCCATTCTGAACTATATATGCATGGCTTGCAGATATGGGTGGCATTGCCCAAGAAATTGGAACAAATGAATCCAGAGTTTTTCCATATCGACAAAGACCAAATACCGCAATGGAAAGAAGGTGCACTGAATATAAAATTGGTGGCTGGTGAGGCTTTTGGGAAAAAATCGCCCGTCCCGGTTTACAGTAAATTGTTTATGCTTGAAATAAAAAGCACAAGTAAGGAAACTGTAAATATAGGTGAACATCTTTATGGCGAATCGGGATTATACATCCTTGAAGGTGCTATTGAGAGTGAAGGCCACCAGTATGGACCCAAACAGTTATTGGTAAGTAAAGACAGTAGTTTATGCGAATTTACAATAGCAGCCAATAGTACCATTTATATATTTGGTGGCGAACCTTTCTCTGAAGAACGCTTCATAGACTGGAATTTTGTTTCAACGGACAAGGCATTGATTGCCGATGCAAAACAAAAATGGATAGCACAAAAATTTGACAAAATCAAGGGAGATGAAGATGAATACATACCCTACCCTTCAATCAAGAAAAAATAATTATTATGGCTAAAATAACATCACATATAAAAAATGAACTTTATAAGGTTGAAATCAAGTCACCTACTTGCAATGTCATTATCGCTGATGAACCTATAGATATAGGAGGGAAAGATTTAGGTTTTTCACCAAAAGAACTATTGGCATCTGCTTTAGCAGCTTGTACAAGCGCAACATTAAGAATGTATGCCGACCGAAAAGGTTGGGATTTACAAGAAGTGACACTTGATATAGAATTAGAAAGAGATGACCAGGAGAACAAAACTATAATTACTAGTAAAATGGAATTGTTGGGAAACCTTGATGAAACCCAAAGGTTACGACTGCTTAAAATAGCTAACAGTTGTCCTGTGCACAAAATATTAAGCCAACCTATTGAAATAAGTACAAGGATGGTTTAATCACTTAAACTCAATTATTTTTTGATACAAATGCAATGATGATAAAAACAACCCCTAATATTATAACTTCTATTCTCTCTGTAAAGCACAAGGAGTATTTAAGTCCGCACTATATTAGAATTACGCTGACGGGTAATGATGTATCATTATTTGGAAACGCAACAGTTGGTGCAAACAATAAAATATTTCTACCCTCTGAAATAGATGGGAAAATTTATTTTGACCAGAAAAAATCGGTAAGACGCACATTTACTCATCGAGGTATCAATATTGAAAAAAAAGAAATGATAATTGATTTTGCCGTACATGGAAATTCTGGGCCTGCTTCGGCATGGGCTTTAAAGGCAAAATCAGGAGACGCACTGGGTATAGCCATGAAAGATGCGACCCTAGAATTGTATCCGGTTGCAGATTGGTATTTGTTAGTGGGAGACGCAACAGGAATTCCAGTATTGGCTTCAATTCTCGAAAGTTTGCCCAAAGGAGCTACAGGGGTTACTTTAATTGAAGTACTTGATAAAGAAGAAGAGATTCCTCTGATCACTACTTCAGACATCCAAGTAAATTGGATTTATAATGCCACACCTGGGGAAAAATCACCACTTATAAATGCTGTAAAAAATTTAGTTTTACCTGATAATAATGAGGTAAAATGTTTTGGGTATGTTGCTGCAGAGTTTACCACCGTTAAGGAACTACGTCATTATCTTCGGAAAGAAAAAAACTGGAAAATAGAAGATTTGAATGCGTATGCCTATTGGAAATATGGTAAAAGTGAAAATGGTTCAGAGCCGGAAAGACGGGAAGAAAAGCAAAATTAGGACACTCTTTAAAATATTATCAAGCATTAAAAATGAATGATATATAGTTGTAATTGGAATTTTTATACTTTAATATCTGACACGGTGCATCGCAATAGCGAGAAAAACAGGACTTTACAAAGATGAAATTGTTGTCAAGAACTGTACGCCAAATTATTTGCTTAAATACATAGCAAGTTAAGTTGCCAAACTGAAAAATAACCACGATACACATCATCTTATTATTGCAAAAAAAATTATAACTTTAGAACCTTATACACCATAAGGTACTAATGAAACAATGCCTATTTAACACCACTTATGAGGAAAATCTTTAATTGGACATTTGCAGCACCCTTTTTGGCTTGGATTTTAGTTTTAATTAGTCCGTTAGGAGCTGCAGATATTTATTATTGGTTTGCCTTTATCTTTTTGATTGCTTGTGTCATGGCCTCTGTGCATCATGCGGAAGTTGTAGCCCACAGGGTAGGCGAACCCTTTGGCACTATTGTTTTGGCTCTTGCTGTTACTATATTAGAAGCCTCTATTATCGTTACTTTGATGCTTGCCGGTGGTGAAGGGGCAGCAAGTTATGCCCGAGACACCCTTTTTGCAGCAGTCATGCTTATACTTAATGGAATTTTGGGGATTAGCATGATAGTAGGAGCTCGAAAATATAAAGAACAAACCTTCCAAACCAAATCGGTCACCATTGCGTTGGTGGCTTTAGTAGCTATTGTTGTTTTTACTTTGATATTACCCAATGTAACGACCAGTATTAGCGGGCCCTCCTACACAAACTCACAATTGGTTTTTGTAACAATAGCCTGTTTGGTTATTTACATCTCGTTTATAAAGGCCCAAACTGTTAGGCAGCGACATTATTTTATGTCTACTTCGGACAATGGACACACCAACTCTCACGTATCCAAAAGAGAAGCCCTGATAAGCTTGTTCTTATTATTGGCATGTTTAGGAGCTGTAGTATATTTATCTAAAAAAATATCCCCTCTCATCGAACTATCCATATCAGAAGCTGGGTTACCAAAAGCTTTAGTAGGAGTTGTCATTTCTTTTATAATTTTACTTCCTGAAGGAATTGCAGCTGTAAGAGCAGCATCCAAAAACAGATTTCAAAGCAGTATCAATCTTTCATTAGGTTCAGCCATTGCCAGTATTGGTTTAAGTATCCCGACTGTGGCTGTTTTATGTGTGTGGTTTGATATTCCATTGATACTTGGAATAGACAAAAAATCTATGGTATTGCTTGCATTATCTTTATTTACCGTAATGCTATCCTTAAACAAAGGGAAAACCAACTTAACATATGGCACTGTATTGGTGATGATTTTATTTGCGTATATCTATACCATTATTTTTCCTTAATACTTCAAAGTAGTGCAGTCATATAATTTGTGATGGCTTATAAGATTAAGCTTTAATTAAATACTGCTTTTTCCGAAAATTACAACATCTCTTCCGATAAGTGTTATCGCTTGCGTATACTAAATCATGACCTTTGTATTATAAACAATAAAATAAATAAGTCATGAAAACCACAGAGGAAAAACAAGTGCCAAGACTATCAATAGCACTAAAATTAATTATCGCCTATATCATCATCCTATTAGGAGATAAGATATTTGGATAGCATATGAAACAAGCACCTTTTACTGTGGTGATTAAATAAAATCCTATAAGCAATATAAAAAATTAAACAAAATGAAAACGAAAATAAACCATAGAATTCCTCCTTTCTGTGATCCAGAAACGGGTATTTGCATTATACCAACTTATTGCGATGGAATGGAATAAATACCGATATAAATTGATATGAGCAAATAGTGATATTAAACGCAAAATTTAGCAAATATAAAATCAGCTCTCATTTAGATTGAGTTAAGCAAAAATTAAACAAAATATAAGATTTATGAAAATAGGAATAACAGGAGCTACTGGCCAATTAGGACAACTGGTAGTTCAAAAACTAAAAGAAAAAAACACTGGAGCCGAATTGGTGGCTTTGGTTAGAAACCCTTTAAAGGCAGCATCTTTAGATATAGAAGCCAGAACCTTTGATTATGAGCAACCTGACACCTTGCCACAAGCACTGGAAGGTATAGATCATTTGGTATTTATTTCGGGAAGTGAAATTGGTAAACGCGAAGCACAACACACCAATGTGATTAAGGCTGCTAAACAAGCCCAGGTAAAGAAAATTGCCTACACCAGCTTGCTAAACGCCGATACTTCTTCAATGATGTTGGCTCCCGAGCATTTGGCAACCGAAAACATGCTTAAGGATTCTGGTATTCCCCACACCATTTTGCGCAATGGTTGGTACACCGAAAATTATACCGCCAATTTAAAATCAGCAGTAGAGAAAGGGGCCATCATAGGCAGTGCCGGAAATGGAAAAATTTCATCAGCAACTCGTGAGGACTATGCCGAGGCTGCTGCCGAAGCAATTACCAACGATGCACATACAGGAAAAACCTATGAACTGGCAGGTGATCAAACCTATACCATGCAAGAATTGGCTTCGGAAGTAAGCAAACAAACCGAAAAAAAAGTAGAGTTTGTAAACCTTACAGAAGAAGAATACGCTCAAAAACTTCAAGAAGTAGGTTTGCCCGAAGGGATGGCCAATGCTTTTGCGAACTTGGATTACAGTGCATCTAAACACGATTTGTTTAATGAAGACCAGATATTGTCTAAACTTATTAAGAGACCTACGACATCTTTACATAAGGCAGTGAAGAAAGCGTTGGTATAAGTCTAATATAGTTTTTTAATCAATGGTCGATACATAACTCTATTATTAGACAATAGATTTCCCAAATCTACAATTCAATTACCGAATAGTGTAACAGCTAAACCTCAAGCCCTAACTATCTTTGTATCAAACATTAAAACATAAAAATTATGAAAACGACAAAATGGGCAGTAGACCCAACACACAGCGAAATTACCTTTAAGGTAAAACACTTAATGATTTCTAATGTAAAAGGAGAATTTAAAAATTTTCAAGCCAATATTGATGGGGAAGATTTTACAAAATCAACAATTTCAGCCACTATAGATGCAAGTTCGATTTCCACCAATAATGAGGATAGGGACACGCACTTAAAGAGTCCAGACTTTTTTGAAGTAGAACAATATCCAGAAATTAAATTTGTGAGCACTTCTCTCACAAAGGTAGATGATGACGAGTATGAATTGGTTGGTAATATTACCATTAAAGGTGTTACCAAAGAAATTACATTAGAGACCGAGTTTGGAGGTTTTATGAAAGACCCTTATGGAAACGAAAAAGCAGGTTTTTCCATTAATGGGAAATTGAACCGTAAAGATTTTGGCCTTAACTGGAATGCCGCTTTGGAAGCTGGAGGTGTTATGGTTGGCAACGAGATAAAAATTAACGCAGAAGTACAGTTTGTAAAGCAATAATTAATAATTTAAAAAGAAATATCATGAATAGATTAAAAGATAAAGTAGCTATAATCACTGGTGGTGCTCAAGGTATGGGTGAATCACATGCTCGAAGTTTTATTGCCGAAGGCGCTAAAGTTATTATAACTGATATAAATGAAAAACGTGGAAAAGAAATTGCCGATGAATTAGGCGAAAATGCTCAATTCCTTAAGCATGATGTTACCCAAGAAGATGATTGGAAAAAAGTAATTGCAGAAGGTGAAAAACGATTTGGTCCAATCAATATTTTGGTTAACAATGCTGGAATACTAGGTCCTATTGCACATACTGTAGACCTTAAAAGTGATGAATATAACAAGGTTATAAACATCAATCAACATGCTGTATTTTATGGTATGAAGCATACACTTCCTTCTATGCTAAAGGCAGGTATAGGTTCTATAGTGAATATCTCGTCAATCGCTGGAATTGTTGCTATTTATGGCTATCCAAGCCTTGCGTATATGGCAAGTAAATTTGCTGTAAGAGGAATGACTAAAGCAACTGCTGTCGAGTATGCTCCTTATAACATCAGAGTAAATTCTGTACACCCTGGATTTATCAAAACTCCAATGATGGCAGCTGCAACTGATGAAGGCGGTGGAGATGCTACCCAAATGATTCCTCTTGGTAGATTAGCAGAAACCAAAGAAGTGAGCAACCTAGTAATATTTTTAGCTTCTGATGAATCATCTTATTTAACTGGTACCGAACAAATAATAGATGGTGGTATGAGTATACAATAAAGTTTAAAAATGATTGAACTACTCAAAACAGCATAATTTGCTGAAAGTTTGGGTGATGATATTTTAAAAATAGTTTAAATTGAAAGCAAGTAACCCATGGCAATTTTGCCATAAATAAGTACAAGTATGAATCTAAAAGATTTAAATAAAATGACCTCAACAATGAGCAGCACAGGAAAAATGCCTGTGTTGTTCCTTGGTCATGGAAGTCCTATGAATGCCATTGAAGAAAATGAGTTTGTAGCAAGTTTTAGACAATTGGGTAAGGAATTAGTTCGCCCAAATGCCATACTCTGTATTTCGGCACATTGGGAAACCAAAGGCACTTATGTAACCGCAATGCAAACGCCACCAACCATACACGATTTTGGAGGTTTTCCGCAAGCGTTGTTTGAGGTGCAATATCCAGCACCCGGGAGTCCAGAATTGGCGCAAGAGACCAAAAACATAGTTACCAAGACTGAAGTTGGGTTAGATGACAAATGGGGACTTGACCACGGAGCTTGGAGTGTGATAAAACACTTGTATCCAAATGCCGATATACCAGTGATACAGATGAGTATAGATTACACACAACCTGGAAGCCACCATTATGAACTTGCGAAAGAATTAAACTCTTTACGACATAAAGGGATACTGATCATTGGAAGTGGCAATATGGTGCATAATCTACGTAAAGTGGCTTGGAATAAACTAAATGAGGAATATGCTTTTGATTGGGCCATAGAAGCCAATGACAAGATGAAAAGTTACATTTTAAGTGGCGACCATCAAAACCTTATCAATTTTAAATCACAAGGGAAAGCCTTTGATTTGGCCATCCCAACACCAGAACACTATATGCCATTGCTTTATACATTGGCATTAAAAGAAGAAAACGAAAACATCACATTATTTAACGATAAACCTGTTGGAGGTTCACTTACAATGACTTCAGTAAAAATAGGTTAAACAAAAAACTGGATTATGAATAAAATAACGAATATTGATTATAGTAAAAATTCTGTAAACATTGCACTTTTGATTTTAAGAGTGGGAATTGCAGTCATGATGCTGGTACACGGTATCCCAAAACTTCAAATGCTAATTAGTGGAGATATACAATTTCCGGGTGTTATGGGAATGAGCCCTACAATCTCATTAGCTATGGCTGTATTTGCTGAAGTTGTTTGCTCTGTATTACTTCTCATTGGCTTATTTACAAGAGTTACTGTAATACCTTTAATAATAACCATGTTGACTGCTGTATTTTTAATTCATGGTGGAGACCCTTTTGCAAAACAAGAATTGGGAATTCATTACTTAATAGTATATATAGCTTTATTTATGCTAGGTGGTGGTAGGTATTCCTTTGATGCTATTATACAAAGTTATAGAATAGAGAAATAATATTATTAATTAGATTTAAGTCCTTAAAACAATGAATTTAAAAAAGAAAATTATTATTAATTCTCTTGAGTTGTTTGAAAGTTATGGCATCAAAGTAGTAACAATGGATGATATAGCAAATAGTATGGGAATTTCTAAAAAAACATTGTATGTACACTTTTCCGGAAAGAAGGATTTGGTAAAGAATGTCGTTCATTTTCTTTTTGAGAGGCATTTTTTAGCCATTGACAAAATTTTAGCTGAAAATGAATCCCCAATAAAGAAAATAAACAAGATTTATGAATATGCTGTGAATTACTTAATACAAGTTCCACCTATTTTTCATTTAGACTTGCAAAAATACCACGCTGAAGCTTATAGAATTTACGACCAAAATCGTAGCGAAATAATCTTTGGTATTGTTAAAAAGTTATTGGACGAAGGGCAACTGAAAGGAGAAATTGACAAAAGCATTAATACAGCTATGTTCTGTGAATTTCATTTAATTAGTTTAGATAAAATTATAAATAGCAAAACATTGTCATTAGGGTATAGTGTTAAAGATATTTTGCATAATACTATAGGCATAAGTTTGAGGGGGATTTTTAAAAAATAGAATTTCAATAACTATCTGGAAATTATTATACTAATAACAACTCCTAAATATTGTATTTCGTTGTAAAATTGCCTCTCGATTTTCAAAATTTCCTTCAAGTATATGAAAATCTCCAGCCTCCTATTCTCCATTTTTTGTGACATTTGAATAATTATTATGATTGTCTCTATGTATAAGTCCAGATTCGATGAATTTTGCTATATATCCTTCTGCCGTTTTGTGTGGAATTTTATGACTATCCGCACAGTCCAAATAGTCTTGCCTGCTGAATTGCTTGGGTAAGCTTTCTAAAAACCGTTCCTTTCGGTTTAAACGTTTTACCGCTTTCTGCTCAATAGGCAAATCATTAAATACTTTACTGCTATGCTTTACTAAAATAGAAATGATAGTTAGAGCACTATCAAAATCTATATCTTCACATTCTTTAACTTGATTAACATCACCATATTCCATAATACGGAATGCTGTAAATAGTATCATTATTCTAAAAGCAATTAAGCCTAAACGTCTTATAGTTGCAATATACTCTTCGGGTTGCAGGTTGATGTATTTGGTTTGTAAGGATTCGAAAAATATATTGAATTTTACTTGTTGCATTTCGGATAAACGTATTTCTATCTCTGGGTTATTTTTGAGTGTTTTATATAGTTCTAAAAACTCACTACCCAATTGATTATAGTAGTCATCTAAACTTATATTATTGTTATTTTGAAATACATTTTTCCAAGTGGGTTTTATATTCATATAATAGAACATAAAGCGACTAAATAATCCATTTTCTGCATTAGGAATTAGAGTTGCCACTTGTTTAGGTGTGCCAGATAGTACAGTCGATAAGCACGGTTTTTCAATATCTACATACTCTCTGTCGGTTCTACGATAATAACTTATTGTTTCGTGATGGAAAGCTTTACGAAAACCATCGCTATAATTACCATAATCGCTTTTAAAGGCTTGTGCTAACGTGTCGCCTTCAGTTTCAAAAATCAAACCTTTACCTTCATTGTCTGAAATTAATTGATAGACTCCAGTTACACTATTATTTGCAGGAATAAACAGCATTCTTTCTGGTGGTTTGCTTGGTTTTTCTAAATTTTCATCTTTACCCTTATTCATATTGTAAGCTGCATTTTCTGTATTGAATTGTTGTTTTAATACTTTGGCTTGCGCACGTTTTAATTTATGCACAGGATCTACCAAATTTTTAATTTGGTTAAGTCTGCCTTTACCTGCAGAAGCAGGTGCCGTTACGAATAGGTATAAATTACTATACACTTTTCGTTGGTCGTAAATACCAAACAGTTTAGGAAAGCAGGCACTAAAAGCCGTTAAAGCTCCTAGCAACAAAATGTCTTTTTCCTCTTGACTACTCGCAGGATTTACAACGTGTTGTAAAAACTGTGGAAGCGAATTATATACCTTTTCTGGAATGGTAGGCATTGTTTCTTGTACTTGTTCCTTTTCCTCTTTTTGTTGCGGAATCTGTACTTCTTTTTTTGATAGCTTTATTCCTGCTTGATGTGCGTGATGATAAAAAGTTGCAATGCTTATTCCGTGACCTTTAGCATTTAAACATTTATTGAATTGTTCATCACACTCTTTGGATTCATAACCTACATAGGCTTTACTAATTCTGTGAAAATAGTCTCTGCCAGTTTCTCCATATTCTTCAGCTAATGCGAAGCCTAAATCTCGCCAAGTCGCATAATTTCCTGTAATATCTGTTCCAGCCTGTTCAATAGCTGTTATATAAGATTCTATGTCGTTGTTAGCAACAGAAACAACCTTTATTGTTGCCGTGTTGCTTGTTGGTTTAAATTGCTCTTTCGGAACTTCTAACCAATCTTTTGGATTAAATATTTTCGTCATAATGCTTGGTGTCTTTTATGTAAAAAAGCTGTTGGGTCGTATGGTAAAAAACATGCTCTGGACACGTCTTTACCTGACTGGTCAACCTCAATATTATAAGTTTGCTTTATGTAATTTGCTACAGCTATGAAATATTCTGAATGCGATACTTCTTCAATATCAATTCTTATAATCCATTTCAACCCATCGCCAGATGGTGAAGTGAATAGCATTTCGGTTTCAAAGTATTCATCGTTTAATAGTTGCGTTTTTAACTCTTGTAGATTTTCCAAGTGATCAAAATCAATGGTCAATAAATTAGAGTGCTGTAATAAATTGCTGTCGTTTCGTTTTTCAAAAATTCCTGAAAAAGTCACGTAATCAAAGCGATTCGCTTTGAGTTTACGTGCTTGCTTAACATCGGTAATCGCTCTTAATTTCTCTGTAATACCTTTGTATTTATCACTTGTGATTATTGCAAATACTTGATGTAATTTCAAGGTTTCTAAAGGAAATACATTGCGAACTGGCGCTTTGAAAAAGCTACAGTGAGCATACCAGGTATCATCTGGACCATTGAGCCATTCTAAATCATCTTTTTCTTTTACTTCTAAATTCAGATGCAACTCTTGGTTAATTTTCTGTAATAGTTCATCTTCATCGATAAGCTTAAAATGGTATTGCGCAAAATCGAATACATCACCTTTAAAAGTTTCTAATTCTGTATCACTATGCGTTGCTATTACACCATCGATATGAATACGCAAGGTTTCCTTACCTCCATTAAATGGATTTCGGGTTATCCCGCAGTCCCTTCCCTTTAAGGAAAGGACTGTTGTTTCAGGATAATACTGTCTTAACACATAGGCATAAATCTTTAAGCCATAATGTGTTTTGTCTAATATTGCTTCTCTACTTATTTCCATGACAGTTGAAATTATGGCTGTAGTAGTTATCATGAAGCAATTGCTCGATATCGGAAACCTTGTAATAAAACTTGCCTTTTATTCTACTGAATGGCAATGTTCCGTTCGCTCGTAATGTTTGCAGAGTTCGCTTGCTAATATGAAGCATTTGCAATACATCTTGATTGTCTAACCACGAATCTTTTAGGCGTTCAACTCTCGATTGTCTTAATAATTCGATATGTGTTTTAATGTCCTTTATTTCTTGTGAGAGTGCCAAGAGTAGATCGATTATTTCAGTCATAACCTTACCGCTCCTTTCTTAATTAGGTAATCGGCAGCTTGCTGTTCGATTTCATCTTGTGAATCGACACGGTTACTTAATAACCATTCTTCAATCTCAACACGATTAAAATAAATTTTCTTACCATTCGGTTTATAATGTGGAATGGTTCCTGTACTTGTAAGTTTGTATAAATGGGATTGCGATAATTCCAAAAACTTACAGGCTTCGTTAAAGCTTAATACATTTTTTACAATAATGTTTCTGTCTAAAACATGCTTCTCAATAATTTTGAGACGTTCTAATATTTCGTCCATGACTAATATGATTTAAAAAAAGTAATGGACATCTGGCCAAATGTCATTCTTGGTTTTCAAGAACAGGACAAAGGTTTGAAAATGGTTAGCCGATTTTAGTAAGAGTGTAAATTGACAGTAAGAGAAGAGTAAGATTTCTTACTATTCTTACTGTTTTTTATTGCAGTTTTTGAATAATATTATCTATTTCTTCCTTTTCTTTTGGATTATGGACTTTGTTTTTGTGAAGATTATTAGCCTTTAATGGTATGCCTGTTTTGGTAATAAATTTTCCTGAACGCTCAATTGAAGTTGGATTAAAGCTAATGAAATAAGGCTTAAGTTTTGAAACTACATAACTAAACTGTGTTGTTTCACATTGTAGATAAATGACTGTATTAATTTGGGAATAGTCTTTTGCAGTCAATACTTGAAATAACTGCTCAACTGTAGTTCTGTTATCTAATAAATCAATTTTTAAGTGTAGTTGTTTAAGTACAGTAAGTAATTGAGATGTATCACTGTTTTTAAAGCTAAATGAGGTTTTAGACTTCCTTTTTTGTGCCGCTACTTTTTTAGGAATAGTGCTTTTAGACA
>Ga0209344_10003760_pt1 | contig 14586 bp, 14 predicted proteins | sample Cruoilmetagenom6_FD_187293 | JGI IMG/M metagenome (GOLD analysis project Ga0209344, IMG submission 187293) | Oil polluted marine microbial communities from Coal Oil Point, Santa Barbara, California, USA - Santa Barbara Oil Seep Sample 6 (SPAdes)... | ecosystem: Environmental > Aquatic > Marine...
GTCAGGAAAAGAAGACGGAGAAGGAGCGAGTAAGCTACCCCCATGAATCAAGCACACCTGTCGCTCGGTGGCCATTTACTTCTCTGGGTCTTCCCCCTCGTGTTGACGATCTTCGTCGTCGGCGACACCGTTCGCGACTGGCGCCGGGGGCGGTTGTGAGCACCCTCGAAGCTTCCACCGTCACCACCGTCGGCACCGTCATGGTGCTCTACCTGTTTGTGCTGATCTTCATTGGCTGGCGGGCGTCCCGTCGGACTCACGGTGGTGAGGATTTCCACCTGGCCGGGCGCTCGTTGGGACCATGGGCTGCGGGGATCTCCTCCACCGCGAGCTCCGAGAGCGGCTGGGTCACCCTCGGCGCGGTGGGGATGACCTACACCTACGGGATCTCCGGCCTGTGGTTCGCTCCGGGGTGTCTCCTGGGCTATCTGGTCAATATCTACTATGTCGCGCCGCGGCTCCGGGCGCTCTCGGCGAAAAATGGATCAGTCACTCTCACCGATGTCATCTGCCGTCGTTGGGGCGATCCCCGTCACGTGCTTCGGCTGACGGCGACGGCCATCATCCTGCTCTGCATGATGATCTACGTGGCATCGCAGATGACCGCGGCCGGTAAAGCGTTCTCGAGCTCACTCGGGCTCGATGCCGATGGTCCCGGGTATCTCTATGGTGTACTCATCGGCGCCGCAGTCATCACCCTTGTGACGGTGCTCGGCGGGTTTCGTGCGGTGGCCTGGACGGATCTCTTTCAGGGTCTGTTGGTCGCGGTAGCCCTCATCGCGCTGCCGCTCTGGGTTATCGCCAAAATCGGCGGTTTCGGAGCGTTGTTCTCGGGCCTCGGCGCCGCCGACCCCAATTTTTTGACCGCAACGGGGGGCCGAATGGGGCCGGCGTTATGGGGATTTGTCGTCGGTAATCTGGGGATCGGACTCGGCTATCCCGGAATGCCTCACGTGGTGACTCGCTACATGGCCACCAGCTCCGATCGCGATGTCCAGCGACTCCAGATCATCGCCATGATGTGGGGTGTGGTTGTCTTTTACGGCTCCGGTCTTGTCGGCCTCGTCGGTCGAGTTTCGCTGTCGACGCTGGCCGACGGCGAGCGCGCACTCATGGCGCTCGCGCTCGAATTCACCCACCCTGTAGTCGCCGGGTTGCTTCTGGCTGCTGTGATCTCGGCCGTCCTCTCGACGGTGTCATCGCAACTCCTGGTGGCGGCATCGGCGGTCTCCTACGATGTGGTCGAACAGGCCTTCGGGAAGGCCCGCGACGACAAGCGCAGTCTGGTGCTGGGTCGGGTGACGGTGGCGGTGGTCGGGCTGCTCGGTGTGCTCATTGCGTTACGCGGTGAGAGCATGGTTTTCTGGTTCGTGCTCTTTGCGTGGTCGGGTCTCGGGGCGAGCTTTGCGCCGCTGACCCTGCTTGCGCTCGGCGATACCTGGGTCAACCGCTACGGCGCCCTCGCGTGCATGCTCACCGGTGCTGGGGTCACGGTGGTGTGGAAGCTCGGGATCAAAGTCATGACCGATCCGACAACAGTGAGTCCGCTGTTTTTCGACCGGCTGTGGTGGATGGTCATCGTCGTGGCGGCCGTGATTCTGATGCTCGGGCGTGTGACCGAGGCCTTTGAGGTCGGCCATAGCGCAGCGGTCCTCGCTGCGACGGCGTTCACCCTTGCGGGATGGTTTCTGGTCCAACGATGGGGATTCTTCAACCTCTACGAACTCGTCCCTGCTTTCGCCTTCGCTACCGCAGCAGCCCTTGGTGTCAGCGCGCTGTTCCCGGTGGAGGAGGCGGTGGATTAGCGGGGGTGGCGGCGATGCAAAGCTTGAGCTATTAGCCATTAGCTCCATCGCAGGGGTTGACAGAAATTCAACGAGGAGAGATTCCTTTAACAGCTAACGGTTCCTCACTAATCCGTCGCGCGCCTCCGCTTCGGCGGCGGCGTCATCCCGAAGCTCAGCCGCACAAAGCGCGAGGCGTGCTTCTGGAACGTCCTGAGTTCCTCGCTGTCGTGGTTGACCAGCAGACCGTGTCTTTCGAGGTTCGGGTTACTGCAGAAACCATCGAGGGGAACCCCGCCGATTCCCGAATCGAGATAGAACCCGACCGTCGGAGAAAATCCGCGCTCGGCGGCCCTGGTGCGGCAGAGATCCGAGAGTTGCGGGACCGCGTACATGGAGCCCTCCCAGTCGAAGGTCTTCGGGTTGGGCAGCAGCGGTTGGTCTTCGTGGAAATACTCCCGCCAGCGGTCGAAGGCCTCTTCGAGGAGAAGCTGCCTTCGCCGTTGGAGGTGCTTCCCGATGCGGACCTGGAGCCGGATCAGATAGTCCGAGAACTCCTCTTCACCGCTGGCGTGGGGTCCGATGAGACCGAGGACCACCGCCTGCATTGCGTTGGAAGGACCGGCCATGACGTTTTGGGCGTAGCGGACGATCCCGCCCCGCAGCCGACTCGAACGGGTGAACAGCGCACCGGAACGCAGACCGGTCACGCCGTGGCTCTTCGACAATGAGTCGATCAAGATGATGGAGTCGGCGAAGCGCTTGTCGTCCTCGAACCATGCCAGCAGTTTGTGATAGCGCGGGTGCATCCGGACATAGACTGAATCGAGGATGATCCCGGCGTGGGGCCAACGGTCGAGCACCGCTTCAATGAGGGCCCGTAGGCGATCGGGTTCGAGGGTCCGGCCGGTCGGGTTGTTGATAGGCATGGCGTAGACGGCATCGATATCGACACCTTCGGGGATCTTCGCGATGTCATCCGGACCCGGGTCCATTCCGGGATCGGTGGGCGGCAGGAGGTACGCGTGCATGCCCTGGAGGGCCATCTGGTCCAAGGGGCACGAAAAGCTCGGAATCGGGATGAGGACGGTCGCGGGTTTGGCGACGCCGGCTCGATCGCGGTGGGCTTCCGCGACACCGATGAACGCAGCCTGGAGCGCCTGGTTTCCACCGTGGAAGATAAAGACCTCGGGTGGCGCTGCCGGTCTGTTTTTGAACTCGAGACCGAGCTGGGCCTGCCACAGACCGGACCACGCCTCAATCACCGCCGGGTAACCCAGCGAGTCGAGGTTGTAGGCCAGTGGTCGTGAGGCGAGCTGATGGAGCCAGCCGGTCATCTGGGTAAAAGCCGGCACGAGGAGAGCCTCCCAATCGTCGCGGAGGAAAGGGTCTTCCTGGTCATCCGCGGGGACGGTCCGCCAGTCGAGATCTCCGATGGCCGAGGCAAGATCGTCATAGCCCATGGACCGCATGGTGCTGACGGTCCGGCTCATCAGCCGGATGGGCGCGCTCGAGAAAACATCCTTGAACGATTCGAAGACCCTGGCGCGGACATCCTGCTCATTGCCGTCTCCGTAGTCATTCATGACTGGCCTCCTTGCCTTCAGCATGGTAGTACAACTCCCTGCGGCAGTGCCCAAATGCTTGACAGACGGAGGATCTCGGTGGAATTATGAATGAAGGCTCATTCAGCATGCCCGGTTGAGAATTCGGGCGTGGGAGGCATCATGCCGGATAGTCGGTCGTCGAGTCGTCTCACATCACGCGAGATCAAGCACGAGAGGATCCTCCGTGCCGCCACCGAAGTCTTTGCCAACAAGGGCTACTTCGCGGCGCGGATGACCGATGTCGCCAAACAGGCCGAGGTTGCCGACGGGACTCTGTATCTCTATTTCGAAGGCAAGGAACATCTACTCCTGAGCATCTTCGATGATGTCCTCGATCGGTTCATCGGCCGACTCCAGGAAGAGATGGCGCAAATCGACGATCCGGTCGCCAAGCTCAAGGTCATGATCCGTCTCCATTTCGAGACCCTCGGTCGTGATCCGGCGCTGGCCCAGGTCCTCCAGATCGAGACCCGCCATTCCCGTCGATTCATGAGCGTCTTCACGCGTGGTAAGCTCGGAGAGTATTTGAATTTGCTGCGCAGGATCATCGAAGAGGGACAGGAGTCGGGGGCGTTCCGCCGTGACATCAATCCCGGTTTGGCGACGAACGTGGTTTTTGGTGCCGTGGACGAACTCGTCATGAGTTGGGTCCTCACCGATCATGCCGGAGATCTGACCCGTCAGGTCGACCCGGTTCTCGGTATCCTCACTCGAGGGATGCTGGCGTAGACGACCAAGAGGGGGTCTCACCTTGACCGAGAGCAATATTCTCCACCTGTACCGCAAAGAATTCGACGCACCCCGAGACGAGCACTATTTTCACTTTTCACCGGGGGGGCAACGCGTATTGAGTACGGGGGCGTTCTTCGAGCGAACCGCCGGTCTTGCAAGCGGATTGGAGAAGCTCGGAATCGGGCGCGGTGATCGGGTGATGCTGCTTTCGGACAACCGGCCCGAGTGGCATATGGCCGATCTCGCCATCGTCGATCTCGGAGCGGTGGATTCCCCGGTGTACGGCACCCTCAACCCAGCGCAGGTGGCGTATCAGGCCAAGGACTCCGGGGCCAGGGCGGCCGTCGTCGAGAACGCCGATCAGATGGCGAAGTTTCTCGAGATCAAGGACCAATGCCCCGGCCTCGAACACTTGATCCAGATTGAAGGCCCCACCGCCGCCGGCGTTCTCGCCATGGACGAGGTGGTGGAATCCGCGGCCGGTGGCGACGCCGGCGATCTCTTCTGGCAGCGCGCCGAGAAGGTCAAGGCCGATGATGTCCTCACGCTGATCTACACCTCGGGAACCACCGGCAACCCCAAGGGCGTTACCCTCACCCATAACAATCTGGTCAGCAACGTCCTTGCCTCTTCCCATCGAGCTCCCGTTGATTCATCCGACCTCTGCCTCGAGTTCCTGCCCCTGTGCCACGTTTTCGAGCGCATGTTGGGCTACCTCTACATGTACCGTTCAGCCAACAAGGCCTATTGCTCGGTCTACCACATAGGTGATCTGGTTTCTCAGATCAAACCAACGGTTTTTGCCGGGGTGCCGCGGTTTTATGAAAAGGTTTACGACAAGATCATGGACAAGGTGAACCACGCTCCGCCGGTGCGCCGCGCCCTCTTCAACTGGGCCGTGGGTAAGGGCCGCGACGCCTATCCCAAGGTTCTGGCCGGAGATGCTCCCGGTGGTCTGGGCTACGGTCTCGCCGACAAGTTGGTGCTTTCAAAGGTCCGCGAAGGTCTTGGCGGGAGAGTGCGTTTCTGCGTCTCGGGAGGCGCACCGCTGCCGTCCTTCGTCAACGAGTTCTTCCACTCCATCGGTGTGAGAATGCTCGAAGGCTATGGGCTCACAGAGACCTCGCCGGTGATCGCGGTCAACGGCATCAAACCCGATATGACCCGGATCGGAACGGTCGGCAAGACGATTCGCGAGGTCGAAGCCAAGATCGCCGCCGACGGTGAGCTCTGCGTCAAAGGACCCAACGTCATGACCGGTTATTGGAACCAGCCCGAGAAGACCGCCGAAGTCTTTGACGAGGACGGGTTCTTTCTCACCGGCGATATCGCCGAGATCGACAGCGACGGTTTTATCAAGATCACCGATCGCAAAAAGGACCTCATCGTCACCGCCGGCGGCAAGAACGTCGCGCCGCAGCCGATCGAAAACGAGCTCAAACGCTCGCCCCTCGTCGACAACGTGGTTCTCATCGGTGACCGCCGGCCCTACATCATTGCGCTGATCTCACCCAACCAGGAGGCGCTCGAGAGCTGGGCCACCGCCAAGGGGGTCGAGTACGAGACCATCGAGGAGCTCACGAATCACCCGGATCTCGTTGCCGGCTACGCCAAGATGATCGCCGACGCCAACAACGATCTCGCGCGCTACGAGCAGATCAAAAAGCACGTTGTTCTGCCGTTGATGCTCTCCATCGAGGGTGGGCACCTGACGCCGACTCTCAAGGTCAAACGGAGCGTCGTCGAAAAGGACTACACCGAGTTGGTAGAGAGCCTGTACGCGGACTAGGTTCCGCGCGCTTCGAGGTACCGCACGGCCTCAGAAATCCACGTGGAAGCTCGCTTTGCTCCTTCCACGGAGATTCCTGAGGGAAGGGTTCCATTTGGTCCGCGATAGTCCCGCGAGGCGTTGAGCAGAATTGCCAATCCACACCTGGCTCATCGCGAGACGAGAGGCGGAGTTCTCGCCGAACGCTTGGTTTCTCTGGTGTGACCCTCGCAATTACCCAAGAAGTAGCTGGGTGGGCGGGCATCGGATTAGCTGGGATCCAATCAGCCGGTAGGGTGGGCCTGGGCCCACCTTCAGACACCTTCCAGTCGGAATCGCCCCCCACGAAGTCGATCATTCCTCCAGATCCGATGCGATGGAATCTGCGTCCATCTGTGTGATCTGCGGGCTGAAGCGTTCGTGCGATTGCCCTATCCAGCATCCAGCATCGATAGCGATAGCGATAGCGATAGCGAGGAGTCTCTAATCCGCGATTCGCTCGACCACGAGAAGCGTCGCATCATCGTGCAACGGCTTGCCGCAGGTGAAAGCCTCGACCGCGCCAAGAAGCTCTTTGCACGCGGCGGCGGCCGACGGGAACTCGAGCTTCGACACCACCTCGGACACCCGTTCGACGCCGAACTCCTCCTCGTCGGGGTCCTCGGCTTCGGTCAGGCCGTCGGTGTAGAGCAGCAGGAGATCTCCGGGTTCGAGGCGGTCCTCGTGTTCGCTGTATTTGGCGATGGGCATCATCCCCAAGGGAAATCCGCTGGATGAGATTTCGTCGATGGTCCCATCGGCTCGCCGGATCAGGATCGGGCAGTGGCCGGCGTTGACTGCGACCAGCCGACCGTCGGGTTGGAGTCTGACCATGGCAAAGGTGGCGAATCGATTGTCCTCGGTCGCGCCGGATAGATAGACGTTGACGCGAGTCGCAAGAGAAGCGAGTCCGACGTCGTCGACGGCCATCAGCCGGATCGCCGCGTGAACCCCGGACGCGATCATCCCAGCGCCCACGCCCTTACCCGAAACATCGGTGATGGTAACGACGAGCGAGTCGTCATCGGTAAATGCGTCGTAGGTGTCGCCGGCGACGTGGCGGCTCGGAGTGGCTTTGGCCACGAGGCGGTAGCCGTCGACCTGGGGAAAGACCTGTGGGTAAAGGTGGCTCTGGATCACCGCCGCCATCTCGAGTTCGTTGCGGAGCCGTTCGCGCTCGAGGGACTCGAGGGTCAGTCGGACCGACTCCATGGCAACCGTGACTTGAACCGCAAAGAGTTCGAGGAGGCGGATATCGTTGGCGGCGAACGGTTCGGTGCCGGCTCGAGCCTCTTTGTGTGCGGCGACGAGGACGCCGAGGGTTCCGTTCTCGGCAACGAGCGGGATGGCTGCGACCTCTTCCGAGTAGACCCCGTGGCTCCAGGCTTCGGCGAGCCCGTCGTCGTCAATGGCGGGGCTGCCGAAACCGCCGATGCTCGTGGCGGTGGCTGCATCGTCGCCGAGATAGATGTGGGCGCTGCGGACACCAAGCAGGGCGACGAGATGGCTGATGAGCTCCTCGGCGACCCGTTCCGGCTCGAGAATGCCGCCGATGCTGCCGGCGATGGCGCGGATCGCCTCGAGCTCCCAAAGGTGGAAGCGCTCGTCAAAGCGTGTCCGTTTGAGCTCCTCGTGGAGCTGCCAGGCGCGGAGCGCGAGCCGAGCGGCGCCCAGGGCGGTCTCGTCGAGCCGCTCGAGTTGGAGAAGGTGGAGGCTGAAGCCGGAGATGGTGCCGGCGAATGGAATCTCGGTCCAGCCATCGGTGGCCTGTTCGACCTGGCGCGATATCGAATGGGGCCAGCGGGCGAGATCTTCGCCATCCCGCCGCAGCACTCCGCCGCGTGAACCGGTTTCATCGACCACCGCTCGCAGCAGATCCTCGGCGAATTGGGGGCCTTGGTGGCTGCTGAGTGCGATGTCGGCGAGGCGGAGGAGATCAGACAGGAGGATTTCCCATCAGCTCGGACTGAGCCGCTTCGCGATCCGGGAAGACTGTGGCGTACTGGACGAGACCCATGATCTCAAAGGTCTTGGAGATGGTCGGGGTGAGGTTGCAGAAGGCGAGCTGACCTTTGTCTTCGAGGAGCTTTTCCATGATCTCCAGCAGAATCGACACCCCGATGGAGTTGATGATCCGGGTCCCTTCAAGATCGATGAGGAGGGTTCCGCATCCACCCTCGATGAGTTCGGTGGCGGCGTCCGCGATGGTCTGACCGCCCTCGTTGTTGATGTAGCCGGCGGCAGCAATGAGTCCGAAACCCTCGGTTACGACTTCCTTCGAGAGTTTCATCTGTTCTTCGTTCATGGTGCATTCTCCACGTACTTGCGCATTCGGACCAGAGTCTGACCTGGATTGGAGCGAATCTGCACCTCGTCCATGAGCTCACGAATGAGCGTCAAGCCCCAGCCCCGCTTCGAGGTGCACCCGTGGACACGGGTTGCACTGTTGCGGGGTGCTTCGGTGGGGTCAAAACCGTTGCCCTGGTCTTCGACTTCGATGACCAGGCAGGGTCTCCCCTCCGGGTGGTCGGTGGACATCCGAACAACCATCTGACCGCCGCCGTGTTCCATAGCGTTCAAACACGCCTCGACGATGGCGACACTGGCTGCCTCAATGCCGGTTTGGTGCATACCGAGGGCCCCACCAACGGTTTCCACGGCTTTTGCAGCGACCAACTCGACGTTCGGCACCACCGGTAGGTGCAGCACGACCTCCATGATGAGCCTATAACTGTATCAGAACGCGGGTCAGAGTCCACGCAAGTTGGAAATGGTGGATTGGTATCTCAAAGCTGAGAATCGCGATCTGGGCGGCTGCGACTGCCGTGATCACGGCCAGAGCTGAACCGGGGATTTTGACTAACACCAGGGACCTCATCGAGCAACCTCCAACCCCTGGAATGGCAAGTTCCGTGCCAGCTTGTGTTCAATATTGACGACGATAGGAATGATGCGTTTTGCACCATTTAGGATCGGTGGATTCTATTGAGTTCTCAAACTAATGTTTTTAATGAGGTTATCGAATTAGTCGCGTTTTGCATCAGTTGGTGCATTATGATGCGTCTTGCGATACAGGGTCGATCTGTCGATCCCGAGAACCCGAGCGGCGGCCGTACGATTACCGTTGACCGCATGGAGGACGCGTTCGATATGAAGACGTTCCAGTTCCTCCAGAGACATGGTCACGTCAGTGGTCGGTACATCGGCGCCTATCGTGTGAAGCCGGAGATCATCCTTGGTGATGAACTCACCGGGAGCCAGAGCGATGGCCGCCTGAAGCACGTTCTCGAGCTCGCGGACGTTGCCCGGGAAAGGAAACGACATCAGCTTCGTCAGCGCGTCGTTTGTGAGCTTGAGCCCGGGCCGCCCGAACCGTTCGCCGTAGAACTCGAGGAAGTGACGAACCAACAGCGGGATGTCGGTTCGACGATCGCGCAGCGGAGCGATGTTGACCACCACGACCCGGAGTCGGTAGTAGAGGTCCTGGCGAAAGTCGCCATCGGTGACCATGGCCTCGAGATCGCGGTTGGTTGCGGTGACCAAGTGGAGATCCACCGGAATTCGTTCGCGCCCGCCGAGTCGTTCGAACTCGCGTTCCTGGACGACCCGGAGCAGCTTGGCCTGGAGGGAAAGAGTCAGATCCCCGACCTCATCGAGAAAGAGAATTCCGCCGCCGGCGAGCTCGATCTTCCCGAGCCTTCGTTGGACCCCGGTTGCCACGCCCTCCTCGATACCGAAGAGTTCGGCCTCGAGCAGACTCTCCGGCAAAGCGGCGCAGTTGAGAGGTACAAAGGGTCCGTTTGATCGTTCCGAGAATGAATGCAGGAGGCGCGCAACGCGTTCTTTTCCGACACCGGATTCGCCGCGGAGCATGACATTGACACCCGTCGGGGCAACCCGGCGAACCGTTTCGAGCATTTCCCTGACCGGAAGAGATTCTCCGATGAAGCCTTCTCTTCTCGCGACATCGCGGAGTTCGCGGTTTTCGTCGGCGAGTCGCTGGCGGTCGCGTTCGATGGCGGCCACGCTGCGCGAGGTGGTGACCGCCGTGGCGACCATGCTGCTCAGCGAGAGCAGAAAACGGGCGTCACTGTCGGTGAAAGGGATCCTGCCGACCCTTGTTTCCTTGTCGCCGAGAACTACCAGGCCAAGAAACTCCTGACCTGCCCTGAGGGGAGCTGCGAGAAGCTCGAATGCGGGGTCTCCCTGATCCTTGTAAGCGCGGACAAAGCGGCCGGAAGCGAGTTCCTCCAACAGATCCGCCGGAAAGAGATTGCGGACCGCCTCGAAGCTCGGTGGCAGCCCCAAGGCCCGGACAATGGCTTCCTGTCCCCCGGGATGAAGGGTCGCCACAAGTCCCGACTTCGCATCGAGGGTGCCGACGGCTCGCTGCAGAAGCTCCTCGACAAGAGCTTCCTCGGGCCTGACGCGGCCGATGGTGAGCGACAAATCGACCAGGGTTTCGAGCTGGAGCTCGCGCCAGTTGCGGTCAAAGGTGCTCATTCACACCCAGTGTAACCGGGCTAGAAGCCTGTAGCGCATCAATCGACGCTACGAAATCCATCCACCATCTATGCCCTACAGGCTGCTAGTGGGCGATGGCTTGGATCAGGGTTTCCGGAGCGATGGGTTTCTCAAAGACCCGGCCAAAGCCGTGTTCGAGAGCCAGAGATTCGATGGTCGCGGAGAGTTGGCCGGAAAGGAGAATCAGCCGAACAGCGGGGTTGATTTCGCGGAGCATGACGCCGAGGGTCAGACCGTCAGCGCCGGTGAGGCGATAGTCAAGTACACAGACATCAAAATTGTGCGGTTTGGCCTTGATCATGGCTTCCTCCGCCGAGGCAAAGGTCGTGACTTCGGCTCCGCAGCGAGAGTGGAGCCAATCGCTCATGGCATCGAGGAGGGCGAGATCGTCATCGACGACAAGCACCCGTAAATACCCTTGCTTCGACCCTTCAGCACAGTTCAACATCTCCGCCTCCGTCTCATCCATACGCAATTGAGGTGCCAAGTTTGAGACTGAGTTATTGATCATACGGGTGTCCCATTCTGTCCCACTTCGAAATCCACTGTCCCTCGCCGGAACACCGAATCGCCGTTACGGGCCCTCTGGTTTCAAGTAGAATGTGGCCGTTGCGAAGGAGGAACCAAGCGGTGCTCACGGGGGATGGAACTCGAAAAGTCCTGGGACGGGGTCTGTTTGTGGGTCTCGTGATGATCGGAGTCGCGGGCGGAGCCTTTGCCGAAAAACCGAAGGCGGTTGTCATCATCACGGTGGATGCGCTCCGGGCTGACCGCCTTTCGACCTACGGCTATCCGCGCCCGACCTCTCCCGCCATCGACGCGATCATCGGCGATGGCCTCCGTTTCGACGCTGCAAGAACGAGCGAGCCCCTGACCAATCCCTCGATGTGTTCAATGCTGACGGGTGTTGAGCCCCAAAGCCACGGAGCCACCCGAAACGGCCTGCGCATGCGGCAAGGGCTCGAATCTCTGCCCAAGGTCTTGGCCGGCGAAGGTTGGCGGACCGCCGCCTTTGTCAGCAACTGGACGCTGAAGGACAATCTCTCCCGCCTCGGGGAGCACTTCGAAGAATACGTCGAGGTCTTCACCCGCCGGAGGTGGTTCGGTCTGCTCAACAGCGAGGCCACGGGCGAGGATGTCACCGACGAAGTCCTCGAGTGGGCCGCAGACAGCATCGAGTCCAAGTCACCGGCGCCGACCATGATTTGGGCGCACTACGTTGAGCCACACGCTCCCTACCGTTTTCACGCCGAGTATGCCGAGCGACTCGGGATTACCGACAAGGACCCCAAACGCAGCGATCGCTACGACACCGAGGTGGCTGCCGTCGATACCGCCATCGGGCGTCTGATCGATGGCCTCGAAGAACACTTCGCACCCGACGAGATGATCGTGGTCGTCACCGCCGATCATGGTGAAAGCCTTGGCGAGCACGACTATTGGGGCCACGGCCGGTACCTCTATGAACCATCGCTCAGAATCCCCCTGGGGATCAGGTGGAAAGGAACGGTGGAGAAGAGGGTGATCAGTCGCCAGGCCGCTCTCCTCGATCTCGGTCCGACCATCCTCCAACTTCTCGGTCTCGATGTGCCGGAGGAGTTTTCAGGCATCAGCTGGGCTTCGGCGGCCAGGGGTCGCGAGCTGCCGGAAGAACGTGTGATCTGCTACCAGGCGCACAAGGGGGCGGTCCACGGTGAGCACGACCAGGATCGGAAACGGTCAAAGGGACTGCTGTCGGTGGGAGTTGTGCATGAAAACCGGAAGGAGATCCTTCGGGTCAAGAACAACAGTCACATGCTCTTCGATATCGCCGTCGATCGCGGCGAGCTCACCAACCTCGTGGTCGAGAACGGACCACCCAGCGATTCTCTTCTTGGGTGTCTGGGGACCATCTCGGAGGGTCTCGGCGCCCTCGACCGACTGGCCTCGAAGAAGCTCGACGACGAGACCATCGAGCAGCTCCGGGCGCTTGGCTATATCGAGTAGGCGGCCTGCGGCCACCATCCGATGCGGTGCTTCTGTCCAGCATCCAGCATCCGCCCTCACTCGAGCGGCAACATCTGATACAGCACCACCAGGTGACCATCGAGATCCACGAACGTCCGTGGTTGTCCCGCGGCCGTTTCATTTCAGGAGCAGCGATCAGCGGCAGGGCCAGCGACAGCAATCAGGGGCATTGACAGGGACAGTGATCAGCGGCAGTCGTCAGTGTCAGCCACAGGCGCAGTGCCTCGAGGAACAGCGATAGCGCATTGTGGTGCGGGCGTCCCGCCCGCAATCTGGCGCTGTGGGTCAGGCAACGTCAGCAATCAGCGCAGACCGCCAGCGTCCGTGAGCAGCGACCGCGCCAGCGTCAGGACTCGGGGACTGCGTCAGTAAACAGTTTCCTTGGCGGCGAACGGCGTCTGCAAACAGGGGCAATGATCAGAGGCAGAAGGCAACGATCAGGGGCAGGGGCAGGGGCAGGGACAGCGGCAAGGACAGAGACAGCGGCAGGGGCAGCGACAGATACCTGTACCTGATCGGTGGCGCCGACCCTGAAACGGTTCGCGGCCTCATCACCACCTGGTCGTTTGGGAAGAATCGAGTAGCCGCCGTGAAATCCGATGTCAAGGGCGAGGTGAATCGCCTCGGAGGCGACCCTTGACATCGGATCCCCCGGACGGCTGATGGGGGTGCATGAACGACCAGGAGGTGATCATGCACAACGCGAAACCGACACAGGGATTCATCCGAACTCAGGCCGAACGCGCCATCAAACTCTTCGACGAGGTCCGCGCGATGACCTGGCGTCTCCTCAACCCCAAACCATGATTTGCGATGGTTGTGGGGCAGGCATCCCTGCCTGCCCTTCAGGATCGCTCGGGTCGGAAGTGCGCTCCCACGAAGTTTGACATCGTTTACGCCACGCGCAGCCAGCTCTCGAATGCGATGACTTGGCGTTTCATGGCGATGGATGATCTTGGCGGAGCAACCCTGCGATGTCATCTGTGCCGATCTGTGTGATCCGTGGGGTTCCGGTGTGATGGGATTATCTGCGTTTATCTGCGTTTATCTGCGCTATCTGCGGTTTCTCCGTGCGCTGGTGCGATGCTCCAGCATTCAGCATCCAGCATCCAGCATCCAGCGCCGCCTGACTATGCTAGGCTCCCGGCTCGGAGGCCTGCATGACGGATAAACAACGGGCGTTGGTGACCGGAGGCGCGGGCTTCCTCGGCTCTCATCTGTGCGAACGATTGCTCGAAGAGGGACTCGATGTCGTCTGCATGGACAACCTCATCACTGGCAGTCTCGAAAATATCGAGCATCTCTTCGGCCGTGACGGGTTCATTTTTGTCGAGCACGATGTGACCAATTTCATTCATGTGGCGGGGCGGTTGGACTATGTGCTCCACTTCGCCTCCCCGGCATCGCCCATCGACTATCTCAAGCTGCCCATTCAGACCCTCAAGGTCGGGTCTCTGGGCACCCATAAGGCCATCGGCCTTGCCAAGTCCAAGGGCGCCCGCTTCCTGCTCGCTTCGACCTCGGAGAGCTATGGCGATCCTTTGGTACACCCCCAGCCCGAGACCTACTGGGGCAACGTCAATCCGGTTGGTCCCCGAGGGGTCTATGACGAGGCCAAGCGCTTCGCCGAGGCCATTACGATGGCCTACCACCGTCACCACGGGCTCGAGACCAGGATCGTCCGGATCTTCAACACCTATGGTCCGCGGATGCGGGCGGGAGACGGCAGGGTCGTGCCGGCATTCATCTGCCAGTCCCTGGATAACGAAAGTCTGACGGTCTTCGGCGATGGATCGCAGACCCGCTCGTTCTGTTTTGTCGACGATTTGGTCGAGGGGATCTGGCGCCTTCTGCACTCGGACTATGCCGAGCCGGTCAACATCGGCAACCCGTCGGAGATGACGGTGCTCCAGTTCGCCGAGGAGATCATCCGGATCATCGGCGCGTCCTCGGATGTGATTTTCCAGGATCTTCCGGAAAACGATCCCAAGGTTCGGCAGCCGGACATCACGCTGGCCCGCCGCCTGCTCGACTGGGAGCCGAAGGTCAAGCTCGAGGATGGACTTGCCACGACCATCGAGTACTTCAGGACGCACCGGTAACTCGGGAATCCCCGTGGAAGATC
>Ga0209344_10003763_pt1 | contig 14577 bp, 16 predicted proteins | sample Cruoilmetagenom6_FD_187293 | JGI IMG/M metagenome (GOLD analysis project Ga0209344, IMG submission 187293) | Oil polluted marine microbial communities from Coal Oil Point, Santa Barbara, California, USA - Santa Barbara Oil Seep Sample 6 (SPAdes)... | ecosystem: Environmental > Aquatic > Marine...
CAAACTACCCGCCCATGACATCCTAAAATCTGAAGGGGTGATGGTCATGTCGCGTGGCGACGCAAACAAGCAGGACATCAGACCCCTACAAATCGGTTTACTTAACCTGATGCCTAAAAAAATCCAGACGGAAACCCAGTTTGCGCGTCTGATAGGTGCCACACCGCTACAATTAGATCTGACACTGATCCGTATGTCTGAACATAAATCCAAGACCACATCTGTGGATCATATGGAATCATTTTATAACAGCTTTCAGGAAATCAAACATCGAAAGTTCGATGGGCTTATTATCACCGGCGCCCCCATTGAACACCTACCATTCGAAGATGTGACCTATTGGGACGAGTTAAAGGAAGTAATGGACTGGACACAAACCAATGTTCATTCCACTTTTGGTGTTTGTTGGGGTGGAATGGCAATGATCTATCATTTCCACGGCGTTGATAAACACATGCTTGATGCAAAATCTTTCGGCTGTTTCCGACATCAGGTTCTGGATCATTCCTCACCCTATTTACGTGGGTTTTCTGATGACCTTGTTATCCCGGTAAGTCGTTGGACGGAAAACAAACAAGCAGAAATTGAGGCTGCAAACGGGCTTGATATCCTAATCAGCAGCGCAGAAACAGGTCCTTGTCTTGTGAAAGACCCATCTCATCGTGCGCTTTATATATTCAATCATTTTGAATATGATCGTGGCACGTTGAAAGAAGAGTACGACCGCGATGTCGCAAAAGGTACCCCCATCAATGTGCCTTGTAACTATTACCCGAATGACGATCCATCAAAACCGCCATTGAACCGATGGCGCGGACATGGACATCTATTATATGGAAACTGGATCAACGAGATATACCAAACCACACCATACGATCTTTCTGAAATCGGATCATAGAAATGTTATGGTTCACTTTGGGTGGTGTTGTGGTGTGTTTCGCCTGTTTAACGGTATACCGCGCCCGTAAATTCACAGAAAAAGCTGAACGAGAAACACCGCCCATCGGCCAGTTTATAGATGTTGAGGGCGTCCCTGTGCATTACGTGAAACAAGGCTCCGGTCCTGCTTTAGTTATGCTACATGGTGCAGGTGGACATGTTAAAGATTTCACTTTTGACAATGTTGCGCGATTTGCCAAAGATTTCACTGTCATTGCATTTGATAGACCAGGCCACGGCTACACACCTATATTAGAAAATCCCGGGGCAAGTTTAGCCCAACAAGCACATCTGATTGAACAAGCTTTAGATAAACTTGGCATACAGAATGCCATGATCATGGGATTTTCATATGGCGGATCCTTGGCTTTACATCTGGCCACACATTACAAAGAATTGACCAAAGGTCTGGTTTTGATTTCCGCTGTTTCCATGCCTTGGCCCAGTAATATCCATATTAATTATCGCATTATGTCAAAACCTGTGATTGGCCCTGCTTTAATGGCAATCTCCACTGCTTATTTTGGTGATGCTTATTTCCGAGCGACGTATGCCACAGTATTTGAACCACGCACTGCCCCGAATGGTTATCTTGATCATGTTGGGGTTAATATGTCTGTTCGTTTCAAATCTTTCGTTGAGAATGCACGTCAATTAAATAACTTACGGCCACAAGTCGTTGAACAGTCAAACCTTTATTCAAAGCTGGATATCCCAATAGAGCTGATCCATGGCGATCAGGATACGTCTGTTCCAGCTCAATTTCATGCCAAAGAGTTTTTAAAAATAGTTCCACATGCCAATCTTGTTGTGGTTGAAAACATGGGACATGGCACGCATCAATTAGCTATCCCACAAATAGAAGCGGCGGTTTATGCGGTAGTTGATAGACTTAATAATACATAAGCATGACTAGTGCCATTAGAGTTGCAAACCCATATCCTAACCTCCATATTGATGTAAACGAGGAGATATTATGGGCAAAATTACATATCCAAAACCGTTTGATGGTGCGATTTCGAAGTTCTTTGAAAAAGACGCCCCAATCGACATTCGTAATGCGGTTAAAACTGCAAAAAAGGGTGATATCTTGGATGAATCATACCCATATAAAAATCGAAAAGACCGTGATGAATATGAGGATTTACTTGAGGATTTGCAAATTGAGTTAGTAAAAATGCAATCATGGGCCAAGGAAACAGGTGCACGCATTGCAGTTGTTTTCGAAGGTCGTGATGCTGCGGGTAAAGGCGGTACAATCAAGCGTTTTCGTGAAAACATGAATCCCCGTTCTGCCCAGGTTGTAGCACTTTCAAAACCGACGGAAACCGAACAAACCGAATGGTATTTCCAACGATATATCAAACACATGCCCAGTGCAGGGCAAATCGTATTTTTTGACCGTTCATGGTATAATCGTGGTGTGGTTGAACATGTATTCGGTTTTTGTGACCCGGATCAGCGCAAGCATTTCTTTCAACAGGTAAATGATTTTGAAAAAATGCTGGATGACGATGGAATTATACTCGTGAAGCTTTGGTTGAATGTCGGGCGTGCTGAACAGTTACGGCGTTTTCTTGACCGCGAAAGCGATCGTTTGAAACAATGGAAGCTGTCCGGTATAGACGTAAAAGGCCTATATAAATGGGATGAATACACTGCTGCGATTTCAGAAACCCTGTCAAAATCCCACTCAAAACATGCCCCTTGGCATGTCATCCGCACTGACGATAAGCGTCGCGCACGTATCGCCGCCATAAAAACAGTTCTGTCTAAAATACCGTATGACAAAAGGGATGGTGATATTGCATGTGGCGCAGATCATAAAATATGCGCCGGTCCGGAAATATTGAATGGTTAAGAAGAATTATCATCACGGTAATCTAAAATCAGCACTGATTACGGCCACCATTAAACTGATAGAAGAAAAAGGCCCGACAGGTTTTACCATTTCTGAGGCTGCAAAACAGGCAGGTGTATCGGCCGCAGCCCCCTACCGCCACTTCAAGGGGCGTGAAGATTTGATTGCCGAAGTCGCAAAACAGGGTTTTTCCATATTCGCAGACTTAATGGAATATGCTTATGCCAAGGGAAATGGCTCTGCTGTTGCATCACTGGAAGCCATTGGGCGGGCTTATCTTGCTTTTGCACGCAAAAACCCTGGTCAATACATTGCGATGTTTGAAAGTGGTGTCTCTATAAACGCAGATCCTGAATTAGCATCTGTGGCAAATCGAGCGATGAATGTATTGATAAAAGCAGCAGACGAATTATCGTCAAATATGCCCACAGAAATAAAACCGCCATCAACGATGGTCAGTCAACATATCTGGGCAATGTCCCACGGTATCGTGGAATTATATGCGCGCGGAGAACCAGGCGCCAGATCGCCGTTCACACCCGAAGACCTATTGGAAACGGGCTTAGGTATCTACCTACGTGGCTTGGGCGTTTTGCCCAAAGAAAACTAAACCTTAAAGAGAGATCGCAGCAACTGCTGCTGTAACTTTCGGTGTTAAAGTCGCCATTGCAGCTGCTCCAATCAGCACAACACCTGCGGTAATTACCACAAAATCAACTGTAACCGCACCCTCTTGGTTTTTCTTAAAGGCGTTTAGATATTCTTTCATTTCCTTTAGATTAAACATAACTAATAACTTCCCTTGTTACTTAACGTAAGGACAATCGCAGAACATAGTGGCGTAATTTTGTTCTATTTATGACGTGTTAATAAAAATTAAAAATTACCTCTGCAGCACCTTGAACTGCGGCAAAGACCCCTTAAATGTATCAATGTTAATATGATTAACATAAGCAAACGAAAGGAAAAATAAATGACGACGTTATCGTCTTTGTTCAACAATACAGTTTCACAACTGGATGAGCGGGGGAAAGGTGCCTGGCTTATCACTATGATATTAAGTTTTATCTTTGTCTGGCCACTTGGTTTGGCGATCCTATTTTACATGATCTGGAGTAATCGTATGTCTCGTTCTTTCTTTGGCTGTTGCCATAACCGTAAAAAACATATCGAAACAGGTAACACTGCATTTGATGCCTATAAACAAGATACTTTAAAGCGTCTTGAAGATGAACAATCCGCATTTCAGGGTTTTTTACAACGCTTGCGTGAAGCCAAAGACAAAACCGAGTTTGATGATTTCATAAATAATCGGGAAAAAGACTTAAAAGCTCAGTAAGTACAGTTTTCCATTTCCCCTTGAGACTGTGCCGCTTCGCCCGCATATTGGGCGAAGCAAATTACAGGAAACCAAATGTTAAGCACTCACCATGATCTAAGCGCCCTGCCCGACCCACAGATGGACCGGCAGTTTTATGAAGGCGTTCCCTTTAAACGGCTGTTAGCATGGGGGATTGATTTCATCATTATCATTCTGATCGCATCGGCTTTAGTGTTAGTCAGTTTTGGGTTTGGTGCCTTTATCTTTCCATTGTTATTATTCGTGACAAATATCGCTTACCGTATCTTCACCCTGTCACGAAACTCGGCCACTTTAGGTATGATCGTAACCGGAGTAGAAATCCGAAACAGCAGTGGCAACAAACTCAATGCGGTTGAAGCGGCATGGCATACCGGGCTTTATACTGCTTTTTCCCTATTATTTTTAACCCTTGTTATATCCATCGTCATGATGCTGGTAAACGAGCGAGGGCAAGGTTTGCATGATTATTTTCTCGGGACAACGGCAATAAACAGGCCGAATTCGTCATAATTTGGCCGCCTTGCCCGATTACGGATATGCTGGTACGCTCATGAGTAATAAAGTAACGGTCTTAGTAAAATGCGACATTCACTGCCTTTGGCAACCCAATTTTATGTAACAGCATCCCAACCCTGCCCCTATTTGGAAGGTAAATTGGAGCGTAAATTGTTTGCAGGCTTACAGGGTGAGCATGCCAATACGCTAAATGATGCCTTATCCAAACAGGGCTTTCGTCGATCCCAGAATGTTTTATACCGTCCATCTTGTACCGACTGTAACGCTTGTATGTCTGCAAGAATTCGTGTTGCGGATTTTAAGCCAACAAAATCACAAAAACGTATTCTTCGTAAAAATTCGCATATAATGCGCGATGCGTCAGCCCCTTGGGCCACAGAACATCAATATGAACTATTCAAACGCTATCTTGAAACACGCCATTCTGATGGTGGTATGGCAGATATGGATATGTTCGAGTTTTCCGCGATGGTTGAAGAGACTCCGGTTCGTAGTCGTATTGTGGAATATACAATGCGTCACTCAATTAATGAACGCGGCGAATTAAAAGCAGTTTGCCTGACGGATCTATTAGAAGATGGCCTGTCATTGGTTTACTCTTTTTTTGACCCTGACATGCATAAAAACAGCCTTGGAACTTACATGATCCTCGACCATATCGAGATCGCAAAAGAAGCAGGCCTACCATATGTTTATCTGGGCTATTGGGTGCCGGGCAGCCCAAAAATGGGATATAAGTCCGGTTTCGATGCATTAGAAGTATTCACCAATGGGGATTGGATGGCTTTGGAAAACCCCGAAGACTTTAAACCCCAGGAGAATACAGATGGGGCTGACCCTATCTCTGAACAGGTAGCAGCTATTAGTCTTCCTGATGTTCTTAGAACTGGTAATTTGTAATTAACAATTATTTAATTACCTAAGGATGTAATTATATTACGTTACAAATATATTATTGAACTATAATTTCATCTTTTTACACTTTAATAGAATATTAATACCTTATTGTGCCTTGACCTCTGTGTAATCGAGGATATTCTGCCCCCATGATAATAACAGTTCATATTGTGGTCCTCGCGGGCCCACGCGCAGCGCGAAAACGGTAAATTCCCGTATTCGCTAACCTGCGCCCCCAGAATTCGGGGGTTTTTTTATGGCTGAAATAAAGGAGAAAGACTATGGGTCGTCAAATGACCGGTGCGGATATTGTTGTACAAGCCTTAAAAGACCAAGGTGTGGATACCGTCTTTGGTTATCCTGGCGGTGCTGTGCTTCCAATTTATGATGCAATTTTCCAGCAAAACGACATACGTCACATCCTTGTGCGCCATGAACAGGGCGCTACCCATGCTGCTGAAGGATATGCACGTTCGACAGGTAAACCAGGTGTTGTTCTCGTAACCTCTGGCCCCGGTGCCACGAATGCTGTTACGGGTTTGACAGATGCCTTAATGGATAGCATCCCATTGATTGTATTAACCGGTCAGGTGCCAAGTTTCATGATCGGGTCCGATGCATTCCAAGAAGCTGATACCGTTGGTATCACCCGCCCCTGCACCAAACATAACTGGCTTGTAAAAGATACAGACAAGTTGGCCGGCACTATCCATGAAGCGTTTCATGTCGCCACCAGCGGCCGCCCCGGACCTGTTTTGATTGACATCCCTAAGGATGTGCAATTTGCCAACGGTAAGTATGTAGCACCTGCCAAAGCGGATTTGGGCCATTATCAGCCACAGGTCAAAGGTGACAAAGATGCTATAATTGCTCTTGTCGATTTGATGGAAAAATCAGAGAGACCCGTATTATATACTGGTGGCGGTGTAATCAATTCCGGTAAAGGCGCCAGCCTATTGTTACGCGAGTTGGTTAAAGCGACAAATTTTCCGGTCACATCCACATTGATGGGACTTGGGGCTTACCCTGCATCTGGCGATAATTGGTTGGGTATGTTGGGAATGCACGGTACTTATGAGGCCAATATGGCAATGCATGACTGCGATCTGATGATTTGCGTTGGCGCACGATTTGATGATCGCATCACAGGACGCATTGATGCATTCAGCCCAAAATCAAAGAAAGTTCACATCGACATTGATCCATCATCGATCAACAAGGTCATCCATGTGGATGTGCCTATACTTGGTGATATTGGCCATGTTCTAGAAGACCTTATGAAAATATGGAAGTCACGTGGGCGAAAAGTAAAAACTGTCGAGATCAAAAAATGGCACGCTCAAATTGATGAATGGCGTGCGGTCAATTGTCTTTCGTATAAGAATTCTGAAAAGATCATCAAACCGCAATATGCACTGCAACGTTTGGAAGCGCTGACAAAGGATATGGATCGTTACGTGACAACAGAAGTTGGCCAGCATCAAATGTGGGCCGCTCAATACTTGGGCTTTGAAGAACCACACCGTTGGATGACATCGGGTGGTTTGGGTACAATGGGTTACGGCTTGCCTGCATCCGTTGGTACGCAAATTGCACACCCCGATAGTCTGGTCATTAACGTTGCAGGTGACGCAAGTTGGTTGATGAACATGCAGGAAATGGGCACAGCCGTGCAATACCGTGCACCTGTAAAACAGTTCATTCTAAACAACGAACGTCTTGGCATGGTTCGTCAATGGCAAGAATTGTTGCATGGTGAGCGTTATTCTCATTCATGGTCAGAATCCTTACCTGATTTTGTTAAACTTGCTGAAGCTTTTGGTGGCAAAGGCATTCAGTGCACAGATCCAGCTAAGCTTGATGATGCCATCATCGAGATGTTGGAATATGACGGTCCGGTGATATTTGACTGTATCGTAGAAAAGCATGAAAATTGTTTCCCGATGATCCCATCAGGTAAAGCCCATAATGAAATGTTGATGGGTGATGCTGACACACAAAATGCGATTGACGGTGGTGGTGCGGTGTTGGTTTAGGCCAATTCCCAATCTCATATGAAAAGGAATATAAAATGAACGCGGTAAAATTGAAAAAAGGTACATCAAGCCATAGCGCTTATGATCTTAAAAGCTTTATAGGTGATACCGAGGAAACCCACACGCTTGCGGTTCTTGTTGACAATGAAGCGGGTGTTTTGGCCCGTGTCATTGGTCTGTTTTCAGGTCGTGGTTACAATATCGAAAGCCTGACAGTTGCTGAAGTAGATCATGAAGGCAACAGATCACGGATCACCATTGTGACAACTGGTACTCCCTCAATTATTGAGCAAATCAAAGCACAACTTGGGCGTATGATACCGGTTTATGAAGTACACGACCTAACTGTTGAAGGTCCCTCGGTGGAACGCGAGCTTGCATTGTTCAAAGTGCTTGGTATGGGCGAAAAACGTGTGGAAGCTTTACGCACCGCACAGATATTTCGCGCGTCAGTGGTAGACAGCACATTAGAAAGCTTTGTATTCGAATTGACAGGCACACCTGAAAAAATTGACGCTTTCGCAGAGATGATGCGCCCTTTGGGCCTGAATGATGTAGCCCGCACGGGTGTAGCCGCGATCGCACGTGGAACCTAATCAGCCAAATGCTCGATAAATGCGCGCAATACAGCGCGCATATTTTTCTTTTCGGGGTAAACCACATGGATATCAAAGGTGAGGGTGTCGTAATCCGTTAAGATTGAAACCAGCTCACCGCTATCCAAGGCATCTTGTGCTATAAAATCAGGTAAATAAACAATGCCATGACCATTTATGGCCAAACCTTTATGGTGCATACCATTGTTGGCCGTGAAACGCCCCTGCACTCTTTTACGTATCTCAACACCGTCTTTGTAAAACATCCACTCACTGCCACTTGATAGGTTTGAGTAGCGTAAACACTGATGATCAGATAAATCATCCACTGACTGCGGTGTTCCATGTTCGCTTAGATACGCAGGTGATGCGCAGCATACTGAATGCATTTGCCCTATTTTACGTGCGTAAAGCCCAGAATCGCTAAGTGTTCCAACCCGAACAGCTGCATCAAATCCGCCAGAAACCAGATCAACATACGCGTCTGAAAGCTCTAGCATTAACTGTGTCTCTGGGTAAGATTTTGCGAAGCTTTCAAGTTTTGGCAGTAAAACTATTTGACAATAATCCAGTGGTAAAGACAGTTTTAGTCGCCCTGATACCACAGATGTTTCATTTTTGGCCTGCTGATTAGCCGCGTCCAACTGATCCAGAATATCGATACAATTTTGATAATACTGCAATCCTGCATCAGTTGGTACCACGGACCTTGTTGTCCGGTTAACCAATTGCGAAGAAAGATCGGTTTCCAACTCGGACAGCCTTCGTGAACATACAGATTTGGCAACACCAAGACGTGAAGCCGCTCCGGTAAAGCTTTTTTCCTCGACCACAGCGACAAAGGTTTTCAGATGTACAATATCCATTCGGGCTCCTGTCTAAGGAGGGATTATAAAGTGACACGCCTGATAGGTACACTATAGAAGTTGCCTTTAGAGTGTTTTCATTCTCTAACTGTCATTAAAATATAAAAGGATCGCCCCATGTCAGATTACCAATTATATTGCTTCGCCGAGTCCGGAAATGCCTATAAGGCCGCACTTGCCCTGCAGCTTGCGGGGTGTAATTGGGAGCCAGTGTTCGTTGACTTCTTTAAGGGAGAGACACGTCAGGAAGCTTATAAGAAAATCAACGGAATGGGCGAAGTGCCGGTTTTAATTCACGGCGATGTAAGTATCAGCCAATCTGGCGTGATACAGGATTATATTACACAACAGACAGGAAAGTTTGGCGGCCAGACGGATGCAGATCGTCGCGAAGTTTTGCGCTGGATATTATGGGACAATCACAAGTTATCATCACAAGCGGGTATGTTGCGGTTTTTGATGAATTTCCTACCCGAAGAGAAGCGCCCAACAACGGTGTTTCCGTTTTTTGAAGGTCGCCTGAAAGCCGCTTATACAGTCCTTGATGCTTACCTTAAGCATAAAAACTGGGTGGCCGCAGATTATCCGACAATGGCGGATTTTTCCTGTTGCGGGTACCTATATTACCCTGAACCATTCGGTTTTGATCGTGCTGACTGGCCGCATATAGACGCCTGGCTTGACCGCATTGCCGGGTTAGAGGGTTGGAAACACCCATATGATTTGATGCTACGCGGGTTTACCCCCGAATAGCCTCGATCATTCTGCTGACGTTTTCAGGCGACGCATCGGGTGTGATGCCGTGCCCTAGATTAAAGATATGCGGTCCATTTTTGAACGTGTCCACCACGCGTTTAGTTTCCGCAATCAATTTTTCACCACCAGTAACCAGCAATGACGGATCCAGATTGCCTTGCACACAGATTTTTGGTTGCAAGTTTTCTGCAGCCCATACTGAGCTTGTACCATTGTCCACGGCAATACAATCAACGGCAACTTGATCCACAAAGTCGATATATTTTTCTCCTGCCCCCCGTGGAAAGCCGATGATTTTTACATCCGGAAATCGGGCTTTTAAAGCCGTTACAATTTTGACGTGTGGAGCTATTGAATAGCGATCAAAAGCCTCACCGTTCAAAGAGCCAGCCCAGCTATCAAAGAGTTTCACGATTTCCGCACCCGCTTTGATCTGTTCAGCCAGATAAAGAATTGTTGCATCTGTTATGCGCTCTATCAAAGCGTCAAACACGGGGGTGTTTTCACGCATTAACATATGTGCTGGCCCCTGATCAGGCGTACCACGCCCGGCAATCATATAAGTTGCAACCGTCCATGGAGAACCTGCAAAACCAATAAGAGCGGTTTCTTTTGGTAAAGCCTCTGACAAATTGCGTATGGTTTGATAGATCGGCGCCAATGTTTCATGTATGTCATCCACCGGGCCGAGTTTTCCAAAGTCATCCATTGACGTAATAGTAGACAAGCGAGGCCCCTCACCGGTTACAAACCAAAGCTTTGCCCCCAGAGCTTGCGGCACCAAAAGGATGTCGGCAAACACAATTGCCGCGTCAAATGCATAACGGCGGATAGGTTGTAGGGTTACTTCTGTGGCTAGATCGGAATTATAGCAGAGTGACAGGAAATCACCTGCTTCTGCACGTGTGGCCATATATTCCGGTAGATAGCGTCCTGCTTGACGCATCATCCAGATGGGTGGGGTTTGAAGTGTTTCACCACTCAAGGCGCGCAATATCGGTTTGATGCTTTGTGTCACAGTATTAATCCTTCATTCGCACTCGCAATAGCAAGTTTCGGATGATAAGTGGAGATGAAATCAACGATTTTTTATAAAAGAGAAACTATGACGCAACCTATTCTCAAAATTGGCACACGCGGCTCTCCATTAGCCTTGGCGCAAGCCTATGAAACCCGCGACAGATTGATGGCTGCACATGATTTACCAAAAGACGGCTTCGATGTCGTCGTGATAAAAACCACTGGCGATCGTATTCAAGATCGCCCATTGGGTGAAATTGGCGGTAAGGGTTTGTTCACTAAAGAGATCGAAGATGCTTTGCTGGACGGAAGTATAGATATAGCTGTTCATTCGATGAAAGATATGCCCGTGGAACAACCCGCCGGGTTGGTTCTGGATTGCTATTTACCACGTGAAGACGTGCGCGATGCTTTTGTGTCTCTTAAATATGCATCGATCGCCGATTTGCCAAAAGGTGCCAAGCTTGGATCAAGCAGTTTGCGCAGGCGGGCACAAGTCATGCATATGCGACCAGATATTGAAGTCGTGGAATTTCGCGGTAATGTTCAAACCCGTCTTCGTAAACTGGAAGAAGGCGTGGCTGATGCCACATTCTTGGCAATGGCCGGCCTGAACCGTTTGGGAAATGCGGATATTGCGCAATCTGCCATAGAAGTGGATGAAATATTGCCCGCAGTGGCGCAAGGGGCTATCGGCATCGAGCGGCATATGGATAATACCCGCATCCACGATATGCTGGCCGCAATAGCCGATCAGGACACCGCCACACGTCTTGCATCTGAACGTGCATTTCTAAAAGCCCTCGACGGATCATGCCAAACCCCGATTGCGGGGCTGGCGACGCTGGATGGTGAGAAGTTAACACTGCAAGGCCAAATCTTGCGCACGGATGGCTCTGATCAGGTCATGGATGAAATCATCGGCCCCGCAGTTGACGGCCCTGCACTTGGGCGAAAATTGGCTGCAACATTGCTTGAAAAATCCGGCGGTGATTTCTTCTAATTCGACGCAGTTTTCTGTGCATTAGGGAAGAACAGCTGCTGACCATCCACGCGATAGTCAGCAATGATTTTTTGACCCCGTGGGCTGAGCAGCCAATTTATGAACGCAGTCGCACCTTTTGTATTTACATGTGGGAATTTTTTCGGGTTCAATTCTGTCACACCATATTGATTGAACAACTCGGATGGCCCACTTAACAAGATGCGGTAATCCTCTTTTGCTTTGAACGCTATCCATGTGGCGCGGTCTGTCAAGGTATACCCCCGCATCTCAATCGCCATGCGAACGGTGGTACCCATGCCGGAGCCGGTTTCGCGGTACCAGTCACCTTTTGGGCTTAGTCCGGCTGCTTTCCACAGGTGTAGTTCTTTTTTATTGGTGCCACTGTCATCGCCGCGCGAAATAAAAGGTTGCTGACTGTTTTGCAGGGCATTCAATGCCCCCGCCACGGTATTAGTCGATGCAAGATTAGCAGGGTCGTCCCTGGGACCGATAAAAACAAAATCGTTATACATTACGTCGTAACGTTCAACACCATAACCCTGTTCAACGAATTTCAATTCGGCTTGCATGGCATGTACGAATAAAACATCCGCATCTCCATTCATCGCATTTTTAATGGCTTGCCCCGTTCCAACAGCAACCACATCTATACGGTATCCTGTTTCATCTTCAAACAAAGGCACCAGATAATCGTATAGCCCAGAGTTTTGTGTGGACGTGGTGGATTGAACAAGAATACGCTTTTGTTCGCCCGCAGTGACTATTGTTCCAAAAATCAGTGACGCAATGAGGCAGCAAGTTAAAAAAAGCCGTTTATTCATTTAGTGTCCTTTATTCCGCAGGCGTAGCAGTTTGTTTTTTCTTAATTTCTTCCAGCCAAAGCCCGTGATGCTCTTTGGCCCATTGTTCTTCAACACCGCCAGGTTTCATCGCATCTATTGCACCCTCCATACCAACTGACCCTATATAGATATGTGCAAAAATGACGGCAATAAAGCCAAAGGCGACAATCGCATGCCAGGTTTGTGCGAGTTGCATTTCTTCATGCGGAACTAGGTTTGTGTTTAGGTCTCCCGAACCAAACAGGCTGGATAGACCGGTTGCATTTAAAACCTCAAAGGTTGGGGAAAACAGCGCTATTTGGAACGGAAATAGCAGAGATAGACCAGAGACAGAAATACTCACTCCAAATAGGATGACGATCCAAAAGATGATCTTTTGACCTGCATTGAACTTTGTTGAAGGTGGATGCACCCCTTTGGTGAATAGGCCGCCCCCTTGTGCTAACCATTTAAGATCATGTTTCTTGGGAATATTGTCCACGACCCACATAAGAAAAATCAGAACGAGTCCAAGCATAAAGCCCCAGCTTGACCAGTGGTGAATAAAGTTGCCAACGCTTACAATCGACGAATATGCACTCTTGCCAATCAACGGTATTAATCCGAAACGACCAAACAAGGATATAAGCCCTGTTATGGCAAGGATTATGAAAGAGCCCGCCATCAACCAGTGACCGAAACGTTCAATCAATTTAAATCGTTCTATTTTAACGCCGGTTTTTTCACCTTCGATCATAATCTTGCCACGGAATATATAGAAGAGAGCTAGAAATATCAGCGTACCCAATAGCAAATAACCACCAACGTTTTTCAATGGGCCTTTACGGAATTCAAGCCAACGCATGCCACTATCTTGTATGATTACGTTTGCAGCAGGACCTTTTGCACTTACCGTAACATCAGCTGTACCGTAGCGTAGAGCACGAAATACCTCTGAGTCTGATGTGCCACCCAGTGTCCCTAGTTGGTCAATAGTAGCAGCAGCTGAGTTTGAATCACCTGTAGCATTCCTTCGAAAACTGTCATCAATCTTTTGTTTATTCTGGCGGGTCATTATGTCGGCAAGGGTTTGCGCTCCACCTGTGCTTGAACGGGCATCCGTTGTGCTTTCTTGTGCATTAAGCGCAAGACCAGAGGTCAGGTTTATAAGGATAAAAATGACAGCAGAAAGAATTGTTCGTTTAAACATCGCAGAAACCCATATTATAATTTAAAAACAGGGCGGCATAAAATCCGCCGCCCTATTTTATCTTTTGCTAGTTAACCACCGTTTTTGGTGCCATAGGCCGTACCCCAGCCCCACGCACCAGAACCAAAGCCGCGTGATACAACACGTTCCCGGTAAATATTTGACACGGTATTTCCATCCCCTGCCAAAAGCGCCTTGGTTGAACACATTTCCGCACAGATCGGCAACTTGCCTTCCGCAATACGGTTGCGGCCATATTTCTGGAATTCAGCTTGAGAGCCATCTTCCTCGGGACCGCCTGCACAAAATGTGCATTTGTCCATCTTGCCACGGCTACCGAAGTTACCCGCTTGAGGATACTGCGGTGCACCGAATGGGCATGCATAAAAGCAATATCCACAACCGATACACAAATCCTTGGAGTGCAACACAATACCGTCTTCGGATTGATAGAAGCAGTCCACAGGACACACAGCCATACATGGTGCATCTGAACAATGCATGCACGCAATGGAAATCGAGCGTTCACCCGGTTTACCATCGTTGATTGTGACCACCTTACGACGGTTGATACCCCAAGGCACCTCGTGTTCATTCTTACACGCCGTCACACAGGCATTACATTCAATGCAACGTTCAGCATCACATAGAAACTTAACTCTTGCCATTTTTCAGCCCTCCTTAAGCTAC
>Ga0209344_10003764_pt1 | contig 14577 bp, 15 predicted proteins | sample Cruoilmetagenom6_FD_187293 | JGI IMG/M metagenome (GOLD analysis project Ga0209344, IMG submission 187293) | Oil polluted marine microbial communities from Coal Oil Point, Santa Barbara, California, USA - Santa Barbara Oil Seep Sample 6 (SPAdes)... | ecosystem: Environmental > Aquatic > Marine...
CTATCTCTTCTTTAGCAGATACACTTCAAAAAAACATACAGCTTGCTATAGAAACACCTAAAGCATCACATTTAGAATTGGAAGACCTCAACTCTGGAATAAAAACAATAAAAAACAGAAGCGAAGGTCTTTTAAAATTTGCAAAAACATACAGAAGCCTTAGCAAAGTAACACATCTTAATTTACAAAGAGTTAAAATTGAAGACTTATTTAATAATATGCAATCTCTTATGGAGCCTTCTATAAGAGCAAAACAGATTGACCTCGAATTCAACATTACATCACCAAAGTTAGAGCTAGATATCGATATCCATCTTATCGAGCAAGTTTTAATTAACCTTTTATTAAATGCTGTTGATGCTTGCAAAAATATAGACCAGGCAAAAATTAAAGTTTTAGCATCTCAAAATGCAAATAGAAACATTGTTATAAAAATACATGATAATGGCTCTGGTATTCCTTCTGACATTTTAGAAAACATCTTTGTTCCGTTCTTTACAAGTAAAACCACTGGCAGTGGTATAGGATTGAGCCTTTGCAAACAAATTATGCTACTTCACAAAGGTAGAATTATTGTAAAAAGTATTGAAGGTGAAGGCTCTGTATTTAATCTTGTGTTTTAAACTCAATAGAAAACAAGAACCTTATTTTAGAGCGATTAAGTCACAACTCTCAAGACCTTAAAGGAGCATTCATATTACTAAACACTACATTACTGATAGTCTATTACTAGTTTTAAGTTTACTTAGAAAATAATGCAGACTTCACTAATAGCCACTATCTTTATAATTGACTAATAATAAACAACTTACCAAACCACATACAACATACTCTGCACTAGATTAAAAGACAACGCTAAAATGTGACTTTTGTCACATTTTATTCAAAACATCTATCGTAAATTTACGATAAGAAATATGAAAAGAAGTTTAGAGCATATAGAATATAATGAAGATACCGAGACTTTAGCAAAATTAGCTAAAGCTTTAGGGCATCCTACTCGCATTGCTATTTTAAAACATCTTAAAAGTCGGTCGTGTTGTTTTACTGGAGATTTGGTTGACGTATTGCCAATTTCTCAGTCAACAGTTTCACAGCATTTAAAGGAATTAAAAAACGCTGGTTTAATTCAAGGGGAATTAAAACCACCAAAAATAAAGTACTGTATCAATCAGGAAAACTGGAAAATTGCAAAAACATTATTTCAACAATTTTTTGATTGACATTTTTTTAATAATCATATCGCCTATTGGCGATAAACAAATACAAACATTATGACCAAAGTAATCAAAATTTTAGGAACAGGTTGCCCAAAATGTAAGTCAATGACTGGTGTTGTTAACGATGTCGTTTCAGAAAACAACATAGATGCAACCATTGAAAAAGTTGAGGATATCATGGAAATCATGAAATTCAACGTAATGACAACTCCAGCTTTAGTAATAGATGACGTGATTACAATAAAAGGCAGAGTACCTTCAAAAGATGAAGTATTAGCTCTTTTAAACTAATGCAATCCAACTATGAATTATCAAATCAAAGCTACATCCATTTCAAATAAAGATGCAGTTGTTCATATAAAGCAATCGAATATAAATTTTGGCACAACTTCAAAATCTGCCGAAACCTTGCCAAATCCAGCCGAATTATTCTTGGGCTCATTCGCTTCTTGCATTCTGAAAAATGTGGAACGGTTTTCAGGTATGATGAAATTCACCTATTCAAAAGCAAGTATTGAAGTTGATGCCACACGTCTTGAAAATCCTCCTAGAATGGAAAATATCAATTACAACTTGACCATCTATAGCAAGGATAAAAAACTAAATACAGCTTTACTTCAAAAGAATATTGAAAAATTTGGCACCATCTACAATACAGTAAAATTGTCTTGTTCAATTTCAGGAACGATTAACACGATTGAAAATGTTTGATTGGTTACAACATTTTGCTGATTGGTTGATTTATTCTGTTTTTAAAATTGGAGTAGAAACTAAACTTGGTACAGCCCTTAATTTCTTTGTGTATGATACACTCAAAATTCTCATACTGCTATTTTTTATTGTGTTTTTAATGGGAATTGTAAATGCATATTTTCCTATTGAACGACTTAAAAACTATCTTAACAACAAAAAGCTTTATGGCTTAGAATATTTTTTCTCTTCTGTTTTTGGCGCATTAACTCCTTTTTGTTCGTGCTCTTCAGTACCTTTATTTATTGGCTTTGTTCAAGGAGGAATTCCACTAGGTGTAACGTTTTCTTTTTTAATCACTTCACCTCTAGTAAATGAAGTTGCTATTGCCATGTTTCTTGGAATGTTTGGTGTAAAAGCTACGTTAATTTATGCTATGTCAGGTATTTTATTAGGCACACTTGGTGGATGGCTACTCGGCAAACTTAATCTTGAACCTTTACTCTCTGATTGGGTAAAAAAGATTCTTGATAATAAAATAAAACATGCTGAATACGAAGCCGAAAAACAAACCTTTTCTCAACGCTTACCAGAAATTACTCGTGGTGCTTGGGACATTGTAAAAGGTGTTCTTCTTTATGTCATTATAGGTATTGTTATTGGTGCAGCCATGCATGGTTATGTTCCAGAAAACTTTTTTAATCAATATCTTGGTGGTGGAGAATGGTGGACAGTTCCACTTGCAGTAATTCTTGCTGTACCTATGTATGCCAATGCAGCAGGAATTGTTCCTGTTATTGAAGTATTTGTTGCAAAAGGTGTACCTCTTGGCACTGCCATTGCCTTTATGATGGCAACCGTAGGTTTATCCATTCCAGAAGCGACCTTGCTCAAAAAAGTAATGTCATTGAGATTAATTGCTATCTTTTTTGGTGTTATTACTATCGCGATTATCTTTTCTGGATTTCTATTTAATCTAATTTTATAAACCCTAAAAAATGAGTAAAACAATCATTTTTTTTACAGTTTTAGTTATAAGTCTAATAATTACTTCTTGCAACGATCAAAACAAAACTAAAACAACTTCATTAAATAAATCAATTTCAAAAATAGAAGTTTTAGATTTCCATTCTACACACAGATGTATGACGTGCAATGCTATTGAAACAAACACAAAACACACGCTGAACACCTATTTTGAAAAGGAACTTAAAGAAGATAAAATTACATTTCAGGTTATCAATGTAGATGAAAGGGAAAACGAGAAAATTGCTGAAAAATTTGAGGCAGCAGGAACGGCTTTATTCTTGAATGTCATAAAAGACGGAAAGGAAACACAAATAGATTTGACCGAATTTGCCTTTATGAATGGAAATGACCAAAAAAAATTTTCTAAAGAACTGAAAGCTAAAATAGATACGGAACTAAAAACGCTCTAAATGGATTTTTTACAATCAATTTTAGAAAATTACAATATTCCTATTTTATCAGCATTTATACTCGGGTTAATGACAGCCATTAGTCCATGTCCTTTGGCAACAAACATAACAGCAACCGCTTTTATATCTAAAAATATTTCCAGTAGGCGAAAAGTGTTTTTAAGTGGATTGCTTTACTCTTTGGGCAGAGGGTTTAGTTATACTGCTATTGGCTTGATATTGTATTTTGGTGCAAGCAAATTCCATATTTCCCGGTTTTTCAATCAGAATGGTGAGAAATATTTAGGGCCTTTATTAATAATCATTGGTTTGATTATGCTAAATATTATCAAATTAAATTTTTTAGAGAATTCGAATTTTCAAGAAAAACTATCCGAAAAATTTAAGAATAAAGGTCTTTTAGGCTCTTTCTTAATAGGTGTAGTTTTTGCTTTGGCATTTTGCCCTTATAGTGGAGCCTTGTTTTTTGGAATGTTGATTCCTATGACCATTGCTTCAGTAGACGGACTTTACTTGCCTATTGTTTTTGCATTTGGTACAGGATTACCCGTAATTCTATTTACTTATTTACTGGCTTTTACAGCAGGAAAAATAGGTGTATTCTATAACAGAATCACGAAAATCGAAAAAGTAATGAGAACAGTTGCAGGTGTCATTTTTATATTAACTGGATTGTATTATGTTTCCATTTTCACTGGAATATTAGAATAACCAAAGTCATCACTAAAACTCAAAAAGAGCATGTATTTACCAATGCTATCAAGTTTGCGAAAAGGAAAGCCAAAGAGTAACACTTTATATAATTAAATGTTAGTTCTTGCCTGCTTACGAATATTCCTATGGAGTATTCTATTCATGATTTATTTGCTAAATTAGTTGCTAAAACACACAATCTACCATTACACAAACACAGTTAAGACCAATTTAAAAAATGACCCAACATAGAAAAAGAAATAAGAATTTAGGGCTTGCTGAACTAATTGCTATTGCTCTTGGTGGAATGGTTGGTGGTGGAATTTTTACAATTCTTGGAATTTCAGTTTCATTAATTGGTAATCTTACACCTATTGCTATAATCATTGGTGGTTTAATAGCTTCTTTAGCTGCATATTCATATGTAAAATTAGGTTTATTTTATAGAGATGAAGGTGCAACATATTCTTTTTTCAAAAAAACCTATCCAACATCTAATTTCTCTGCTTCAGCAATCGGTTGGTTTATTATTTTTGGTTATATAAGCACATTGGCTTTATATGCCTACACCTTCTCATCTTACGCCATTAGTAGTACTGATTTTGCCGATAACATCTGGATACGAAAAGGCATTGCAATTGGAGTTATTGGAGTTTTCACCTTAATAAATATTTGGAGCGTAAATGGAATGGGGAAAATTGAGGATTTAATGGTTTATACAAAACTTATCGTTTTAACCATTATTTCAATTGTATTAATGACTCACGGAACAACAGATTTTAGTACCTTCATTGAAAATATGGCTCTAGATCTAGAGCAATCCAGTATCTTTTCAATTTTAATAGTGTCTTCATTAACCTTTGTCGCTTTTGAAGGATTTCAATTGGTTATTAATGCCGTTAATGAAATGACAAATCCCGAAAAAAATATCCCAAGAGCAATTTATAGTGCAATTTCTTTAGCTGTAATAATATATGTGGTAATAGCAATAGGTGCTTTGTTTGCAATACCAACCGAAGAAATCATTAAGAATAAAGAATTTGCGCTCGCCTCTGGTGCTGGTAATGTTTTAGGTTCGTTAGGTACTAATCTTGTTATTCTCGGAGCAATATTAGCAACAAGTAGTGCCATAAGTGGTACTGTTTTTGGCTCGTCACGTCAAATGTCTGTAATTGCAAAAGATGGTTACTTTCCTAAAATATTATCCATCCGAAAAAACAATAGTCCTCAAAATGCTATTATCGCAATGGCATTAATTTCTTGTCTTTTAATCTCTATTGGTGGTTTAGAATTAATTCTTGAATTTGGAAGTGTCACTTTCCTTTTAGTATCATTATTAATGGCTATCGCTAATTTTAAAATTAGAAAGAAAACAAATTCATCAACCTCATTGACTATATTATCGATAATTGGACTAAGTATTGGTGGTCTTTTAATTCTATATTATGAATTGACAAACAATTGGCAACAAATGGTAGCAATTATTGTAATCTATTGTCTACTTGCTCTTGGAGCTTGGAAATTTTCTTCCAACAAAAAATCAGGTGTATAATTAATAGTAATTTTTAGCGAAACAACAGATAGTAATGCATTTACTACACCTAATTTTTACTTATACAAAACAATTATATATATTCAACTAAAAGTCGGTTGCAGATTGATTTACTTAAAACCACATCTGAATAACAATCATACGAAATGGTATAACTTCCATCAAAACTTTCAATATGAACAACCGTTATTTTGGTATTGAGTTGTATGGATTTTTTGTTTAGGTACATTAAAAAATCTATTGAACTTTCATATAATGCTTTGACAGCCACAGTTGATCCTACAGGAATTTGCGAAAGTCTTTTGTAGTTTGGTTTATTAAAATTTCCATTTTTATCAGGTATAGGAGAACCATGTGGATCTGTTGTTGGAAATCCCAACAATTCATCCATTCTATCAAAAAACTTTTCTGTTTTAATATGCTCTAACTCTTCAGCTATTTCATGAACTTCTTCCCAACCAAATTCCATTATTTGTAATAAAAACATTTCAGACAATCGGTGCTTTCTAATAATTTCAGCGGCTCGAAGCTTGCCTTTTTTCGTGATTTTTATTGGCTTATATTTTTCAGATTTTACAATTCCATCTAATTGTAATTTTTTTACCATATCGTTTGCTGTAGGCTTACTTACCTGCAACTCTTCTCCTAAATCTGATAAAGATATATTCTCATTCTTTTGATGTAGATAAAACAAAGCCTTAATGTAATTTTCTTTAGTATGAGATACCATAAATTCAATTTTCAACAAATATAAAAATATTTATCTAATAAATTTGTTAGCTTCGCCTAACTTATTAGTTTTGCTAAACTAATTTAAATTTTTAGAGACATGAACAATCAAACTATAATTATTGTTATCCTACTTGCCCTATTTTTTAATTCAATTTTTGCTCAAACAGGAACAGTTAAAGGCACAGTTAAAACAGGTGGAGAACAAATAGAATTTGCTCAAGTTTTTATTAATTCTACAACTTTTGGTACTACAACTAATACTAAAGGAGGTTTTATTATAGAAGATATTCCGTTTGGAAGCTATCTAATAACAGCTTCATACATTGGCTATAAAAACGTTGTTAAACATGTTACAATTAATGAGCATAAAACTGAAATCACTCTTGATTTTAATCTTACCGAACAAACAATGGTATTAGACGATATTGTAGTTACGGCAACGAAAACACCCAAACGACAAACCAATTCTCCTGTAATTGTAAATGTTATTAATAGCCAAACCATTAGTAACGTACAAGCTTGTAATCTTTCAGAAGGATTAAAGTTTCAGCCTGGATTGAGAGTAGAAACCGACTGTCAAACTTGCAATTACACACAACTAATAATGAACGGATTAGCTGGTGGTTACTCACAAATTCTAATAAATGGTCGACCTATATTTAGTCCTCTTACTGGCTTGTATGGCATGGAGCAACTACCTGCCAATATGATAGACCGAATTGAAGTGGTTCGTGGTGGTGGTTCTTCGCTTTATGGTTCGAGTGCTATTGGAGGAACGGTAAATGTAATTACCAAAGTACCAAAAAATAACAGTTATGAATTAGATTATACTTATCAAAGCATCGACGGACAAACTAATGATCATACAATTAGTGGAAATACCACATTAATTTCTGATAATAGAAATTCAGGTATTTCTTTTTTTATGAATCATAGAGAACGTGGTTTTTATGATGCGAATGAAGATAACTTTTCTGAAATCCCTCTAATCAAAAATACTTCTGTAGGTGCAAATATGTTTTTTCTTCCAAAAGAAAATCAAAAAATAGAATTAAACATAAGTAACATACACGAATATAGGCTTGGCGGCGAAATGCTTACCGATAAACCTGCATACCTCACACAACAATCTGAAGAACGCACACACGATGTATGGATGGCAAGTGCAGATTATCAAATTAATTTCAATAACGACAACAGTGCTTTAATAACCTATTTTGCCTGGCAAAACACAGATCGCAAACATTATACTGGTATTCAACCTGATGAAGAAACAACAGAATTTGATGCCTTTATAGCCAATCCTCCTTACGGAACATCAAATGTTAGTACTTATAATATCGGAACTCAAATAAATCATAAAGTCCATAACTTTTTGAATGGGAAAAATGTATTTACTTTAGGCACAGAGTATCTTTATGATGATGTTTTAGACGAAATTCCTGCCTATTCATATATTATAGGTCAAACCACAAAAAACTTTGGACTATTTCTACAAAGTGATTGGGAAATTATACCTCAACTAACTTTACTTTCGGGTGTTAGAATGGATAAGCATAATTTAATTGACAAGGTTGTTTTTAATCCAAGAGCTTCTTTATTGTATAAACTTAAAGAAAACACTCAATTCCGTTTTAGTTATGGTACAGGCTTTAGAGCACCACAGGCTTTTGATGCCGATTTACATATTGCATTTGCTGGTGGTGGTATTTCAAGAATTTCATTATCGCCAAATTTAAAACAAGAACGATCTCAAAGTTTTAGTGCTTCTATCAATTACGACAAGCCTATGGAAAAATGGATTGCAGGTTTTACGGTAGAAGGATTCTATAATCAACTAAATGATGCTTTCTACCTACAACCTATTGGACAAGATCAATTTGGAGAACTATTTGAAAAACAAAATGGAGATGGTGCAAGTGTTAGAGGAATTACTTTAGAATTAAGAGCCAATTACAATCGTAATATACAATTAGAAGCTGGTTTTACACTACAATCAAGTAAATTTGATAATCCAGTTCAATATATAGATGGTATAGAAGGGATTCGTGAGTTTACCAGAACACCAAACGATTATGGTTATGCCATCTTAAACTTTACTCCTAATGATAAATGGAACGCAACACTTAATTATATTTATACAGGACAAATGAAAATTCCTCACTTTGCAGGTGCTCCAAATCAAATAACAGACGAAATAATAACTTCTGATGCTTTTTCTGAATTAAGTACAAAAATCAGCTATACCATTCCCATCAAGCATTTAGAAACTAAGATTGAACTTTATAGCGGAATAAAAAACATGTTCAATGCCTATCAAGACGATTTCGATATTGGAAAAAACAGAGATAGCAATTTCATTTATGGACCTGCTCAAGCAAGAACTTTTTATATCGGTTTGAAATTGAAATCAAAATAGGAAGTATCAACGATATCAACCTCTAAAACCAAGTGCTGCTACTCCTCTACTTACAAATAGTCCTCCAATAAACTCTGTCTATGATTTATTTGCTACATTAGTTATTTAAATAGGCTACCAATCCTATCAATTACCTTAACCTTCTTTATAATTAACCAACAAGATTCCAGCTTTCTCAGGAAATATGAATGATATAAATCTTTAGGGCGAAGCGTTAAAAAAATGAAAAACTTAGGCCTAACTTCTTTAACTAATACTACTACATTAACCACTCATATCAATAAATATTACAACTCCTATGTTGCCTTTTTAAAATTAGCTATGAACTATGTTTTAGACATGTATAAAAAATATGTAGAATACCTAGAATACAAACAAGACGCTTTTGAGTTTAGTTATGGCAATAGTATTAAAGTTAAATTCCCCTCACTCTATAAGCAATCTAGTAAAGAAGTTGAGGATACAAATAGAATTAATAGTTTATAATTTATGACTTCGGTTAGAGGACACATGCTAATTTCAAAAGATTTTAGCAGGAAAAAAATACGTTTTAAATGTACTTAACAACTTTAAATCTAAAACGCAATCGCTTTTAAAAGCTATTCACAACGAACTAAAAATAGATAATCCTCAGATTAAACCCTTACCAACGATTGCGACTTCAAATGATCCAGAAAACTAATAAAACCAACAATTTATATTATTACTTGTTCAGTCTGTATGTACCCTAAAAATCTTATGAATTGCTACCAATACAAACAATTACATCTCTACTAAGCACATCGCAATTCTAAAATAAAAGTTAATTTCTTTTTTATTTCTAACCGATTGTTTAGTTTTCTCTAGTAATTAGAAATAATGGCAAGACAAAAAGAATATAACGAAGACGTCGTGGTTGAAAAAGCAATGAACTTATTTTGGCGTAATGGTTATGAAACGACTTCAATGCAAATGCTTGAAAAAGAAATGGGTATTAATAAGTTTTCTATATATTCAAGTTTTGGCAATAAGCATGGTCTTTTCCTCGAAAGTCTAAATAGTTATAAGAGAAAAGTTAATTCTATTTTCGAAGAATTTAGAAATTCAAATAATGGTATAGAAGATATCAAAGACTTTTTTTATAATTCAGTTAGAATATGTAACATCGACGGAAATCAAAAAGGCTGTTTGATAACCAATACTTATAATGAATTTTCAGCTAAAGAAGATCTATTAATTAATGAACAAATGAATTCATTTATGAATAATTTAAAAGCGTTATTCATTGAAAAACTAAAAATGGATCCTACTAAAGATGAAAATACAGTATTAAAACAAGCTAATTATTTATTATTAGCAAAACACGGTTTGGCAGCAGCATCAAGAGTAAATAATGAAAAAGAAATAGAAGATTATATAGAAATGACCTTCAAAAATTTATAAGCATTTTTTTTAACCCAAAACTAAACGATTGTTTAGTTATTTATAATACGTAAATTAATAAAATTAAATTATGACGACTTTAAAAATTAACAACATCGAAACTGCTCCAGAAGGTAGTAAAACATTATTAGAACAATCTCTAAAATCAAACGGCATGATACCAGGATTACATGGCGTTCTAGCTGGATCTCCAGAACTATTAGAGGCATATCAAACTTTACATAAACTCTTCACGCAGTCTTCATTTAATAAAGAAGAACTAACTGTGGTTTGGCAAACAATTAATGTAGAGCACGAATGTCATTATTGCGTACCTGCACATACAGGTATTGCAAATATGATGAAAGTTGATTCATCTTTAAGTGATGCATTAAGAAATAGAACAGCAATGCCAACAGAAAAATTACAAGTTTTACACGATTTTACTTTAAAAGTTGTTCGTAATCGTGGACACGTCATACAAGAAGATTTAAACACCTTCTATGAAGCAGGATATGAAGAAAGACAAGTTCTAGAAGTTATTTTGGGTTTATCTCAAAAAGTGATAAGTAATTATACAAATCACATTGCCAACACACCTGTAGACACTCCTTTTCAAAAATTTGCTTGGAACTCAGAAACAGTTTAAATCTAATACCACAAGATAAGTTCAAACGATAAAGGTTTGAACTTATCTATTTTTAAACAAATTATAAAAAATATTAATCCGAATTCTTGACTTTATTCAACCTTTGCTTTTAAAGAAGATAACTTGAGACTTTAATAAAAAGAAAACTCTTCACATTAAACAATTAACAGGTTTAAGTATTCTCAGAAAATCCGATAATAAGCCTAAATATAATTCCTTTCTTCTCCACAAATTTAAACCTTTAAGAAAGCCAAGTGTCAAAGAAATAAAACACTTAAAATGAAAAAACATTGGATTTTAATCCTGTTTTTTTTGGAACACAACTATTCGCTCAAGAAAATAATGAACATATAACTGCAACAATAATTGGTTCTGGTTCGCCTAAATTTAACATCGAATGCTCTGGTCCTTCAGTATTAATAGCTTACAAAAACACTCAAATTTTGGTTGATATGGGAAATGGTACAAGCCAATTTAAACAAAAGTTAAAGACTTTAATGAAGATGCTACAACTGCTACAATACGTGAAAATTATATTGGCACAGTTTTATACGCTAAAGATTTAATGGTTTTACCTCTTGAAGAAATCCATAGTCATAATGGTATCTCATACTTTCACAATAATGAACATCTACCAGAAATAAAAATGCTTCCAAAGAAAGCCATCGCTTCAAAATAAGGCTTCTATAACAGAAAATGAAATGACAAGAAGACATCGATAAAAACCGATTGTAATTATATTTACAATCAATACCTTATTCTATGTTTGCCTAGAAAGCCTATCTATTTTCCTAACGGTTCGTTTTCTTTTATTAACTTAGTTCTCGACAACGCAACTAATCATTACACGAATATATTGTAAAATATTCCTGAAAGCATCATTATGACAAAAATTAGAAAATCATCTATCGAAATGGATAAGGAAGAATTTCGGGAAATTGGATATCAATTAATTGATGATATCTCAAATTTTATTCATTCAATAAATCAAAAACCAGTGACTCCAAGTGAAAGTCCGACTAAATTGCAAAATTTATTAGGAAATTTATCATTGCCTGAAAATGGAAAACCTGCTACAGAATTAATCTCAAAAACAACTGATTTATTATTCAACCATTCTTTGCTAAACGGTCATCCAAAATTTTTAGGCTATATTACCTCTTCAGCTGCTCCAATTGGAGCCTTGGCAGATTTATTGGCTACTTCTGTTAATCCAAATGTTGGAGCACATATTCTAAGTCCTATTGCTACCGAAATTGAAAAACAAACCATTAAGTGGTTATCCGAATTTATTGGAGTTTCAACAGACTATGGAGGCATATTAGTCAGTGGTGGAAACATGGCTAATTTCACAGCTTTCTTAGCTGCAAGAACAGCAAAAGCACCAAAGAATGTCAAAGAAGATGGGATTCAAAATACATTAAATAAATTGACTGTTTATTGCTCTAAAACAACGCATACTTGGATTGAAAAAGCAGCAATCCTTTTTGGCTTAGGCACAAAATCTGTACGTTGGATAGGCACTGATGTTTCAAATAAAATGGACACCAAACTTCTCGAAACTACGATAAAAAAAGACTTAGAAAATAATTGCATTCCATTGATGGTCGTTGGTACAGCTGGTGATGTTAGTACAGGTGTTGTTGATAATTTAAATGACATATCTGCTATTTGCAAAAAACACGATTTGTGGTTTCATATTGATGGTGCTTATGGTGTACCTGCTGCCATAGTCCCTAAATATAACTATTTGTTTGAAGGGATTAAAGAAGCAGACTCTATTGCTATAGATCCACACAAATGGCTATACAGTCCGCTTGAAGCTGGATGTACCTTGGTTAAAAACCCACAACATCTTATCGATACCTACAGTTCTCATCCTGAATATTATAATTTCAGTAACAATGAAAACAACTTAGCCCAAAACTTTTACGAATATGGACTTCAAAATTCACGAGGTTTTAGAGCATTAAAAGTGTGGTTAACATTACAGCAAGTAGGTAGAAGTGGTTACGAAAAACTAATCACTGAAGACATAGAACTTTCTGAAATGTTATTTGACCTAGCTAAAAAGCATCATGAATTAGAAGCTATTTCTCAAAATTTGAGTATTACGACTTTCAGATACGTTCCAATAGAACATCGTAAAAACAATGACTATCTTAATGAATTAAACGAGAGTATATTGAATGAATTACAAACAGGAGGAGACGTTTTTTTATCAAATGCCATTGTAAATAATCAATATTGTTTAAGAGCTTGTATTGTAAATTTCAGAACATCTGAAAAAGATATTGAAGACATTATTGAAATAATACTAAGAGTAGGAAAAAAAAATCATATAAAACTATCCTTATAATAAAATGTTTTACAACAATATACATAATTAATTGCATGGTTATGTGCTGCTTATAACATTAGTTACTATACCACACAAGGAAGCATAAACCAATACATTGGCAGTGGTTAAAGTAATCATCAACTCTACTCAATAACTTAACGGAACAAATCAAAAATTAGGATTGGCTATTTGTTTTCTTTTCGTCTTCTGAAGTGAATACTGGCAAAACGTTAAAGAATTTTGATCTTTTTGATTTGTAATATTTACGATTTCTAAGCTGTCTTTTCATAAACTTTCCTTTGTTATAAACTTCATAAACAAACAATTTGTTAGATTTCCCTACTTCAGATTTTTTTTCTAACTGAATTTTGGAAATCAAATCATATATCTCATCAACATATTTTAAACCCATAGTTTTACTCGAAGCGAATCGAGAATTACTTTCATATACAACCCAATAAAGAGTGTTTTCATCAAAGCGAATTTTATTTGAATCAGACGTATTTAGAGTATCTTCTTTGACAGTAACTTTGTTTAATTCTACATTCCTTTTTAACTTATTTTCAGCTAAATATGCATTGACATCCCTTTTTTTCTCCACATACATGACTATCCAATGCCTTCCTAACTTTGCTTGTATAACATAATTACCAAAAGGAATTTTTTTAAGATTTATCTTCCCTTTATTAGCATTAACATCAATACTTTCCAAATATTCATCATTCAAAATATCAACTCGTCTTATTTCCTTTTTCTTACTTTCCAATATTAAACTGTCGCCACTCTCATTCAGTTTTTGTATAAATTTTAATTTTCGGGCAGCATAACTTACATTTTTATGAAACTTAATTTCCTGACCATATGTAAGTATAGTTAACAAGGTAAATATTAGTAAGCAAAAACGTTTGACCATGATTTTAATTTATGTTATACAGCAAAATTAGGAGTATTTAGTTCTGATAATTAACTCAATGGATTAAAATTGTAATTCTATCAAGTTATAAAGAACATCAACTATCATCTGTAACAATTATAAGTTTTACTATAATAAAACACTATAAAAAGAGAATCTTACGTTACTAATTTATATGTAATTATCACATACACCAAACCATGACTTTAATACTCAATTGAAAAACATCCAAGAGATTTGATATCCTTATTATAAATTTAATGCGTTTTAGTGAAAACTAATTTTATATACCAAATTAAATCACTTTATTACAACCTAACTAGCGTACACTAACATTGTGTATTACTTTTGAAGTAAATTACATTTTATGAGACTATTTCTATTACTTACTTTTTCAGTTCTATTTATTAGTTGTACTAACAAGTATGATGATTTCAAAAAAACACCTGACTATATCACTAAAGCATCTGCTTCAAATAAAGCCTATTTTGAAGCTTATGATGAAACTTTAAAATTATGGAATGTCTC
>Ga0209344_10003765_pt1 | contig 14574 bp, 15 predicted proteins | sample Cruoilmetagenom6_FD_187293 | JGI IMG/M metagenome (GOLD analysis project Ga0209344, IMG submission 187293) | Oil polluted marine microbial communities from Coal Oil Point, Santa Barbara, California, USA - Santa Barbara Oil Seep Sample 6 (SPAdes)... | ecosystem: Environmental > Aquatic > Marine...
CTTCAACGCCCGTTTCCGCGACGAATTGCTCAATGGCGAAATGTTCTACACCTTGCGCGAGGCACAAATACTGATCGAGCAATGGCGAATCCACTACAACACCGTCAGGCCGCACAGCGCATTAGGTCATCGACCGCCCGCGCCAGAAAGCATCGTTCCGATAGACCAGAGGCCCACAATGCACTAACAATTAACCTGGACCACCCGACGGGGGCACGCCAGCTTTTAGGCCGTATGTTGGCGTCTTGGTGCGAAGGTGGGACGGCTGAGCAGCAGGTTGTCACACTTGGTACAAAGGCTGCCGATTGGTGGGCACAGATTACGCCTGTCACGCGGTGCGGCACATCTAATGCTGCAGAATTCGAAACAAACACCTCTGTAAGTTTGGATTGGTGTCATATTGCTTCTCTTCTTGCAGGATTACAATAACTCAAACTAAAGTGGCTTCATATCAATTTACTACGTATTTTCTGTGCGTCTGCAAAGGCCATACATTCAATAGGTGAGAGATGTCTTCAGATCACAGTGCGCGATGGATCCAAGGGATCAGTTTGATTTTTTTTCTTGGATTATCCTTTTCCTCATTTTTACTGGTGCACAAAGTTGCACAAAGTAGATCGCAAGAAGCCTTTCAGATTTTGGTGGATCAAAGCCTCATCTCTCTTGATCGACGTTTCGAAGACTACAGTCGGATCCTTGATGGTCTTAATGGTTTAGTAATGGCATCTGACGGAGTAACCGCGTTAGAGATGTCAAACTATGCTAAAGCTCTGAACGTGAATGATAGTATGTTCATGCTTGATGCAATCGGTCTTGCCGCCGCGGCCCCTGAAGGAAATGGCTTGCGAGGTAACTTGTTCGCACTCACTGATAGCCTTAGTCAGTTCAGAAGTTTGCCATCCACGCTTCAGGCCGATCATTTTATCGTGCAATATATTGAGCCACTCGCCAGCAACAAAATGTTTCTGGGACTGGATTTTGCAAGCAATTCCGATCTCCTTGCTATCGCAAAAAAAGCTCGTGATACGGGTCAAACTCTTATAGCTGGACACTTCCCAGCTCTCGTTCCTCAAATCGGCGAATCTCGGTTATTTATGCTTAAACCGATCTACAAACCGCTGCAAAGTGCATATCCTATGAAGCCGCAGAAAGAAGGTTTTCTTGGCTTTGCATTCGCGGTGTTGAATGTCGAGGATTTCTTCACAGGCCTAACAACAGCGCAGGGCAAAATGATAGAAATACAAGCCGAATTTACGGCAAAGACGTCTATTGATGATATCAAAACTGTACCCGCGATGGCCATTGACGCACCTGACTATAGCCAGCGCCAGTCGATTGAGAAATTCGGACAAACCTTTTCTATGTCATTGAGAAGTACACCGCAGTTCGACTCTATCCAGCCATTCCGAGCAAGGTGGATCGTTCTGACGTTGGGGCTTTTGATTACGGCACTGGTCAGCACAATCTTGCGTGTGTTGATCAGGAAAAACCAGACAATCGCCGTCACCATAGCGCAAAAAACCCGAGACCTTGAAACGCAAGACAAAGAGAAGCGCTCCATTCTTGAGAATGCAATGCTTGCGATCCTCTCGGTAAATAAATCAGGCGAAATCCTCCACGCAAACGAGGCCGCGCTGAAACTTCTGTTGCCGCTCACGAACCAGATGTGTCTGAGTAAAAAATCCCTCAGTGATTTGCTGCCTGACATGGATCTGCAAGACGTTGGTGGGTGGTCAAAACTACATGTGACTTCGGCGATCGATAAAGGTGAGCCATTGATTATCGAAGTCGAAAAGAAGACGTGGTTCACTGCAGAAGGTGAAACACGGACTACGTTGCTAATGCGCGATATCACCGTCACCGAACGGCATGCAAAGGAGATTGCCGAGGCCGAGCAACGGTGGAACCTCGCTCTGATGAGCGTTCAAATTGGCGTTTTTGATATTGATTTAGAGCGCGAAACCTCAGTCGTCTCCGATACATGGCTCGCGAACATGCGGACTGAAGCACTTCCAAGCTGCAAAAACCCCTATCAAGAACAGATGGTTCGCATGCATCCGGATGACCTTGTCCGTTTCATAAAAGCAGAAGCGGCCTGCATCGAAGGCCGCACGGACCGCGCTGAAGTTCGTTTTCGCGTAAACGTCGCCAATGATGAATGGCGCTGGATCAAGTCCGATGCCGTCGTGGTAGAGCGTGCCCCAGACGGAACCGCCCTCAGGATGCTCGGGATACAGACGGATGTGACAGAAACCTTCAAACTGGAGCGGATGAAACGTGATTTCGTCGCCACAGTCAGTCACGAACTTCGTACGCCTTTAACTTCAATCATAGGCGCGCTCGGACTTTTGCAGGCTCACTCACAGGCTGAAAAGCCCAAGAGTTCTGACCGATTGATCGAGATTGCTTTGTCAAATTCTGACCGCCTTGCCAGCCTTGTCAACGATATTCTGGACATGGAGAAAATGAATTCGGGCAATATGAACCTTGAAGTGAATTCGTTCAGCCTTAACGAGATTTTGAGTGACGCATCCCAACAGTGTGAAACTTATGCCTCGCAGTGGAACGTCGGGGTTGAAGTGTCGAAGCCTGAAGTTGAGCAGATGATCTCAACAGACAAGAAGCGTGTTATTCAGGTTTTGACAAACCTGCTGTCGAACGCATGTAAGTTTGCGTATTCCGAGACAACAGTTCGGCTTACTGCCGAAGTTCTGCAAACCCATATGAAAATTTCAGTGAGCAATTTTGGTCCGGGTATACCCGAAGAGTTTCGTAGCAAAATATTCCAACCCTTCTCACAGGCGGATAACTCCGACGCGCGTCAGCGAGGTGGCACCGGATTAGGGCTGAGCATCTCGCGCACCTTGATTGAATTAATGGGTGGCACCATCGGATTTGAGAGCGAGCCCGACCAAGAAACCGTTTTCTGGTTCACCTGCCCTTTGACTAACGTTTCAGAAGTCTTAGCTGTGGCGTAGCTCAACTTCGCGCGCCAATTCGATGAGCTCCCTATGAGAGATGCCTGTGATGTCCAGCCGCAAGGCAAATTGGCGAAAGTATGCTATTCACTTTTTGTGCCCGAAGTTGGACCCGAAGGCAGCAGTCGCACAACGGGCAGCTACTGCAATCAAGCGAGTATAACGTTGTTCGCTTTCTTTGCATAAATCGCAAATCACGAAGCGGCGCGTTGTCCATCACGCGCTACCACAAAGTTACCGACGCCCTGCATTCAGGACTGTCACTTTTCCGAACCAGCTTTGGCAACGCGCCGCAAAAAGGCCTTTGTGCGAGGATCCTGAGGGTTTTCAAGTAGCTGTTCGGGGTGCCCTTGCTCGACAATCTGGCCATCGGACATGAAGATAATCCGATCGGCTATTTCGCGCGCAAACTGCATCTCGTGCGTGACAATCAACATCGTTTGATGCTTTTCAGCGACACGCCGCATCAGGTCCAGAACCTCACCAACCCATTCGGGATCAAGCGCAGATGTCGGTTCATCGAACAACATCAAATCAGCGGCCAGCGCCATTGCGCGACCGATCCCGACACGCTGCTGTTGACCCCCTGATAGCGCCACAGGGTATGAATCTGCCTTGTCGATCAAACCTGTCTCGCGGAGCGTATCATCAGCGCGCGCTATGGCATTAGCTTTGGAATAACCCTGCACTGTAATCAACGCCTGCGTAATATTTTCGCGGGCCGTCTTGTTGGCGAAAAGTGCATAATTCTGAAACACAAATGATGTTCTGCGCCGCAAGGCAAGGATATCGGAACGCGATGCGTTGGTGGAATCGACAGTCAGATCACCAATCCGGATGGTCCCGCTATCTGGTCGGTCCAAATAATTCAGACTCCTCAGGAGCGTAGATTTCCCAGTGCCAGAAGGGCCGATGATGACCACCCGTTCGCCGGGCGCGATGTCCAGCGTGATGTCTTTCAGAACAAACGTGTCACCAAAAGACTTGTTCAACCCTTTGATGGAAATGGCGGCCGCTGATGTCATCTTGCGTACGCCTTGTTCAAGTAGGTTTCCAGGTGCCGCTGTGCGAAAGACAGCCCCTCGACCATGATCCAATAGATTGCAGCGACAACAAGAAAGGCCTCGAAGTAAAGGAAGCTGCCCGCAGCCTCTTTCTGCGTCGCGCCCATGAGTTCAGTGACCCCCAAAGTAAACGCGAGTGACGTGCCTTTGATCATGTCGATAAAGTAATTGACCAGCGTTGGTGCTGCCACGCGTGCGGCCTGCGGCAGGATGATGTGGCCCATCATCTGCAATTGTGTCATGCCAACTGCTTGCGCAGCCTCCCACTGACTGCGGTCCACCCCCAGTATCGCCGCGCGGATGCTTTCGGCCATATAGGCCGAGAAATGGAGGGTCAGCCCCATGATGGTGGCCGTGACGCCGTTGATGTTTGTCAGGAACGCCAGAACCTGCGGCAGGCCATAATAGAACAGGAACAGCTGCACCAGCAGCGGAGTGCCACGAAAGAAGCTGATGAAAAGGCGAACAAAAACGTCAAGCGCTAGCACACGGAACACCCGTTCGACAGCCATGACCGAGGCCAGTATGAGAGCGAAAAACATACCGACCAGCGCCATGAAAAGCGTCAAAGGAACGTATCCCAGTAGAATGGGGATCAAGTCCCACATGTATTGAAAGTCCAGTGCTCGCATTGAATTACTCCGTAACCGAAATATCGGCACCGAACCACTTCTCGGAAATCTCGGTCAAGGTGCCGTTCTCTTTCAGGGTGGTGATGGCGGTGTCGATCCGGTTACGCAACTCAACCCCTTTGTCGTCATTTCGGAACGGCAGCGCATTGCGGATTTCGCTGAATGGCTTGCCAGCAAACGCCAGCGGCAGCGGGCTTTCGGCGATCAACTGGGCAGAGGACACGCGATCCATAACGAAAGCATCTACGCGGCCCAGGGCCGTGTCCTGCGCAATATTGCTTTCATAGGTGCGGATGTCGATTGCTTCGGCGTTTGGAAGTTCATTCAACAACTGTTCGAAATTCGACCCCAGATTGACTGCTACAGTCTTTCCGCTGAGATCCTCGACGCTCGTGATCGTCTCTTCGTTGCCCTTTTTGACCACAACCTGCGCACCGTCAAAGACGTAAGGCTGCGAGAAGGCAAACTTAGCCTCACGCTCCGGCGTGATCGTGATCTGGTTGGCAATGGTGTCAATCCGACCCGTCTCCAGTGCGCCGACCAGTCCGGAGAACGACATCGTGACAAAGTTTACGTCGTCGCCAGTTTCTGCCGCGATGGCGTTGACGAAGTCGACTTCGAACCCCTGCAACACGTCGAGCTTGACGAAAGTAAATGGAAAGTACCCCCCCGACATACCAACATTCAGTGTCTCGGAGTGCGCCGCACTTAAAGTGACCGACAGGGCGAGTGCTGTGATTGCCAATATTTTTTTCATGTTCTTCTCCATTCGTTTATGCAGCAGGTAACATGCATGAAGCAGGCTTCAATGGCCGTAGCGTAGAGAGGTCCATCGTAACGGCTGCGCCCCTTTGATCGGAACATGTTTCTTCTAAAAAACATGTTTCGAGGAAAGAAATCAAATTACGAGGCTTCCCCTAACAACAGTTGGATATTTACCCAATTGTTGGTCAAATACCCGTTGTTTCCATCTGTGAGGCGTCAGTGAAGGATCACACATGATATGATCCTTTCCATGAGGCGGGCCGATCTCGAGTGGCTCGCGCTGATCCGATGTCATGGAGGGTACCCCCAATTTTCCCGCAGATGTTGAGGCGTTCCTTTGTTTTGTGAGAGCTTAAAAAGCTCACTTGACGGCTGTTTCCTCCATCCGTCGAGTGCAATACTGACCATGCGACCGAAGGCAAAAGCGAAGAAGACCAACGCTCCCAGTGTGGCAGAAATACGTGCCAACCCGGGACTCAATGCGCCCGCAAAGATCACCGTGCCGAGGGCTGCGTATTCCGGAACATCCGGCCACTGTTTCCGATCATATCCGGCCACCTGTGACGCGTTGCCATGAGGCAGTGGATTTCGGATATCAGGTTTGAGACGTTTCGTCATCCATTTTGGTGATGGTTTTCCGCATGGATTGCCCCTCCAGTTCGATGCGGTATGCGTTGTGGAGTGAGCCATCGGAACGCCATTGGTCCGAGAGACAATGGCGAACGCGATCCAGCATGGCGTCGGCGAATGTCGGCTCGCCAATGACGTCATGCCACGCCTTAATGGGCAACTGGCTGGTGATCATGGTCGAGCCGCGGCCGTATCGCTCCTCGACGATCTCCATCAGATCGTGACGCTGCGTGGCGGTGAGCCGGTCCGGCCCCCAGTCATCGAGGATCAGCAGCTGGGCTTTGGTGATGCTACGGAACAAGCGGGGGAAGCGACCGTCACCATGGGCCAGTTCAAGCTCCTCGAAGAGGCGGGGCGTCCGCTTGTAAACCACGGTGACGCCATCGCGACAGGGCGCCGAGTAATCATGCTTGTCGATCGCGATGTGGTAATCGAGCCGGGCACAGCACTTCTTCCACTCAGCGTAGACGTAGGGCTGCACTGGCAGCGGCTTCAGGGCGGGCTTGTCCAGCTGGTCGAACATCCTACCCTGCCCCCATTCGCTTCCTCTGATGCACGGTTTCACATAGAACGCCAAGAACAACCAATTTTCTGTCCTGAAGACCATGCCGACGCATCCGAGATACCTCCTTGGCTTCAAGTGACCGACTCGCGGGAATGTGATTGTGCACTCGGCGTCATAAACCTCATCTGCCGGGCAGGGAAAAAATTCCAAACACTGGAGGATTGTCTTGACCGCACCTGCTTCTCTTTCCCTGCTTCTCACTCGCCTGAGTTTCGGCGCCTTCCTGGCTATCTGGGGTGGCAATAAACTCACATCCCCTGAAGGTACCGAGGGCATTTTCGCGAAATACTACGGCATTGAAAGTCTCGGCACCCTTGCCGCAACCGGAATGGGTGTTGCACAGATAGCTCTGGGGGTGGTCATTATGGCTGGGCTCTTCCGAACAGTGAGCTATGGTATCGGTACGGCCGTTCATGGCGCCTCGACCATTGCAACATTTCCACATCTGATCGCACCTTTGGCCGAAGGATCAAATCTTATCTTTTGGTCGGGCGTTCCGATTTTGTTTGCGGCCCTGGGGTTATTCCTCGCGCGCTATGACGACACACTTTGTTCGCTCGACGTGATGCGGAAAAAATCAGCGGGGCCTGCGCCCCAACAATCCTGAAACTCGGCCCTACCGGCTTCTATGTGCATGGCATTGCATTTGAAGTATGAACGACGCCGCTGCCGTATGAACGCACCCTGACACCCAACAGATTGCGCCCCGATCGTATCCCACAGATGGCAGGCAACCATGCACATCTCGGTTGTGTTGACCTTCAGATGTTCCGCAACCATTTTGTAGGGCGCTGGATCGGGTTTGAATCTACCAACATCGTCGATGCTGAAGTGATGGTCAAAAAATGTATCGATGCCAGCCTTTTCAAGCGGCGTCGGCGACGGTGATCGCGCCGAATTGGTCAAGGTGACGAGCATAAATCCCGCGGCGCGCAGCGCGGTAAGCGCCGGGATGACATCGGGGTACGGGTTCCGTACCAAACGCGCTGACCGGCTCAAGATGATCTGGTGGGAAGGCACCGGTCTGGTCATGGTGTACAAGCGACTTGCAATGGCACCTCAATCACAGAATAAACGACTTTCATCCTTTGCTCCGATGGGCCTTCGACCTTGAGAAACTGGCCAATTGCTCGCTGCTCTAAGGACCCGTCACCAACCCAATCTACTTGCCACTACATCTGGGCGTAGGTTTGCCAAGGTGCGAATTCCGTTTCACCAATGTCGAGCTCCTCTGACAGCGTCTTCTTTTCCGAAGCAACGTCGAGCATCTCCTGAAAAATCCGCGCCCTGGCCTCTGCCACGGTCTCGGTTCTATCCACGATGGTCCCGCAGTTGATGTCCATATCTCGCTGCGTTTTGAGAGATAGACCCGTTCTACGCATTGAGACGCGATTGGTCGCTGCGCAAAACGGGCTGGATCATTTCACCAGAACGTAGACGCCATCATGACGTACATCTACTTGGTAGGTTGCCAGATCTACACAGACCGGCGCTGAAAGCGCTTTGCCTGTCCGTACGTTAAAGCGTCCTTGATGCAGCGGACATTCGATCACATCATCGATCACGAGCCCTTCTTCAAGATGCTGTGCTTCGTGCGTGCACATACCATCCGTGCAGTAGAACCCGCTGTTTGTATTGTATATTGCGTATGTTCGATCGCCATGATCCCACCGGATCAAGTCTTCTTCATCAATGTCCGAAGCACTACATGCTCTTACCCAATTCGCCATTACATATACCTTATTGTTCAAGCCCGATGTCAGGGTGTTTCATGGAAAAATCCGATCAGAAACATTGTCGGTGGCCGACACACTTCTGATGTTCCGACTGCCTGAGAGCACTCAGTTCAGCCGGTTGGTTCGACTTCCCACGTGACACCCTTCTGCTTGGAGATCTTCCCCAGAATTTCGCCATGCACCTTTGGATAGCTCTCACCGACGGGGTGCATTTTGTCTTTCACGTCTTCATGCATCTTGCCGAGCGCATGAAATGGAACCATCGGGCACAGATGATGTTCCGCATGATAAGGCATGTTCCAAAACAGGAAATATATAAGCCGCGACGTTTTGGTAGTGCGGGTGTTTGTCCGAAGATCAGGTCCTTCTTCACATTCACCGTGCTCGGACAAACGGATCCACCGCATGAGGGGCTCTCCGACAAGACGAGGCACGATCCACAGCCAGACGGCCAACCAGCTTTGGAAATACACGGACAGTAGAGCAACCGTCACGTAGATCGCTAAAATGATCCGGGCTTCGGTTGCGGCGCGCGGAATTTCGCTTTCAGGGATATAATATTTCTGCTCATCAGCGATCATTCCAAAAGGATGTTTGAGCATCCACAACAGGTTGCGCTTCCAGAAGGATATGCCCGAGACATACCATACATAGTCCCACACCCTCATTTTTTTAGGCAACATATCCGGGTCGCGTCCGCGAATTTGTGTATAGGTGTGGTGTGTTGCGTGATAATATCGAAAAAAGGTAGGCGGCACGATGTAGATCAGGGAAACAATCCAGTAGACCGTCTCGTTCAACCAACGTGAGCGAAAAGGTGTGCCGTGGCTACATTCGTGACATGGGGCGAATAGAAAGGCCAAGACGGCCCCATGCATCGCCATTGTTGGCACGACCCACCAAGTGCCAAGCGTGATATAGACGAGAGCCCCGGTTAGCACCATGACCGCCATGTGGCCAAAGAAATTGATAAGCCCTGGAAGATTGGACCGCCTCATGTACTTCTTCAACTCTTTCTTAGAGATCACCTGATCCCTCCCGAACGCCATATTCGGTCCTGCGGTTGCAGTCGACATTTTGCCACCTCTCCTTCGATATCTGTGATTCTTCACTACAATCTCCCATGGCTTGTTGAGCCCATCAAAGGCAAAAACCGCTTTGACGGATTAAGGTTTTCGATGTATGGATCTGCATGGCAAATCATATTCCTCCCTTGAATTATCTGCGCGCGTTTGAGGCTGCTGGTCGACTAGGCGGGTTTAATCTTGCTGCCGATGAACTGAACTTAAGCCAGTCAACGGTCAGCTACAGGATTGGCAAACTGGAGAGTGACCTTGGCGTGTTGTTATTTCAACGGCTCACGCGAAGGACTGAGCTGACCAAGGATGGCTTGGAATTTTTGCCAACGGTTACGTCGACACTTCGGCAATTGCAGGATGGTGTGGACAAGCTTGGCACAGGCAGCAGGCGGGCTCTTGCTGTAACGCTCAGCAGCTATCTTGCCATGCGATGGTTGTCGCCCAATTTGGCCCACTGGTCATCGCGTTATCCCAACGTGGACATTCATCTTGACCACGATATGAAACAAGGAGCCGTAGAAAGCGATATTGTCATTTTTTGGTGCAAACACGCAACCGAGCAGCAGTCGACTCAGCTATTGTTTGAAACGGATATGTCTCCGTACTGCACCCCTCAAATCGCGGCGACGCTCAAAACCCCAAAAGACATTCTAAAACATCCGCTTTTGACCGCCCAACCTCATCTGGACACATGGCCTGAATGGATGGAGTTGGCGGGTATCTCGGACATGTCGGGCGCTACATGTCGGCGCATTACGGACTCAAACGTTCGGATCAAGGCGGCCGTAGATGGATTAGGCATCGTACTTGGAAACAGATTCATGCAGCCAGAGGTCGATGCTGGATTTCTCGTGCGGCCCTTCGATATCGCGGTGCATGGTCCGGGGTTTTACTCCCGAAATCAGTCACGATCGCCAGATGTAGCAGATCGTTTTGTACGTTGGCTTCAGAAGATAGCCCTTAGTGACAACTGATGTTTTCGAGTTGGTCCAGCAGTTTCTCAAATTCGTCATCGGCAATGGATACAAGGTTTTGATCACTGGGAAAATTGCCAGAGTTGACGTCTTCGGCAAATTCTCTGTAACCTGCGATGCGCTCCTGATGCAACCTGTCGTACTCCGCTTTCATGTTTCGATATTGCCGGGCATGGCGCGGGATACGGTCGTCGGTTTCACCTAAAATATCGCTTGAAAATAGATATTGCACATCGCAGCCGGTGCCAGCGCCCATTGAAATCGTCACAAGGCCTGTCCGTCGGGCAATCTCTGTTGCAACGCGATGCGGCACGACTTCAATTTCGACAGCAAAACCACCGGCGTTTTCAAAATCTTTCACTTGCTGGAAGAGGCCAAGCGCCTGTTCGGCCGTCTTGCCAACGGCGCGAAAACCGCCTTTCCAACTTGCTAATGGCGGCACCAGCCCTACATGCCCACATACGGCGATTCCCTGTTTTGCCATTGCCTCAACGAATTCCAGGCTTTGCGCGGTGTAAATAATGTCCGCACCGCAATCGATGGCAGCGAACGCACCTTCGAGGCACTTTTCCACCGATGGATATTGCCCATACTTCAGGCCATATCGAAAGACCGTGTTCGGCGCTGCAGAGGGTATGGCGCGTGTTTGCGGTAGAAACGCTGTTCCAATCATATCGATACCTGCCTCTTCGGCGGCCGCGGCCTGCTCAGCAGATGAAACATGAACAAAGGTCAGTTGCGGTTTGCCCGCTCTGTTTTTCAAATCCAACAATGTGTGTTTTGTCATGCCGGTCCGTTTCCGCTTGTTCGTATGTCTGAGCGACGGCATCCTAAAACGTGAGGATAAGCCGTTCGAAATTCACGCTTTAAGAGCATTTAGGACCAGCTTTTTGAGCTGTGTCTCTGGATTGAGCAAAGGCTCTGTATTAATCGGCTTGTCCGCGGCCATCAATTTTCGCATCAACATCATGTCGCGTTTTGCATTGATGCCAATTGCCCCAAGAACGCGTCCACCCTCTACTTTGAACATCATCAACGGGCCATCGTGTGGGGTGCCCCGCACCAATAAATCTTTCCAATCGGGGGGGCGGCCAACAATTTGCAAGTTGATGTCATATTGATCTGACCAGAACCACGACGCATCTTTTTCTGGTGGATCTTGGCCGACAATCCGCGCCGCCGCGCAAGCTGCCTGGATCTCTGCATTCTGCCAGCTTTCAAGCCGAAAGCGATGACCTGTTGCATCGTCTGTTTGGCAGGTGACATCACCAATCGCGAATACATCCGTAGCTGAGGTTTGGCAAAACCTGTCCACCAGAATGCCATTGTTGACGTCCAAACCCGCCTGCTCGGCAAGCTTTGTCTCCGGGACGATACCAATACCGACCACGACAATGTCCGCCGGTATCGTGTCACCATTGTCCAAAACGACACTTTCGACGATGCCCTTGCCGATAATGCGTTCAACGCCACGACCGATAACAATCTTGACGCCGTTTTGTGTATGAATGTCGTGAAACAAATCACCGACAACCTGAGGTGTTGCACGCCCCATTAGCTGAGATGTCGCCTCTACAATGGTCACGTCGGCCCCGAGCGTTCTTGCACTCGCAGCGACTTCAAGGCCAATAAAGCCTCCTCCGATGACGACGAGGCGGGTTTTCTCTTTGAGCGCATTACGGAGTGCGAGCGCATCCTTGATCGTTCTAAGGAAAAATACGTTTTCAAGGTCCGCGCCCGGCACGTTAATCCGACGCACGCGCCCACCTGTTGCAATTATCAGCTTTTGAAAAGGCAAATCGGCGCATTCGGGGCGACGAACGTACCGCGCATCAAGATCAATTTCTTCGACCTCTGCGCCTGTCAATAGCTCTACATTGTTCTGCTCAAACCAGTCGGTCTCAAGTAAAGAGATTTCCGCCTCGGAGTCTGGTTGCAAGAGAACACCTTTTGAGAGCGGTGGGCGTTCATAAGGGGCGAGGGATTCGCGTCCGATCAAGGTGATTTTCTTGTCGCACCCATAGTGTCGCAGCCTTTCGGCCGCGCGACCACCGGCGTGGCCGGCCCCAATGATCACGACGCCGCCCTTTGATTTTGATGCTTGTGAATCCACTTGAATGGCCTTGTTTATTTAGCTCAATTTTCGAGAGGTCGATAGCGCACCAGTGAGGGTTGGCGGCCCACAACGACGTGACTTGCTGTTCTGCATGTCAGCCGCTGTGTTAGCCTGAGCAAGGGGCTATACGTCGTTAACGAAGTATTTACCTTTGATATTTGCAGCTTCTTTTAGAAGCTCGAATTCTCTGATCGACCCTGCGAGTTCAACCTTAAACGGGTCCCATTCGGGAAGCTGGTGACCGGCCGCCGCCACCCACTGCGCCATCTCGTCCTCATTGGGAAGGTAGAATTGCACACCTGAGCGGCTCAGATCCCACATTGAGTAGGCACGTGCAGCCGGGATTTTTGCAAGGTTCTGGTGTGCAGTCACTTCGGATGCATACGTAATCCCCTCCTGTACATCGCCAGGCAACGAATTGAACCACTCGATGTTACACGAATACACCTGTATGTTCGAAACCGTTTGCGCCAAGGTCACCCAGGACAAAATGTTGCCAAAACCAAAAATCTGAAGCCCTTGAACCGATGGATCTAGCGCATCCGCGACGCCCTGAGTGATAGCACTGGGCGTTTCTCCCCACGCAATCGGCGTTGGGTTCGCACCCAGAAGCCGATAAAGTTGCGATAGAATTTCGGAGCCAGGGATTCGAACTTTCACACCGTTAAGATCTGCCGGCGTTCTGATCGGTTCCTCAAAACCACGGCGCAGCGCGACCGTGCGTGGGTCAACCATCACATACCACAGTGCCTTGAAGCCCCTGGCTTCGATGCTCGGATTAACCAAATCGGTCCATGCTGAAGAATTCACTAGATTGACCGCTTGCTGGTTCTTTCCGCACCAATAAGGGATGTTAACGAGATCCACGATAGGCGCGAACTGTGCAAAGTTGGCAAGCGAGTGCTGAGCACTCTGGATCGTGTTCGACTGCACCTTTTGCACAAGTGCACCGCCGGCTCCAAGCTCTGCCCCCGGTGACAACTGTACATAGACCTTGCCGTTGGTCATATTCTGCAGGTTTTCTTTAAAATCTAGCTGCATCAGGGGGACGCTTCTCGACGCACCCAGTACATAAGGCGTTGCGACGATCATCCGATGGTCTGCTGCTGCTTTGCGTTCGGCCTCCTCCGATGCGGTCTGAGCGAGTGCTGGGCCTGACAACAGCACACCTGTAGAAGCCGCAACTGCTGCAGTCGTAAGTCCATAAATGCCTGCTGCACGAAGGAACGCCCTGCGTTCCTCGGATGCAAGCGTCTCTTGTGGTTTTTTTTGGTACATTTTTTCCTCCCAGCGGAAAATATCCTAATGTATATCCATCGGAACCGACGCTTGGACCCGTGGGTGCTCCGCTGATTGAAGCTTCCCACTTCCGAACCGGATTCTCAAAATCAAAACCCCAACTTACGCATTGAAACCTTCGATCCATAGATGAATTCATGTAAATCGGTGGATCTGCTACCCGCGGTTGTCTGAACCATATCCTGCCCGACCGGTTGACGCACTCCAAGAGGCGTCGAAAGCGATGCGGTATTTCGAGACATCCAATTATATGAAAATCGAAATTTTCACCAAACGCAAAATTTCCGCTTCGTCATCCTAAAAACGGCCAATGTTATCTTCGAAAGCAAAAGACAGGAGGATTACAAAAGCGTTTTATCCAGGTCTGACCAGGGACCTGGAGAATTCTGACGGCCGCGGCGGCATATGCCGTCCTATCCGATGCGGCCATCGGGCAGAAAGCCCCGGACACCTAGTTAGGAGGTTCTCATGAACTCCATCGTGTTCACACATTTCGTTAATTCCACGCAAAGCGCGTGTCCTCTCGAGCTCGTGGAATAGCCCCCTGCAAGTGGTCCACCACCTGGGATAGATTTGTCCCGTAACTTGGAGGATCAGCGATGGGTGGAAAACGAGAGAAACCCGAAGATATTGTATCGAAGCTTCGGCAGGTTGAAGTTCTGCAGGGACAAGGCGCGACGATTGCCGAGGCGGTGCGTCAGATCGGCGTGACACAGCAGACTTTTTATCGATGGCG
>Ga0209344_10003766_pt1 | contig 14573 bp, 7 predicted proteins | sample Cruoilmetagenom6_FD_187293 | JGI IMG/M metagenome (GOLD analysis project Ga0209344, IMG submission 187293) | Oil polluted marine microbial communities from Coal Oil Point, Santa Barbara, California, USA - Santa Barbara Oil Seep Sample 6 (SPAdes)... | ecosystem: Environmental > Aquatic > Marine >...
AACGTTACTGGGTATAGTCGCTTTTCCAGCCATTGCTTTTGCTCATCCGGGCCATGATATGGCTAATTTTGCCAGTGGGTTCAGCCATCCGTTTACTGGTATTGATCATTTGCTGGTGATGTTGGCGGTAGGTTATTGGGCCGGAAAGTCTCTGTTTTCTGCACGTTGGCAAGTGCCGATTCAGTTTGTCATGTTTATGCTGTGCGGTGTGGTACTGGGTGCAGTGATATCCGGGCTGGCATTTGTTGAAGTGGCGATTGCGGTCAGTGTTTTGGCAATGGGTCTGGTGATTTTACTCAACACTTCAATTAATCGATTCTGGCAACTGGCATTAACCACGGTCTTTGCGTTATTGCATGGCTTTGTTCATGGTCAGGAATTGGTTGCTGCAGGCAATGGCCTGGCAGCTGTAGCCGGTATGATAATTGCGACAATGATTCTGCTCACAGCGGGTGTTTACCTTGCCAGCTTTAAAGATCAACTGGGTTTGTTGTTGCAACGTAGTTTTGCCGCTTTGTTAGCCTTTAGTGGTTTATATCTATTGGTGATGTAAATAGTCTTTAATCAAGGCGGGGCCGTCGCTAATCCCCCGCCAGAATTGGCTTTGTAAAAAACAATACGTAATACTACGTAGATAAAGTTACGCTGCTCATACGTTAAGATGTTATCAGGTAAGTTACACCCAGCTTATTTGATTTTGGAACAAGGACATCCATCGGGCTAAATTTATCGGGAAGTGACGGTTTGATGGATTTATCAGAACATAACGCACCGCAACGTATTGTTAAAATTCGTCGTGATTACAATACCTGGGTGGCCAACGAAACGCTGGAAGATTATGCGTTACGTTTTACACCCCATTCGTTCAGAAAATGGTCGATTTTTCGTGTCTCCAATACCGCACTGGGTGCCATTTCCTTTCTGGTTCTGGAGGTTATCGGCGGTGCATTGGCTGTCAATTTTGGTTTTGTGAATGCCTTTTGGGCCATTCTGACCATTAGTCTGATTATCTTTCTGACAAGTTTGCCTATCAGTTATTATGCCGCCAAGTATGGCCTGGATATGGATTTGCTGACCCGCGGTGCGGGATTTGGCTACATCGGTTCTACTATTTCCTCGTTTGTCTACGCTACCTTCACCTTTATTCTGTTCGCGCTTGAAGCCGTGATCATGGCGTATGCCTTAAATATGTACTTTGGATGGCCGATTTATGTCTGGTATCTGATTTCAGCAGTGATCGTGATTCCTTTAGTCACGCATGGTGTGACCTTAATCAGTCGGATTCAGATGATCACCCAGCCGGTATGGATGTTTCTTATGGTGCTGCCATTTATCTTTATTTTCGCCAAAGAACCCGATGCGATTCGTGGTTTGATGAGTTTTGCCGGCAGCTCCGGTTATGACAGCACTTTTAATATTTATATGTTTGGTACTGCCATCGCTATTGGTATGGCGTTGATCCCTCAGGTGGGTGAACAAGTAGACTTTCTGCGATTTATGCCGGAAAAAACCCAAAAAAACCGTTTTCGCTGGCATTTAGGAGTCATATTCGCAGGTCCGGGCTGGATTTTTATCGGCATGATCAAAATGTTTGCCGGGGTTTTATTGGCCTATCTGGTGTTGAATGGGGCCAAATCGGTTGAAGAAGCCGTGAACCCTACCTATATGTACCATGTGGCATTTAGCTATGTTTTCTCTAACGCGGATGTGTTATTGGCGGTCACGGTATTTTTTGTGGTGCTGTCGCAAATCAAGATCAATATTACCAATGCGTATGCCGGTTCACTGGCCTGGTCAAATTTCTTTGCCCGCCTGACTCACAGCCATCCTGGCCGTGTGGTGTGGTTATTATTCAACGTGTTGATTGCCACCATGTTGATGCTCCTGGATGTGTTTCAGGCACTGGAACAGATTCTGGGGTTGTACTCGAATATCGCCATTTCCTGGATCACCGCGGTGGTGGCCGATCTGGTTATTAACAAACCCCTGGGCTTAAGTCCTAAAGGGGTCGAATTCCGTCGGGCCTATCTGTATGACATCAACCCGGTAGGAGTGGGAGCAATGGCGATTGCTTCATTGTTATCAGTGCTGGCATTCGTTGGCGTATTTGGTCTGGAAGCGCAGTCATTTTCATCGTTTATCGCCATGTTTACCGCTTTAATCTGTTCACCGTTATTTGCCTGGTGGACCAAGGGAAAATATTATCTGGCGCGCCAGCCCTATAAGTTTCATCCCGGAAAAACCAAAGAAACCTGCAGTATTTGTGAGCGTGAGTATGAAATTGATGACATAGCCTATTGCCCAGCCTATCAGGGCGCGATTTGTTCTTTGTGCTGTTGTCTGGATGCTCGCTGTAACGATGCCTGTAAACCTCATGCCAAGCTGGATTCACAGTGGCAGGCGACCATGACAAAACTGCTGCCTAAATCCTTATGGGGTTATATCCAGAATGGGGTTGGGCATTACATTCTATTGATGGGGATGACGGTTTTATTGCTGGCGTCGATCTTTGGGCTTATTTATCTGCATATCTCGCTGACGCTGACCGAGAATGCCTGGCAGATTTTACCGGAGATCCAGATAGGTTTTCTGAAAGCCTTTGCTGCACTGGTATTGGTCAGCGGGATTATTGTCTGGTGGCTGATATTGACTTCGCAAAGTCGTAATGTGGCCCAGCAGGAGTCCAACCATCAAACCAGTTTGCTGCAGCGTGAAATCATTTTGCATGAACAAACCGATGCAGAATTACAACAGGCCCGGGTGGTTGCAGAACAGGCAAATCAAGCTAAAAGTCGCTATATCACGGGTATCAGTCATGAGCTACGTACACCATTAAACAGCATTCTGGGCTATGCCCAATTGATGGATAACAATGATGATGTAACGAAAGAAAACAAAAATGCCATTAAAGTGATTCTGCGCAGCGGTGAGCATCTGCTGTCGTTGATTGAAGGCACTTTGGACATTGCCCGGATAGAAGGTGGAAAGCTGCAATTTGATATCAAATCGCTGCGTTTTCCTGAATATATCCAGCAAATTATCAGCATGTTTGAATTGCAGGCGATTAACAAAGGGCTGAAATTTGAGTATGAAATCAGCTCGGATTTACCTCGTATCGTGCGTGCCGATCATAAACGGTTAAGTCAGATATTAATTAATATCATTGGCAATGCCGTGAAATACACCAGCGAAGGTTCAATTTATCTGCGTTTTAACCATGCCCGCGAATTTCTCTCGATAGAAGTTGAAGATACCGGCCCTGGCATCAAAAAATCCGAACTGGATCATATTTTTGAGCCGTTTATTCGGGGTAGTGCGGCGCAGGGAATCGGTGGTACCGGATTGGGACTGACGATCAGCAAGTTGCTTACCGAGTTGATGGGCGGTGTTTTGCATGTTGAAAGCCAGGTAGGTAAAGGCACCACATTTTTTGTCCGACTGTTTTTACCCTCAGTGCGGGTCGAAGAAGATTTGCCGCTTATCTCCACCCGAATGCCAGTGGGTTATCGCGGGCCACGGCGCAGATTACTGGTGGTGGATAACGAACCGGTGGATCGGGAACTGCTGTTAAATATTCTTGAACCTCTCGGTTTCGAAGTCAAAGAAGCAGCATCGGGAGCCGAATGTTTACGGATTTATCCGGATTTTCAGCCAGAAATCATTTTTATGGATTTAGCGATGCCGGAAATGGACGGTTGGGAAACCTGTCATCTGATCCGTAATGTGCATAAGTCTGATGTCAAAATCGGTATTATTTCAGCCAATGCCTTTGATAAAAACCTGGAAAATTCATCGGGTATTACTGATAAAGACTTTATCCTGAAACCGGTCAATCTCTTTGAACTGATCAACTGGATTGGTGAACGACTGAATCTTCAATGGATAGAAAATAAGGAAGAGCTGCTTTCTGAATCCTCCGCGGTGGAGTATTCACTGCCCCCGGTTGAGGTGTTGAATAACTTGCTGGAGATGATCAACATGGGCTATCTGGTCGGCGTACGTAAACTGATTACCGAGATTGATGAACAAGGGCTGGCCTGCGAACAGTTTGTTAGTGAAATACGTCAAATGTCTGAAAAATTTCAATTAGGCACCATGAAAACCTTTATAGAAGAGAAATTAGCTAATGTCTGAAAGCCCGCTTAATGCAGTAGTGCTGGTGGTCGACGACACACCCGATACGCTGGCGCTCTTACATGATGCTTTGGTGGAATCCGGTTATACCGTTCTGGTTGCTGATAATGGCGAATCCGCGTTAAAAATCAGTCTGGGAGCTACTCCAGATATTGTGTTGCTAGATGCGTTAATGCCTGGGATGGATGGTTTTGAAGTGTGTCGTATCCTCAAACAGGATTTGAATACGCGACATATACCGGTGATTTTTATGACTGGTCTAACCGAATCCGAGCATGTGGTTGCCGGGTTCTCAGCAGGAGGCATCGATTATGTGACCAAACCGTTGAGCCCGGTCGAAGTCATTGCCCGAATTAATACCCATCTGAAAAATTCACGTTTGATCAATCAGACGCAGGGCGCTCTGGATGCATTCGGTCAGGCTGCTATTGCGGTGTTACCGAGCACCGGCAAGATTGTCTGGCAGACACCTCTGGCGCGTCAGTTGATTGAAAAATATATGAGTCATGACGACGATCTGTTGATTCAGGATACCCCCGAAGCCTTGCAGGATTGGGTGTTGCAGTTACATGAGGGGGGAGAAAGACGGTTACGCCCTTACATCGTGCATAAACCCACCGGGCGACTTATTTTTAACCCTGCTGATCTGCAAAGTGAAGAGCAATGGCTGATCCTGTTACGAGAAGAGTCTGAAACCGCACAGATTGAAGCCTTGCGAGCGGTATTCAATTTAACCAATCGGGAGTCCGAAGTATTGCACTGGGTGATCCTTGGCAAAACCGACAAAAGTATCGGTGAAATTCTCGGCACCAGCCCGCGTACCGTCAATAAACATATGGAGCATGTGTTTACCAAGCTAGGGGTAGAAACCCGCACCGCTGCAGCGTCATTAGCGGTAAACAAACTTCGCTCGTTAAGTGGAAGCAACACGTTTGGAGCGGTGGAATAACGTTTAATCAAATTATTCACCCATATTTCCCCTAAAGATTTCGTGTATTACAACGGCGTGAACATGAAAAAACACTGAACAGGCATTTATCAATCTGATTGATAATTCAGGAGTATTCATGATCAAAGTTGGAACCGTACAACAAATCTGGCGTTATCCGGTGAAAGGCATGGCAGGCGAAAGCCTGAATTATTGTCATTTGGGCGATATGGGCTTGCAAGGAGATCGTATCTGGGCATTGCGGGATGTGGCGCGTCAGGAAATTCAAAGCTGTAAATTCAGGCCACAGTTATTACGTTGTGTTGCCCGCTGTCGCAGTACCCAGATGACCGGACCACATGATCAGGTCGATATTCATTTTCCAGATGGTCGTGTTTTAGGCAGTGACGATCCACAGATCCACAAACTTTTATCGGAATTAACCGGCCATGAGTCAACGTTGGAGTCATTAAGGCCCCTAGCTGAACTGGATTTTTATCGGCGGCATAAAAAAGATGACCACACCTGGCTGGAAGAGTTAAAAGCGACATTTGATCGAGAAGCCGGTGAACCCTTGCCGGAGATCCTTGATGACTTGCCTTCAGCAGCAAAGGATTTTGTTTCTATTCCGGGTACGTTTTTTCTGGTAACACCATTTCATCTGCTCACCACCGCAACGCTAGCCCATATGCAACAACTCAATCCCGAAGCTGATTGGAATGTGCAGCGTTTTCGGCCCAATCTGGTGATTGAAACGCTGCCCGGCATGGAAGGACTGGTTGAGCAGGCCTGGGTTGATAATAAACTGCGAATCGGTCGTGCCATTATTGATTGCAATAGCGCCACACCACGTTGTGGCGCGGTCACGCGATCTCAACAAACACTGGAATCGGATAGCAGCATATTACGAACCATCGTGCAAAAAGCCGATCAGAACCTGGGTATCTACGGTGCAATTAAACAAAGTGCAGTGATTCGGCTCGGCGATGAAATTTTTTTGCAAAAACATTCCTGTTAATGTGCTTTATTCACAATTTTAATAACAAGACCATTTTTTTTGAAACTAACCCATATAAAAAGTTATTTATTTGAAAACTAAGAAATTTGATGCAAATTAGATTAGTCTTATGTGACAGATTTTGATTTGAAGCTGAAGGTTTACATTGCAAAAAATAGTAATACCCCTGCTACTAAGTAGCATGCTGTATGGATGCGCTGGACACAAACTAAAGGATAATTTTGCGCAACTCAACGATTGGAACGAAAATTCCAGTGAAGGGGCGGCAGTAAATTACGATGGTGAAGTCGCAGCCTTATTTTCTCAACCTAATATTGACCCACTTACTGACTATCTTAATCAACATATTGCTGATGAAAATCGCTCAGAATCAATATGGCAGGTCAGTAAGGAAAAAAAAGCCCGCTGCCAGCAGATTGCCGATAAATATGCCACACGGCCGCTCACTCAAGAGTCATTAAACCTTTATCAAGCTGGGTATAGCTACTCCTGTCCTAAAGATGTTGAAAAGTTTGCTCTGAGCTTGGCTGAAACCAACAAAAAAACACTACCAACTTCTCCAGTAAAATCCCTGCAATCTGACGAGAAACCGGAATGGGATAAAGCCATTATTTCGGATGTGAATAAAGAACAGTTGAATGACTGTTATCTGTTAACAACTATCAGCAATTTCCGCGAAGCCAAACAGGCTTGTCTGTCCCCAGCCAATAATGGGGATATGCGTTCTCGAATAAATATGGCCATTATTCATAAAGCTCTGGAGGAATATTCTCAAGCATTGGAATGGGCAAAAAAAATAGAACATGACTCTCCACAAGCACGATATCTGATTGGTGAACTCTATGCCTCAGGGCTGGGCGTTACACAGGATAATGATGCGGCATTCAACTGGTTTGAGAAAGCCGCACAGGGTGGTTATGCCGAGGCACAATATATGACAGCATGGGCCTATGAAGTTGGTGTTGGTGTTCAGCAGAATATAAAGCAGGCAATTAGGTGGTATCAGTTGGCGGCATCAAATAATAATATTCCAGCAAAACATTCGCTGGGCGCCTTGTTGGTACAACAGAGTAAAAATCCATTGGATGTAGAAAAAGGCCAAAACTGGCTGATACAGGCTGCCCAGGCAGGTTATGCTGACTCTGCCTTATTGATGGGAAAGTTGCTGCAGCAAAACATTTTGACAGAAGATAAAGCCAAAGCCTTGGTTTGGTATGAAGTGGCTCAGCAACAGGGAGCCTCCGAAGCTGTAAAACTAGCGGATATGTTGCGGTCACAAGTTAAACCAGATGCACTCAATAGTGCCCGCCAACAAATACATCGCATACTTGAAGTTCAAAGTTAATGGCTATGTTTATGCCAGAATATGCTGTTAACTGATGCTACGTTCTTTATTGGTCGATTCATCCAAAAAACTCATCCTGTGGATGCTGTTTATGTTGGTGATATTGTTTATTGCCGGAATGTGGATTTTGTCTTCGCTGAACTTGAATTATTCAGAAGAGGCGATTGGAGAGGTTCGGCAAAAACAAATTGAAGAAACGTTTTTCAACAATCTGAACAAGATCGTACAAACACAAAGTTCATTGGAGCGTTACACCGAAGATTTAGCCCTTATCGGTAATTCCTTTGCTGATTTATATGCATCACAAACCAATACACAATCACTCAATGTGGAATTGGATGAACTTTTGCAAGCCAAGTTACGTGACTTTGAGGGAACTTCAGCTGTCAGCATTTGGTTTGACCCCGAGCATGTAAGTGCCCGAAGTCAGCTAATTTCACGTTATGTGTTTCGAGATAAAACAACCAACATACAGACCTTGACAGAGTCGAGCTCGAGCTTAACCCGCTTTGATCATCAGCGCTGGTTCGAATTGTCTGGTATTACAGACAAAAATGTTCAAGAAAATAAAATTTATTGGACTCCGGTTTATTACAATGACATCACTGACAGCGTAGTGCTCACGCTGGTAAAACCGATTTTGAATAGTCAGCAGCAAGTGGTTGGCTATGCGTCGACAGACTGGGAAGCGGAACAGGTTATCGATCTGGTAAATCAGGTCAGTATCACGCCAAACACCTTCGCTATATTTATAGATAAAAATAAACGTAAACTCTCCAGTTTGAGCCGCTTGGATAATGAACGTTATGCTCAGCAAATTATTGATTCGGTGATGAGCCAGGACTTTATTGAGCCATCATCCAATCTTGATATTTCCCAACTTAATTCGAGTCAGCAAAAAGCCTTGTTACAGACCCATCAATTCACTGTTAATGGCGATGACTATGTGCTTTATGCCTCGACTACCCCGGCGCAAATGCTGTTTGCGGTTGGCCTGCCAAAAAATGAAATCGATGCCGTGATTGCACCAATGCAGGTAATAAATCATCGAATACTGATAGCCACTAGTATTGTCATCTTGTTGCTATCAGCTTATTTGGTTTATCGCATCGCTTTACTGATGCAGGAATTGCAGGCTTCCTATACCGATCAGCTGACAGGTTTACCCAATCGGGCAAAATTGTTACTGGATTTGGATCAGCATCATGACAATACCTTGATACTGATAAATATTGACCGATTTCGTGAGTTAAACAGTATTTTTGGTAATGATTGTGGGGATGTGGTTTTAAAAACCCTGACTGATAATGTTGCTGCATTTTGCCGAAATTACAATCATGCCGATAACGCAATTCTTTATCGGTTATCCGGTGATGAATTTGTTTTATTGGGGATGGCGTGGACAAAGGGATTTTTGACTGGCTTTTTACGACAGTTAAGCGACTTTCTGCAGGACCAGCACTTACAATGGCAGGATCAGGATATTAGCCTGACCGCAACCATCGGTGCCGCCGATCAACATAATGTAGAAACCGACAGTGAAAACTCTCCGGATATTTTGATAAGTCATGCAACAGCTGCTTTACGCAATGCCCGGGAAAAATCTCTTAATTATTCCATTTATAACAGTGAACAGGATGTTAAACGAGTCTACGAGCAAAACCTGTTCTGGGCCAGACAACTAAAACTGGCATTACAACAGGATCGTATTGTTCCCTGGTTCCAGCCAATTATTGATAATCAAAAGGGCCACATAAACAAATATGAATGCCTGATTAGAATGATTGATCCTGTTGGCGAAGTAATTAGTCCTGGTGTGTTTTTACCGGTGGCAAGTAAATTACGACTGGATAGCTCGCTAACCCGGGTGATGGTGGAAAAATCGTTTCAGAAATTTGCCAGACTGGACTACGAATTTTCCATCAATCTGTCCTATCGGGATTTACTGGATACCGAATTAACCCAGTTCATTTTTGATAAGCTTAAACAATATCAAGTCGGCGAACGGTTGATTTTCGAAATCCTCGAATCCGATGGTATCGATAACTACAACGAAGTCCGTCAGTTTATAGATAAAGCCAAAGGCTTTGGCTGCAAAATTGCCATTGATGATTTTGGCAGCGGCTATTCAAACTTCGAGCATCTGCTACGTTTGAATGTGGATTTAATTAAAATCGACGGTAGCCTGATAAAAAATCTTAATGAAGATCAATCAGCTATTGTTGTTACCCGTGGCGTAGTGCAATTTGCCCGCAGCCTCGGCATCAAAACCGTTGCAGAATTTGTTCACTGTGAAGCCGTTCAGAAACAAGTCCAGGCACTGGGCATAGATTTCTCTCAAGGGGCTTATTTCAGCATGCCTAAGGCACAACTGGTTGAAACAACAAATTTGATGAATTGACCATTTTTTAAATGGCAGCTTGAATACAACAATCAATTTCAGCCTATTGATTACGCTCAGTCGCATTATTTAGGTACACTGGCTTATCTCTGTCTTTGAGATAAGCCATCAGTCATGAAATCTGCCAAAGCTACCTTTCTGAAATATCGGACCCCGCTGATATGGGGTGTCAGTATTCTACTGCTATATACCCTGATAGGATTTTTGCTGGTTCCGTGGCTGGCCGAGCGCCAGTTGGTGAAGACAATGCAACAGAGACTGGGCGTTGAGGCCCGTGTCGAAAACATATATTTCAATCCTTATACCTTTGAAGTCACGGTCGACAATCTGCATCTGTCGAATGAACAGTATGAGCCGCTCGCGACATGGGACAAGTTCTATTTCAACCTGCAACCCCTCCGGCTATTCCTGCTTAAGCTGCGATTTGAAGAAATCACCATTGATTCTCCAGAATTGCATTTCCGACGCTACACAACAAGCGATAACACACTGACCCGATTAGCCGACAATTGGAATGCGACTGCTGAAGATGATGAGGTGGCAGAAGATAATACCGAGCCTCAAGAAGTCAGCGAGCAGGATGATTCGCTTTTTACGCTGGAAATTGGCGATTTCAATTACAACCATGGTGAAATTGCTTATCGTGATGATGTGCCGGAGACGAGTTTTGAAACCGTGTTGAGCCCGATTAATATTCATCTGGATCATTTTTCCACCGAGGCAGGACAAACAGCGAATAAAGACTTGGTCATCGCGCTGGAAAATGACGCCAAGCTGACGTTAAACGGCCAAATGCTCTTACCAAGTCTACAATTCAGCGGGCAGGTGAACCTGGAAAATTTCAGCCTGCAGACGCCTTATCGTTACTTGCAGGCCCAGCTGCCATTTGAATTGCAACAGGGACGGCTGGACTTGGCGTTGGCCTATGATATTGATCTGGCTGATACCGCGAACATTGAACTGAGTGAGATCAATCTGGATCTGTCCGGATTCAGTCTGCATCAGCCGGGTGAATCAGCAGCCATACTGCAGAGCGGGACGCTGACAGCCAGCAATGGGCGTTATGTTTTTCCTGATAATCAGTTAAGCATTGAGGATGTTGCTGCTGAAGATTTCGAGCTAGTGGTTTCGCAAAACAATCAGGGTGAACTGAACTGGCTGCAATTATTTGCGCCCTTGTTTGAAGAAGAGGCTGATGACACTGCCGATGAGAGTGAATTACAGCCGTTACAATTAGATATTGCCAATCTTAAGCTAAATAACACCGCGCTGACTCTGGCAGATAATCAACCTGAGAGCCCGGTAAATCTGGCAGTGATGCTTTCGGCGGATGTACAGAATTTCAGCTTACAAGACGATCAACAGACGACTTTTACTACACAGATTAGTCTGGATTCCGGTGGCGATATCACTCTGGATGGGCAGATGCAGCTTTCCCCGACATTGGCGGTTCAGGCTGATGCCGGTATTGATCAACTGTCATTATTACCCTTACAACCCTATATTGATAAATTCGCTCATATCGAAATGGTCAGTGGCACAATCGATTCAAACAGCAGCTTCAGCACCAATCAGCAAGAACCGTTTGCGATTAACGGTAACCTGACACTTTCAGACGTACAGCTGGAGAACCAGCAGCTTGATGAGAGTTTGTTGGAGCTCGACAGCATATCCATTAACGACTTTGATTATTCATTAGCCAATCAACAACTGGCCATATCAGAAGTGATTGTTGATGCGCTTAACAGCGGAGTATCAATTGATGAAAACGGTGAAACCAATCTGGCATCGCTGATCAAAGAACAGGGCGACACACCCGCAGACAGTGAATCGGCACCGCTGCAACTGGATATTGCCAGTCTGCAATTAAATAACAGCGCGCTTTCAGTGGAAGATAATCAACCCGAGAGCCCGGTCAATCTGGCTCTGATGCTGTCAGCTGAGTTACAGGATGTCAGTCTGGCCGACGATCAACAAATGCCTTTTAATTCGCAAATCAGCCTGGATTCAGGTGGTGAAATCACCGTGCAAGGCCAGTTACAGTTATTCCCCGAATTGGCAGTGCAGGCCGAAACGGAGATTGCCCAATTATCCTTATTACCCGCGCAGCCTTATTTAAATGAATACGCCCATATCGAAATGGTGAGCGGCAAACTGGATTCGACTTCCAGCATCACCACGAACCCTGACGAGCCGTTTGCCATAAACGGCAACCTGACACTTTCAGAAGTGCAACTGGATAATCAACAGCTAGATGAGAAGCTGTTAGGCGTTGATACGTTGTCTATCAACAACATTGATTTTTCACTCACCAATAAAACCCTGGCGATCTCAGAAGTGATTGTGGATGCGCTGTTCAGCCGAGTATTAATCAATGAAAACGGTGAAACCAATCTGGCATTGCTAATGAAAGAAAAGCCAGAAAATGAAACGTCAGAAGCAGAAGCTGAAACGGCTGACTCAGAGAGTGAGAACGGTTACGACATTTCGCTTGGCAGAGTCGAAATCAACAATGCCAGTTCACGGTTTACCGATCAGAATCTGCCGATTGTGTTTGATACCAATATGCAAACCTTAAATGGGGAAATAAGCGGCTTTTCGACCCGTTCTGAACAACCTACGGAAATTGATCTGGAAGGTCGAGTTGAAGAATTTGGCCTGGTCGTCATCAATGGATCGATGAACCCGTTGAATGTTACCGGGCAGACAACAATCAATATGGCATTTAGTAATCTGGATTTACCGGCAATGAGTCCCTACACCGTCAAGTTTGCCGGTCGAAAGATTGCTGAAGGACGCGCTGATGTTGATCTCACTTATAAGATAACCGACAGCGACTTAAACGCGTCCAACGATATTGTGATTCACGATATTGTTTTAGGTGAGCGAGTTGAATCGCAAGATGCGCTGGATTTGCCGTTAGATCTGGCAGTGAGTTTACTGGAAAACAGTGACGGCGAGATCGCGATCAACATACCGGTGAGTGGTAATGTTGATGATCCGCAATTTGCGATGGGGCCGGTGATTCGTGAAGCTATCGGTGCTGCACTGAAGAATATTGTGACGGCACCTTTCCGCTTTCTGGGCAGCCTGATTGGCCTGGGTGACAGCGATGAACCAATTGATGAAATTCGTTTTCGTGCTGGTCGAGCTGATCTGGCGCCACCTGAGCGGGAAAAACTGCAGAAGTTAGCCGAAGCATTGTCACAACGTCCACAACTGGCACTGCAGATCCCTGCACCGTTTGATGAAACTGGCGACCGGCAGAAATTGAAAGAGACCGAAGTCGAAGAACAAATCGATAGCCGCTTGGATGAAACGGAATCCGGTCAACAGCTTGATGAAAAACGTCAGCAAGTGCTGGAAGAGTTATATCGTCAAGCAGGCCTGAGCCCTGACTTGCTAACTCTACAGCAGGAATTTTCAGCAAGCGCTGAAGGGGAGGAGCAGACAGAACCTCAACTGGACATGCTGTCGTATAACGCAGCATTAAAAGAACGGCTAATCGAAGCCGAACCGGTCACTGTTGATCAGTTACAGTCGCTGGCAGAGCAGAGACAGCAAGCTGTTGTCGATTTCATCAAGCAAAACGCTGAATTAAACGATGATCAGCTGCAAACCACTGATAATGTTTCTACTAAAGTGGATGATGGCTGGCTGAGCATGAAGTTTGATCTGGACACGATCTAAATAAGTGTTTTGAGTAGGCAGTTAGAACGTCAAAAATGCAAAGCTCAGAGATATTATCTGGCCCCTTTGATCGTGTCCCCAATAACACACCCTGAAAAAGGATCACAGGCATGACAACTATAGACTACAAGGCAATGCTGGAAGTGGCGATCAACGAAGCCAGGGATGGATTAGCCGAGGGTGGTATTCCTATCGGTGCTGCGGTTTTCAATAAAAATGGCGAGCTACTCGGTGCAGGCCACAATCGCCGAATTCAAGAGAATGATCCTTCTGTTCATGCCGAGACCGATGCCTTTCGTAAGGCCGGAAGACAAAAGTCCTATCGCGACAAAATCATGGTCACAACACTTGCACCCTGTTGGTATTGCAGCGGGCTGGCACGACAATTCAACTTCGGCACAGTGATTGTTGGCGAATCGGTAAATTTCGATGGCGGCCTGGATTGGCTGCGCGAGAATGGCGTAGAGGTCATCGATCTTAACTCGCAGGAATGCATCCAAATGCTCAGCGATTTCATTGCCCAAAACCCAGAAATCTGGAATGAAGATATTGGTGAAGATTAGGGGCTGCGTCTTTGATCTTCATTTGATCCTTCAAACTATTCCAATAACAGCGGCAAACAAAAATACTGGAAATTATTATGAAAGTTGAAACGTTAAGAGATGTCATTAATTGGACAAGCGAGTTCCATCAACACCTCACAGAATGTTTGAAACGTGGTGCCGATAAAACAAAAAATACGCGAGCACAAATGCTGCTTAACTATTTGTCAGAGCATGAAGAAATGCTCGGACATGCTGTGCACCAATTCGAAGTCACAGGGAATGAACATGCGTTAAATACCTGGTGCTATGAGTACTTTGATAAAAACCCCATCGTGCAACATCATCATTGTGATGCACCATTTGCTGAACTCTCGACCACCGACATTATGCAAGTAATCATTCATCAACATCAGCAAATCATTGACCTTTATCGTTACCTGCATGATCGTGCGGATATAGATTCGGCAAAAGAGTTGATGGAAGCGCTCAGATCTTTTGAAGAACATGAAATT
>Ga0209344_10003767_pt1 | contig 14571 bp, 13 predicted proteins | sample Cruoilmetagenom6_FD_187293 | JGI IMG/M metagenome (GOLD analysis project Ga0209344, IMG submission 187293) | Oil polluted marine microbial communities from Coal Oil Point, Santa Barbara, California, USA - Santa Barbara Oil Seep Sample 6 (SPAdes)... | ecosystem: Environmental > Aquatic > Marine...
CTCGGCGATGCTGTCTTCACCGCGCAGGCCTTCCAGCACGATCCTGATCTTCTCCTCCGCGCTATACTGTTTGCGCGTCGCGCGGCGGATGTCCTTTACCACCCGCTCCGCGGGGGCTTTTGAGTGTGTTGCTCTCATCTTCGTTCCTTGCAGTCACTGCGATGATACCAAAACACTCACTTATTCTATGCACCCTATCTGTCTATTGATCGCTGACGGGGGACAGATGAAGCCATCGCTGTCGATCAGGACGGGATTGATGAAGCCGAACGACTGCAGCGACCTGATAAGCGTATCGATTTGTTTTTCGTCATGGGTCCGGGCGTTACGATCATAAGGTGTCAGATCTTCGATCGGCGTCTGCTGGACGGCTGTCGACGTGCAGCCGGATCCGATTTTTGAAGCGAGCCTCTCGAGCTCGCAGCGCTTTTGCTCTTTTGGAGAAAGAACCATGATGGGCCTCCTATTGAGCTGCTGAGCCATACGGCGGTGCGAGAAGCACAAAGACTGCTCACCCGCCGCTGAAACAGCAGCAAGGACGGCTACTTGTTCTTCTCCCGTATTACAGGGTGATGCTCAATGGAGGCGATCTGAATAGATCGCGCGCAGAATATGTCAGGCGCTAACGCATTGGTCAAGCCATACCATCAATTTAATCATATATATCAAAGTGTTCGTCAAATACTGGGCGCCTGTGATAGGACGCAAATGCTCTCCAGTTGGGGAAATCAACGATCTGCCTGTTTTTGCCTGTTATGTGCCTGCTATTGAATACGGCCGCTCATGCCAAATTTGCATCAACTTCGAAATGCATCGCAGGACCTCCTTGTTGGTCTCTCCGGAGACTTTGCGGAAATAGCCCGTTTGGCGCGTGCCAACCGGTCTCCGGGACCGTGATTTACGGTCAGAGCATGACCTAAGCCACCGAAATTGCGCGCAAAACTGCAATGAAAATTCGAATGTCAGAGACGGTCGGAAATACAGGAAAAGTATGGTGCCCGGGGACAGATTCGAACTGCCGACACCGCGATTTTCAGTCGCGTGCTCTACCAACTGAGCTACCCGGGCACTTCCCTGGATCATACGGCGCAGATCGTGTGGGAACAGCGCCTATAGGCTGGGTCAACTATCGCTGTCCAGCCCGTTTGTGTGCCCGATAAGCTGCTCCGGATCGGCAGGCGGGCCGGGGACGCGATAGCCGTCGCCCAGCCATTTCAGCAGATCGCGATTGCGGCACCCTTCGCTGCAAAATGGCTTTTGACCGGCGCTGGGATCAGCGCCGCAAACCGGGCAGCCTTTGGATCGGGAAGAACGGGACATAGCAGTTACCATATGGGGCAGGGGGATAGGCTGGCAAGGATGGATTTGGTGTGTTTGATTGTCAGACTCGACCTAACGGTCGAGCGCCGCACCGGCCCACTCCCCCACCCGGCCTCCCACTAAGTATATTCTATGGGAGGCCGGGTGGGGGAGTGGGCCGGTGCGGCGATTTCCTGCAAAGGAAATTCTGACAATCAAATCAGCGCAAGACTATCGAGGTCCAGTATCTGCTGAGCGGGGCGTTCGGCCATGACTGCAAACATTTCGTCACCGCGCTCGGTGCGCTCGACATTCATTGATGCGAAGATCGCCATGACAAACCCGGAAAAGGCGCCGCGGCGATAGTCGGTCCAACACTGGTCCGGGTCGGCGTTCGTGCCCTGAGCTTGAAGCTGTGCGACATAACTCGCGAACAGTCGTTCTTCTTCGGCCGCGCGCTGGGCCGGGTCAGCAATGCTCGTCCCGATCAGATAGGCAATGTCGGTCGCCCCGACGCCAATGCCCACTGTCTGCCAGTCGACGACGGTCACCGCGCCGGTTTCCGGGTGGAAGAGCAGATTGTCTATGCGAAAATCCCCATGGACCACGGTCCGCGTTTGGGGAGATTGATCGAGATGGGCATCAAGCCGCGCAATATAGGCGTCTCCCATCTCGAGGATGCTCGCATCGAGCCGGTCGCGGTATCTATCCTTGAACCCTTGATAGAGACCGGGGAGCAAGGCGCTGACTAGCGTCTTGTTCGCCGCGCCAAAGCCAAACCATGCATAGTTATCAAGCCGGGGCGAGTTCCAGAGCGGCGCGTGGAGCTTTGCCGCTTCGGCAATGGCGGCTTCGATCATTGGGATCGCGGCGCCTTGAAGCTGATCTCCCTGCTCCGCCGGGGCCATATCGCCAAGCAGGAGCGCGAAATCGACTTCATTCTCCGCGATTTCGGCATGATAGCAGGGCGGGCAGGCGACCGGGATTTCGTCCGCAAGATCCTGATACCAGCTGATCTCGAACGTGTAATTGTGGATCGTCTTGGCAATCTGCCGGCTATCGGCGTTCATGCTTGGGCACTTCGCGACGATGCAGGCTGGGCCGTCATGCCCATCCCAATCGAGCGTCAGGCGGAAACTATCACACATCTGCCCAGTGCCGATGGCTTTGCTGGCAAAGCCTTTGAGCGCACCTTCAGGCGCTCCCAGCTTGTTCGCAAGCCAGTCGGTTGAGAATTGTTCGGGACGGGTCGGGATTACGGTCACTGTTAGGATGCCCCATCCAGCAGTTCGGCAAAGTCGCTGGGTGCATGCGGGCCAATCAGCAATTGCTCGAGCACGCCATGGCCGTGATGCTCCTTGCCATCGAGAGTCAGTGTGGCCCGAACAAAGGCTTGGATATGCCAGTGCAGTTGTTCCTGCGGATTGGCGGCTGCAGCCTCGATACTGTCATAGGCGGTCTCACTGTCGCCATGATCCATGCCGTGCCCCCAGACGGGGTGGGTATAACCAAGTCCGGACATATGGAAATCCGGGCCGACCGGTTCGATCAGCAGCTGCGCACTACCATCGGGTGCAAGAGACACGTTCAGGGACTCGACCCTTCTCGTGCCCGGCTTGTAGCGGACTTCATAGGCTGTTTTGTCATAATCATTGGGGCCATCTGCCAGTGCATCGACGACAGCCCGCCGGTTCCAGCCTGCGCCATCCGCATCGTCATTGCTGTGGAAGAAAGTGGCATGACCGGGAAAGTTGAGGGGAGCCCAGAGCCAATAGAATTGAGGCAGGGCGCCGCTGGGTGGCGGTTGGGATTCCGGGGCACCAATCGGGCGGATGCCCCAGCTCCGGTCGCGCGTCCCGAAATGCTGCTCGCCCGACAAGACATGATCTTGACCGTTACAACTGATGGTTCCGGACCAGCTGCCGCTTTGCGTCATGCGCGTATAATCCATGAACATGCGCGGACCATTGCGGCGGATGAAGCGCGGCTCCTCAATTGGAGCATGACGGGCCGAGAAGGTGATATCGGCCGTGACCTGGCTTTCGTTGTTCGAGACGATGAGGCGCAGCGTTTGAAGCGCTTCGACAATCTCGATCCGGACAGGGCCGACCTCCAGATCAAGCCGCTCCGAGCCCATCCGCCGGGATGCACGGATGTTATGCTGCACGCCGTCGATCAGCAGGCAGAAGCTCGCATCGATGATATCGAGCTGCGGATAGATTCCCATCGCAGCGGCAAAGAACAGGCTGCCGTCTGCGCTGTAACCGTTGAAGAAATAGCGGTCGTAGAAATTGCGGTCCGAGCCCGAATAAGCCACTGGCTCCGGCGTCTGGTGTAGTGGAAAATCGTCGCCTTTAGTCAGCATGATGGTCACTCTCCCTGCCGACACGTTGGCACATTATGTGCGCCGCGCAAACATCAGGCAGGATGGGCCGCGCTTACATCGCCAGCCCAAAGGCTGAGGGCAGGATTGGCCTGCATGGTGACCGGAGCGCCAATCCGTCGTTCCAGAGTCGCGATCCAGTCTGGATGATCTGAGAATTGCGCGAGAATCGCCGGATGGGTTGTCATGGTGCGTTCGCCGGATCCAGCCACATGTTCAGCGCGTCGGAGCAGTGCCCGGGCCGCCGTCGCTGCGCTTTCATATTGCGCATATTCCAGCAGCGACGGGCGGGGCCGCCGCCCGACGATCTGTAACAGGCCGAAACCGTTGACTGCGGTGCGTTCAAAGGGCTTGGACAGGGCCGCGTCCAGCGCCTCCACCGCAGCTTGTCGTTCCGCTTTGACCGACAGGCTTGGTAGATCAATCACCGTCGACCCGCCAATATCGAATTTGCGAATGGCCTCGCCTGCCGCCTTTGCGCCTGCACAGGCGAGGTCTGCAGGCGGCAGCACGCCATCGACATCGATAACCGTCATTGCGGGGGTCAGTGCGATACGAAGTGCGCCGCCGGGAAAGGGTATGGATCCGGTTGCCGCCTGTTCGAGCAGCTCCGACCAGCCCGCTGCTTCAAGTTCATCGCTTTCATGGCTGGCAAGGGTGCGGACGGGCACATCACTGGCTGTCAGGCGTTCCCGAAGAGAGGGGGCGGGGCCCTCGCTTCTGCCCTTAGCGGCTGGCCTTGCGCGCGCGCGTTTCCGGCGGCCCGGCTCAGGAATGGCGCTCCGGACAATTTCGACAAGCAATGAGGCGCCTTCAGTCACGTAGGGAGCCAGAGGTTCGAGCAAGGCTTCTTCGCAGCCTTCCAGCTCCAGCCGGCCAATTCGTTTATTGGGCAGGATTTCGGCCAGCTTGGCGCTGCGGATATCTCCGGGTCGCGCTGCGGTTTGATCTGGCTCGACAAAGGCCGCGATAATCGTCCCGTCCTCGACAAGTGCGGCTCGCGCCTCGCCGATACCATCTTCGTAGAGCCACTCAGCCAAGGGTATAGCCCGCGCTTTCGAGCAAGGTCCTCGTCTCATAGAGCGGTAGGCCTATCACGCCCGAATGGCTGCCCGACAGGAAGCGCACCCAGCTTTCCGCATAGCCTTGAATTGCATAGCCGCCCGCTTTGCCCTGCCACTCGCCCTTTGCGAGATAGGCAGCGATTTCGGGCTCGCTCAGCCGTTTGAACGTGACAATTGTTGTCGAGAGCTTGTGGTGCGCTTGGCCGGCCACGTCGATCAGCGTCACCGCGGAATGGACACGGTGGCGACGACCGCTCAGCAACGTCAGGCACGCGCGCGCTTCATCTTCCGTTTCGGCTTTGGGCAGAATGCGCCGCCCAACGGCGACAACCGTGTCGGCAGCGAGGATCAACGCACCTGGGTGGCGCGGCGCAGCGATGGCGGCCTTTTCGGAAGCCATTCGCACGGCATAGTCGCGCGGCAGCTCTGCGCGCGCTGATGTCTCGTCAATGTCGGCTGGATCGATTTCAGCGGGGTCTATGCCAATCCGGGCGAGCAGATCAAGGCGGCGCGGGCTGGCAGAGGCAAGGACCAATTTCATTGGGCGCATCGATGCGCTGCCCGCCTTATTTGAAGCGATAGGTGATGCGGCCCTTGCTCAGGTCGTATGGCGTCAGTTCGACGAGTACTTCGTCGCCAACGAGCACGCGAATACGGTTCTTGCGCATCTTGCCGGCCGTGTGGCCAAGGATTTCATGATCATTTTCGAGTTTGACGCGGAACATCGCATTTGGAAGCAATTCCATCACGTGCCCGCGCATCTCGAGAAGTTCTTCTTTAGCCATAACAGTCCATATAATGCCGGAATTTCGCGCCGCCATAGCGGGGACACATGGGAAAGGGAAGAGAAAGCGGGGAGATGCGCGCGGCACATTGATATTGCGGTTGTTTGGTTAAAGACGAGAGGAGCGCTGGCCTTGCGACAAATTGCGACAGCTTTGGTCGATATCGGCATATCTCCCCGACATTTTGGTCTTAAGGCTGGGGATGTTCAGTAGCAATTCAACGCCAGACCGGTAACGCCCGGTCGTAGTACAGAAAGCCTATCTCCCCATGTCTCACGTTTCGCGGTTTCCCAAGGCACGAGCTCTTGCGTCCCTTTCCCGCCCGGCATTGATCGCAGCTCTGATTTTCGCGCCGTCCGTTGCCTCCGCGCAGGATTCCGATCCTTTGCTGGGCGATACGCTGGAATCCGATGGCGAACAGCCGTTGATTATCGTTCGGGGCGGCAGTCTGCGGGGTCAGATTATGGGTGACATTCCCGCTGAACTCGATCTCGGTGAAGAGGATATTGCAAGCTATGGCGCATCCTCGGTTGAAGATCTGCTTGACGCGATCGCACCGCAAACTGGGTCTGCACGGGGCCGGGGTGGCGACGGCCATCCGATCATCCTCCTAAACGGCTAGCGCATCTCCAGCTTTCGCGAGGTGCGCGATCTGCCGCCAGAGGCAATCCAGCGGGTCCAGGTTTTCCCTGAAGAACTTGCGATCCGCTATGGTTATCGTCCTGACCAGCGCGTCGTGAACTTCATCCTTAAGCCCAATTTTGCGTCGATCAGCGGTGAGGTTGAGCATGGTATCGCGACCCAGGGCGGCTATGGCGCCAGCGAAATCGAAGCGACATTGACGCGGATCGGGGAATCGAGCCGACTCAATCTCGATGTCGAATATGAGCGAAATGGTGCAATTCTCGAAAGCGAGCGCGATATCGTCCAGTCGCAAAGTGACAGCCTTGGCTTGCTCGACAATGGTGATTTTCGGACGCTGACCGGCGCGAGCGAAACCTATGAGATAAACGCTACCTATAACCGCCGCCTTTCCGAAAACATTTCGGCAACGCTGAGCGGCGAATATACGCGGGAAGACGGTGTGGCACAGCTTGGCCTGCCGGATGTCAGTCTGATGATCCCCGCCACCAGCCCCTTTGCCCGGTCCGCGTCCGACGAGACGCTTTATCGCTTGTTGCCCGCGGCGGGCGGGACGCTGGAACGCTTCTCGATGACGACAAACGCCGAGGCAGGCCTCACCGTGAATGGAGCGCTCGGTGCCTATCGCAGGGCCTTGACCGGCAATTACAGCCGCGCGGTCAGTGAAATCGATACCGAACGCGCATCCGGCCTTGCAGGCTTGCAGACGCGCGTTGCTGCGGGCGATCCGGCGATCAATCCCTTCGCCGCCGATCTTGGCGCGGGCCTTGGCTTCACGCGCGACCGGTCTCGCAGTGTGGGGCAGAATGCCGATGCGGAATTCAACATCGCCGGCAGCCCGTTCGACCTTCCGGCGGGGGCCTTCAACATCAGCGTAACGACCGGCGTCGAATGGCAGTCGATTGATAGCCGTTCGACCCAGTCGGGCCTCCTGAGCATTGCCGATCTCAGTCGGAAAAGCGGCTTCGGCCGGATAAGTTTTGATATCCCGCTAACCAGCCGGCGCGAAGGCTTTCTAGATGCCATCGGCGATCTCTCGCTCAACGCCAATATCGGTTATTCCGATCTCAGCGATTTCGGCGGGCTGCTCGAATATGGCTATGGCATCAACTGGGAGCCGATTGAGGGCCTGACCTTCCTCGCCAGTGTTATCGGCGAACAAGCTGCGCCGACGGTACAGCAACTCGGCAATCCCCTGATCGTAACACCCAATGTCAGTATATTCGATTTCACGAATGGCGCGAGCGTGCTGATCGACTGGACAACTGGCGGCAATCCGGCGCTGCTCGCCGAGGATCGTCAGGATTTCAAAGTCGGCGTAAATTTTGCGCCAGGCAATTCCCGCAACCTGCGTTTCGTCGCCGAATATATCAACAACAATAGCGACAATGTCAGCGCGACTTTCCCGCTCCTGACACCGGAAATAGAAGCGGCATTCCCCGGGCGCGTAATGCGTGACGGTGCGGGCAACCTTGTCGCCATTGATGCGCGGCCGGTGAACTTTGCCGAAACCCATGCCGAACGGATCCGCTACGGTGTAAATCTGTCGGGCGAGATTAGCAGCGGCGATGATGAGCGCGGCGAAGGCGCGCGCGCAGAAGGTCGGCGCGGCGAAGGTCGGCGCGGTGACAATGCGGGCGGCGGTGCGCGGCAGGGTGGTGGACGTGCGCCCGGCCCCCCGGGCCGCCGCGGACGACCTAACCGTTGGCAATTGTCCGTCTATCACACCTATCGTCTCGAAGAGACGGTGCTCATCAGGCCGGGCGTGCCCGAACTCGATCTGCTTGGCGGTTCGGTGACGGATAGTTCAAGCCCGGTATCGCGGCATTCTGTCGAGATGGAAGGCGGCGTGTTTCTGGGCGGTATCGGCATGCTCGTGTCGGCCGAATATACGGGATCAGCGCGGATCGAGGGAAACGCAGTGCCTGTTACGGACAGCCTGTTTTTTGACGATTTGTTCACGATGAATGCACGAATGTTTTTCAATTTCGACAGCCAGCCAAGTCTGGTCGAGGCTGTGCCGTTCCTCGGCGATAGCCGAATGTCACTGCGTGTCGACAATCTGTTCGGTGGTGTTCGGCGCGTGACGGACCAGAACGGCGACGTGCCATTGAGCTACCAGCCTGGATATCTGGATGCGCGCGGCCGCTACGTCGAACTCAGCTTCCGCAAGAGATTTTAACTGTCGATTGTCCGTTGGACTTTGTGAATTGCCCTCCATGCCAGTGATTTGGCGTGATTCTGGTGCGGAAAGCGTTTGGGTGCTGCCGGGTTTAAGCCGAGCCGCCGGAGCGTGGCATTCATCGATCGGGCATATTGTTCGCGATACGCCCATTCTGACTGCCAGGTGATCGACAGAGAGAGGGACGGCGCGGAGCCATTTTTAACCCAGTGCGGTGCTTTGACAGGCACATAAATAGCTTTACCTGCGGGCAGTTCGAACGCCTGACCGCGAGCCGCGAAATCGTCTCGCCATTCAAGGTTGCGATGACCGCCATTGTGAAACGCCTCGTGCGCCTCGCCCGGTGCCAGTTCCTCATCATCGGCAGGGAACACCGTCATCGTTTTGCTGCCCTTGAGCTGCAGCAGGATATTATGTTCCGGATCCATGTGGAATGGCGTTACCGCGTTTGGCGAGGAGAGGAAGATGAAGCCTTCGAGCTTCATCATCTCGCCGGTGATAGCACGTACGGCCGGTTCGATTTCGGCCAGTGTTTCGTGGAGAAAATCCCGATAAGCAGGGATTTTCTCAATGAATTTGAAGACCATCCAGCTGCCATTGGTCGCGATATTTTCGATCGTTTCGACAATGCCCATGCCATTGTCAGGCACATCTGCCGGGTTGATGCCCACGGGCAAGTCCGCGCGATTATACTCAACATCAACAGGTCGCATGATGCGCGCGAGTTCGGTCAGCGCGGCGTTGCTCAGCAACGGATGATCGCCAAGCTGATGATCGAGCAAGAAAGGCACTTCGGGATAAGCTGTTTGCAGCCTCTTGATGGCCCGATCATTGAAGACTGTCCGATTATCCATCGCGTCGGTCCTTTCTCTTCCGAATCTGTGCCGCAGTGGTTTCTGCCGCGCGGCAAGCCCGAAACAATAGGCCGGCACCCGCGCCGCCGAGCGGCACTGACACACGCACAATATCGCGGCGCTCGCTCCACAGACTGTCGATCATTGAATGATTCTCAACCGCGCAACTGTCGATCCAGTCGATATCCCGGCTTTCGAGAATGCGAAGATTATAGCGCTCTATGAGCACACCGGGAGAATAGCGGGCATATTCCTCGTCAAAGGCGATCTTGAAGGAAAACCCGCCCGGCGCAGACAGGAAATTGATCAGCATAGCGATCGGCTTGCCGTCGAGATCGAGCCGGTGAAAGTCCAGTTTGCCAGCCGCATGCGCGCCCGCCGCCGTGACCTCCAGGAATTTGCTGAGCTTCGGATCACAGCCAAGCGCTGACCCTGCCTTGCCTTTCCAGCCATTCTTTTCAAGCGTGAGAAAGGCGTCGATCCATGGTGCGACATCGTCTCCGGGTGCAAGCGTGGCGTAATTGATTTCGCCCAATTCACCGAGCCGATTTGCAAGGCGGTTCAGTTCCTTGCGCTTTTTCTTGCGGACATTGGTTTCCCAATATTCCTGCGATGCCTGCTCGCTCTTGAGTAGCGCGCGTCTCGTCCGGTGGACGATATCGCAGGGGCGACCAAGAGAGGCAGCCGCTTCCTGGAGCCCGCGGAGTGTCCGCCCATTATCTGGCAGAGCTCTGATATGGAGGAGTCCTTTCGCCCATTTAGCTTTATCAAGAGCATCCAGCAGAACCTGCCAAAATTGGTTTTCCATTCCCCTGCGGACCAACGGGACGCCCAGGAAACTATTGTGATGTATCCAGTTTTGAACATTGGCCACGGGGATGCGGCCATAACTTGGTTTTACGGTCAGCGGGATCATTCCGACAAGCAGCCCGCTATGCGATGTAACGATGGCAATCTGGACATCGCCGGGTTCAGCAAGCAGATCGAGCGAAGGCTGGAGGAACCAGCGTTCAGCAAAACAATTGGGTTCGGCAGCCTGATCGGCGAGAACGACCCATTGCGCTGCAATGCTTGCGGACAGAGCATCAGGCGACTGAAAGCTACAAATCAATTTTGAACTACCCGTAACGCTGATAGGGCGAGTCCTTGCACCGAGCAGAGCACGCCGAGATGCGAGGGTCGTTTCCGACGGTAGTGGATGGGTTTCACCCGCATACATACTTCATTCTCCGGTACCTGATGCACAGACCAGTACGCGGTTGAGGTTAAATATTTTTTGAAGGGTGCGGTTAGCGGAGAGGGTTAATTTTCGCGCCGAAAAGCCCGATACCAAAGAAAAAGCCCCGCCAGACGAATCCAGCAGGGCCAAGGTTCAGGAACCGAATAGCTGTCATATTTTTGCAGTGATTGCAACAATCGCAATCGCGCAAAGAAAAGCCCGCCCGGATTTCTCCGGACGGGCTTTCGATTCTTGGGCTTGATTGCCTCGGTTTAGGCAGCGCCAGCCGCGAGAGCAGCGAGCAGCAACAGTGCCACGATGTTCGTGATCTTGATCATCGGGTTCACCGCAGGGCCGGCCGTATCCTTGTAAGGATCGCCAACCGTATCGCCGGTCACAGCAGCCTTATGGGCTTCTGAACCTTTGCCGCCATGATTGCCGTCTTCGATATATTTCTTCGCATTATCCCATGCGCCGCCACCGGCGGTCATCGAAAGTGCAACGAAGAGACCCGAGACGATCACACCGAGGAGCAGTGCACCAAGCGCGGCAAAGCCGTTTTCCTGGCCTGCAACGAAAGTGATCACGAAATAGACCACAATCGGTGCGAGCACCGGCAGCAGCGACGGAACGATCATTTCCTTGATCGCGGCCTTGGTCACCAGATCGACCGTGCGGGCATAGTCAGGACGCGACGTGCCATCCATGATGCCTTTGTCGGCAGCGAACTGTGCGCGAACGTCTTTCACAACGTCACCCGCAGCGCGGCCCACAGCGGTCATACCCATGGCTCCGAACAGATAAGGCAGGAGCGCGCCGAGCAGCAAGCCGACGATCACATACGGATTTTCAAGGCTGAAATTGACCGTCAAGTCCGGGAAGAACTCATTCAGGTCAGCGGTGTAAGCTGAGAACAACACCAAAGCAGCAAGGCCAGCAGACCCAATGGCATAACCCTTGGTCACGGCCTTGGTCGTGTTGCCCACGGCGTCGAGCGCATCAGTCTTATTGCGGACGCTTTCGTCCAGGCCAGCCATTTCGGCGATACCGCCGGCATTATCCGTAACCGGGCCATAAGCGTCGAGCGCGACAACCATGCCGGCAAGTGCCAGCATTGCGGTGGCCGCAAACGCAATGCCGATAAGACCAGCAAGCTGATAGGCCGCAATAATGCCGATCACGATGACCAAAGTTGGCAGTGCGGTTGCTTCAAGCGAAACAGCCAAACCCTGGATCACATTCGTGCCATGGCCGGTTTCAGACGCCTTGGCGATCGACTTGACTGGGCGATATTCGGTGCCGGTGTAATATTCGGTGATCCAGATGATCAGCCCAGTTACGCCGAGGCCAACCATCATCGACCAGAACAGGTCCATACCGTTAAAGCCAACAGTGCCTTCCGACGATGCAACGACTTCGGTGTTCATGTCGCCAAGCGTATATTGGGTGGCGAAATAAATGGCCGGGATCGAAAGGATCGCGGTCGTCAGGAAGCCCTTGTAAAGTGCACCCATGATTGAGTTACTCGAACCAAGACGCACCATATAGGTGCCGATGATCGAGGTGATGATGCAAACGCCGCCGATAAACAGCGGAAGAACCATTAGGCTGGTGAGGACACTGGCGGTTACAACTTCACTAAGAAGGAGCGCCAGCAACACCATGGTCGCACCAACGGTCACCACATAGGTTTCGAAAAGGTCAGCCGCCATGCCCGCGCAATCGCCGACATTGTCACCGACATTGTCAGCGATGGTGGCTGGGTTGCGGGGATCATCCTCAGGAATGCCTGCTTCAACCTTGCCGACGAGATCGGCGCCGACGTCAGCAGCTTTGGTGAAGATACCGCCGCCGAGACGGGCGAAGATCGAAATCAGCGACGCACCAAAGGCAAGGGCTACGAGTGCATCAATCACTTCGCGGCTATTGGCTTCAATGCCCATCGTGAAGACGAGAACGTAAAAGAATACCGAGATGGCAAGGAGCGCGAGACCGGCGACGAGCATGCCCGTAACGGCACCGGCGCGAAACGCGACGGTAAGACCGCTCTGGAGGCTGTCACTGGCGGCCTGCGCAGTGCGGACATTGGCGCGGACGGAGATGTTCATGCCGATATAGCCTGCAACGCCCGAAAGAACCGCGCCGATCAAAAATCCGATGGCGGAGAGGTTTCCGAGAAAAAACCAAACCAGGGCAGCTACGACAATACCGACCATGCCAATGGTACGGTACTGACGGCCCAGATAGGCTTGTGCGCCTTCCTGGATAGCGCCTGCAATGGTTTGCATTTTCTCATTACCAGCGCTTGCAGCAAGCACCTGGCGGCTGGTCACGATACCATAGAGAACGGCAATAAAACCGCACACAATGGCTGCGACAACAATCGTCATCGGTTCAATAATCATTTGGCTCAAAGCCCCCTTGGAATTCAATTTTCCGCATAGAAAAATGCGCCCGGAAACGGACGCAGCGGAGTCCAGCGCGCTATAGAGCCAGAATTAGGGTTTTTGCAAGCCGGTTCGTGACCGTCGCCGGACTGCGCCGTTTGCGGTCAATGTTCCCAGCCGAGCGTCTTGGGAAGTGACAAGGGGCGTCCACCTTCCTGTAGCACTAAGCCGCCGCCAGCTTCCGCAAGGCCAACACATTGAATGCGGGCGTTTAGGTCTTCCGCCACGGTTTCAATCTGGCGTCTCGAACGAGGCGGCACCGCAAAGAGCAACTGATAATCGTCTCCCGCCGTTGCGGCTTCTAGCGAAGCTGCACGCGTATCTCCGCGTATGCTGGTAAATGCTGACGACAGCGGCACATCGATGCTTTCGATTGTAATGGCCACATTGCTCGCCGCGGCCATGCGCTTGGCATCGATCAACAGTCCGTCTGATACATCCATCATTGCGGAAACAAGCGGGGCTAGTCTTTGGCCGAGTTCAAGCTGAGGTATCGGGCGGCGATAGGCTTGTAGTAGCTCGTCAGGCCCCTCCAGCTCGCCCTTTGCAATCGCAAGGCCAACACCCGCATTGCCCAACGTGCCGCTGACCCAAAGGTCATCGCCAGGAGATGCGCCATCGCGCGCTGGCACGATTTCTCCCTCTCCAATGGCCGTCATGCCGAACTGCCGAGCGGATCCTTCTGGCGCGCGCACCGTATCTCCGCCGATAAGCGGGCATCCATATTTGACTAATGCTTCGCCCAGGCCAGCCGCGAACCGCGCGTCCCAGGTCGCATCGCCGGACAGACTGTATGCCATCAGCGCGCCTGTTGGCTTTGCGCCCTTGGCGGCAAGATCGGAAAGATTGGCGGCGGCCAGTTTCCAGCCAATATCTTCGGGTGGATCACTGGGCAGGAAGTGGACATGTTCAACGATCACGTCGTGGGTGAACACCAGGGTTCGCCCGCCATGTGTGAGGGTCGCTGCGTCGTCGGTAAGGCCGCGGGCCGCCGGGTGGGTCGCAAAGGCGCGCAGTTTGTCGATAAAGGCCGATTCGCTTGTCATGCACATTCAGCTAGCAGAGATTTTGGCGGAATATCTCTACAAAACCTTGACGACTGGGGGAAAATTTAGCCGCGCACATCCTTGGCGATTGCGTCGAGCAGCCCGTTGACGAAGCCTTTTTCGCGCTTGTCGTAAAAGGCATCGGCCACATCGACATACTCGCCGATAACTGCGGCAACTGGCACGTCGGGCCGCGCCAGCAACTCGTAGGTTCCGGCGCGCAATATCTGTTTCTGCGGACGATCAAGCCGGTCGAGGGACCAGCCCTTGGCAAGCTTTCCCTCAATCAGCGCGTCGATTTCGGCGCGTCTTTTGTTGATGCCGGAAACCACATCATCGAAAAAATCGACCTCGGCTTCGGCAAATTCGACATCCTCGACAGTTGCGCCGAGCCGATAGTCATGAAATTCTTTCAGCAGCCGGGCAAGCGGCGTGCCCTCCATTTCTTGTTGATAGAGGGCCTGCACAGCAGCCAGCCGGGCAGCGGACCGGGATTTGGAACGTTGGGTCATCAGGCGGTTTTCATCCGTATTTGACCAAGAAAATCGCGTTTGCCGATGGGAACGCCCTCGGAACGCAAAATGTCATAGGCCGTTGTGGCGTGAAAATAGAAATTGGGCTGCGCGAAAGAGAGCAAGAAATTCTCGGCC
>Ga0209344_10003768_pt1 | contig 14566 bp, 10 predicted proteins | sample Cruoilmetagenom6_FD_187293 | JGI IMG/M metagenome (GOLD analysis project Ga0209344, IMG submission 187293) | Oil polluted marine microbial communities from Coal Oil Point, Santa Barbara, California, USA - Santa Barbara Oil Seep Sample 6 (SPAdes)... | ecosystem: Environmental > Aquatic > Marine...
CATCGGCCACTTTCCGCGGAACATCTGCGCTACCGGCGACTTTTTCCACCAGGTCCGCCTTGGTCATGGTCATCTTCGAATTCCCCCGTCTTCGGATTGCGGCCGTTCGCCCTCAGCCCGTCTGCGTTGGTTGCTACTCTTTCTTCTCTTCTTCCTCTTCGACGGTCTCCGCTTCGGCTTCGGGTTCGGCCTCTACAGCTTCCTCCTCGACCGCCTCGACCACTTCCTCGATCTCGGCATCCACGGTTTCCTCAGCCACTGCCTCGACCACTTCTTCGGTCTCGACCTCGGCAGGTTCCTCGGTGGCTGCCTCGACGACTGCCTCGACCACCTCTTCGGTCTCGACTTCGGCAATTTTCTCGACGACTGCCTCGACCTCTTCGGCGGCGGCGGTTTCCTCGGTCTCGATGGCTTCAGTCTCTTCTTCGACTGCGTCGACGGCCGCTTCGACCGTCTCGGCCTCAGTCTCTTCTTCAACTGCATCGGCAACCGCTTCGACCGTCTCGGCTTCTGTCTCCTCGGTATCGCCATCGGCTTCTTCGGCCGATGCCTCCACCGGTGCTTCGTCCGTGGTCTCCTCCGCAACCTCGTCGGAAGCGGCTTCCACCGGCTCCTCCTCGGCTCCGGGCTCCTCGTCGACGATGCCGACGGCAGCCTTCAGAGCGGCCGCCATGGCGGTCTCCACGGGCGCCCCGTCCGTCGCCACCGCCGTCTGCTCATCGGAGTCATCCTGATCGACGCTGTGCATGGATAGACCGATGCGATTCTCGTTCCAGTCGATACGGAGGATCCGGCAGGTGACGTTCTGGGCGCTCATGAAGGTCTCGGCAAGGGTCAATCCACCATCGCGATCGATCTCGGAGATGTGGCACAGGCCCTCTACCCCGGGAGCAAGTTCGACGAAGACGCCGAAATCGGTGATGTTGGTGACTACACCGCTGACGAGATCCCCGACACCGTGAGCATTGGCGTACTCCTCCCACTCGTTGGGAAGCAGTTCCTTCATGGACAGCGAGATCCTCTGGTTGACGACGTCAACCGATGTAATCACCGCCTCGACCTCTTCACCCTTTTGAACCACCTCGGACGGGTGGTTGATCCGGCGGGTCCAGGACATGTCCGAGATGTGGACCAGTCCATCGACCCCGGGAACGATTTCGACGAAGGCGCCGAAGTCGGTCAGATTCCGCACAACACCCTTGATCCTGCTGCCCACATGGTGCGTGTCCGCGACCTGCTCCCATGGGTTGGGTTCGATGGCGCGCAAGGAAAGGGAAAGACGGCGTTTGTCGGCATCGACCTCGGAGACGACGACATCGATCTCCTGCCCGATCTCAATGATGGAACGGGGGTTCTTGACCTTTTTGGTCCACGACATCTCGCTGACGTGCACCAGGCCTTCGACACCCTCTTCCAGAGCGACGAATGCACCGTAGTCGACGATGCTCACGACCTCGCCGTGGACGCGCTTGCCAACCGGGTACTTCTCGGGGACGAGAATCCACGGATCTTCAAAACGCTGTTTGTATCCGAGGGAAACGCGCTCTCGCTCACGATCGAAACGGAGCACAACCACATCGACTTCATCGCCGACCTTGAAGTACTCGCTCGGGTGACCGACGCGACCCCACGAGATGTCCGTGATGTGGAGAAGCCCATCCAACCCACCGAGATCGACAAAGACCCCGTAGTCGGTGATGTTCTTCGCTACACCGTTGACAAGCTTTCCCTCTTCGAGCTCGGACATGGTCTCGTCTTTGACCTTGCCGATTTCCTCTTCGAGGACAGCTTTTCTCGACAGCACGACATTCGACCGCCGACGATCGAAGGAAATGACTCTCGCATCGATATCTTGATCGACGTAGTCCTCGAGTCTGCGGTTGGGGCGCATGTCAACCAGCGACCCGGGCAGGAACGCCCGAATACCGATATCGACGGCCAGCCCACCCTTGACTCTCTCGAGCACCTTGCCGGTGACGGTTTCACCGTTCTTGTAGGCCTCTTCGACGACGCCCCAGATCTTGAGCTTGGTCGCTCGATCGCGGGAAAGGCGCACCCGGCCCTCGGATTCGTCGAGACGTTCGACAAAGACCTCGACGACGTCATTGACCGCCACCGTCGCCTCGCCGGTCTCCGGGTCCGAGAGTTCGCTCAGCGGAACGCTGCCCTCGCATTTGTAACCGATGTCGACCAGGACCTCATCCGCGTTGACCGCGACGACGGTTCCCTTGACGACTTCGCCCTCCCGCAAATTTTGAAGCGAGGTTTCCATCAACTCTTCCATTGAGAGCTGATCCATCCCCTCTTCGTTGTTCATCTCATCGTTCAGTTCAGGGTCCATGTTCAAGACGACTCCTCCTCGATGGGCGCAGACTTCCCGCGCACCAATCCTCCGTGGTTCCGAGACCTTATGGTGTTCTCACCGTTTGTGTCAAGGCGCAAATGATTGAATGTTTCGAGTTCCGAGAGCAACCGTTCCACGACCTCGTCGAGCGTCGATCCCGTGGTGTCGACCACCACTGATCCCTCGGCGACGTGGAGCGGCGAATCCGCACGCGATGTGTCCTGCAGATCGCGCTGGTGCTGTTGTTGTTTGACATCGTCGACCGTGGTCTCGATTCCCTGGTCGTGGAGATCGAGTTGTCGCCGTTTTGCCCGCTCGTCGGAACTGGCGGTGAGAAAAACCTTCAAGGTCGCATCGGGGAAGACAACGCTGCCGATGTCGCGCCCTTCCATCACGCCCCCACGTTCGAGCCCGATCCTGCGTTGGATCGGCACCAGGGCGCAGCGAACCCCGGACACGGCCGACACCGCCGACGCCATCAAGGCACATTCGGGAGTGCGGATCGCATCGCTGACGTCTTCTCCATCAATCAACACGGTGACGCTGGCTCCCGTCCCGGCGAGTTCGATGGTGTGGCCTTCGGCCAGTTCAGTCAGCGCCGACTCGTCGTCCTCGCTGAATGGGCTGACGAGACCGTCCCGCATCGCAAGCAGTCCAACCGCCCGATACATGGCCCCCGTATCCAGGTAGGGAACCCCGAGTCGATTCGCCAGCATCCGTGCGACTGTGGACTTCCCGGCGCCTGCGGGTCCGTCGATGGCAACGACCATTGGTTGGGGGGAGACGCGGGATTGACTGGGCGACATTCGGAGTGGCTTTCTTCCGTAGTGAAACGGAACGGTCATTGTACGTCAGATCCCACCAGAGTCCAGCTCAAAAGTCATGAGGCAGAGATGATTTGAGATTCGGGTTCAATCCCACCCCGTGCTACGGTCTCCATATGGTACGCAGGAACCCCCGCAACGATGCCGCTCAACTGCACGTCGACGAGCGAGCACGGCTGATCCTCCCCACCCAGGGCCGGTTCAGAATCGGGATCGGCTACCCGAACAGCTACCACGTGGCCATGTCATCCCTCGCCTACCAGTGGGCCATCGAACTCGCCGCGGGTGTTCCGGATATCGCGATCTCGAGGTTCTTCGCGCCTCCGGACGGATCAGGACGCACCCTCGAAGACGACACCCCGCTCGGATCTCTCCACCTTCTTGCTTGGAGCTGCAGCTTCGAACTCGATGCCGTCAACCTCATCCGCACCCTCGACGCCGCAGGAATCCCACGGCGGCGGTGGGACCGCGGTCCCCGCGATCCCCTGATCGTAGTCGGTGGAGCGGTAGCGTCGATCAACCCCCTGCCCCTCGCCGAAGCGGTCGATGTCTTTGTTCTCGGCGCCGCCGAACTCCTGTGGCCCCAACTGCTGCAACTCGCGGCGGAGCTTCCCGAGCACGACCGCCTCCTCGCCGAACTCGCCGTTCGCGACGGGTACTTTGTCCCGGCCCACCACATCGGCGGCGATGGTCGCCCGACCCACCGCCTGCGCCGGGTCGAAAAACGTGACAATCATATGAGCGACCCGTCCATGGTCCCGAGCTCTCACGTCGTGACCCCGAACACCGAGTACCGAAGCAGGGCCCTGGTGGAGATGTCCCGCGGGTGTCCCGAGAAGTGCCGGTACTGCTGGGTGAGTTACAACTACGGTCGTCTGCGTTCATACCCCGCCGACGCCATCATGGATCGGGTTCGCGGTCTCGCCGATCTCACCGACCGGATCGGGTTCGTGGCCACGGCGGTCGGCGATCACCCACAGCTTCCCGAGATCCTGGGCGAGTGCCGCGAGCTCGGCCTCGACGTCGCGTTGTCGTCGCTGAGGATCCCGGCCATGGTTCCGGAGGTGCTCGCGCCCCTCGCCGAATCAGGGGCTCGGTCGGTCACCATCGCACCGGAAACCGGTTCTGACGCACTCCGGAAGAAGCTCAACAAACCAATTTCAAACGAACGCATCCTCGAGGCGGTGGAAACCGCCCAGCGTTGCGGCATCAACAGCTTGAAGATGTACTTCATCATCGGCCTCCCCGACGAGACCGACGACGATCTGGTGGCCATCGGAGAACTCCTCAGGTCCACCCAAGCCATCATGCTCGAGTACGGCCGACGGCGCGGCAGGATGGGAACGCTCCACGCCGGCTGCAGCGTGCTGGTCCCAAAACCCTATACGCCCTATTCCAAGGCCGCGGTCCTGACAAAGAACGAGTACCGGCGTCGACTCGGTCTGGTTGAGGAACAACTCAAGACGATCGATAACCTGAAGTTCGATCGCCCCTCGTACCGGGAGGCCCTGTGGCAGGCGATTCTCAGTCGAGGGGACACCTCGACATATGACCTCATCGCACAGCTGGCCGATCACGGTCGGCTCGGCCGCCTGCTCACCGAACACCGGGACACGGTGGTTCGCGGCGCCTTTGAAGCCATCGACGGTGCGCCCGTCTGGAGATTCATCGGATCCGCGCCGATGAAAGCTCCGGCCGTCTCCGGACCTCTCGAATAGACTCAGCGCAAGGCTACTGAACAGGGTTCGCCGGTCGCGGCCGCCGCAGTTCCCTCGGTTCGATATGCACCGCAACCGAGATCTCGGGGTGTTCCGGATCGTCGGTCGTCAGGGTCAGAGTCTCGAAGAGTCGGCCCTGAAGATCACCCGGTTGAACATCGTCGAGGAGCATGATCGCGACGGAGTGAACCTGTTGTTTGCTCTCGCCATCGATGAGATGCGCCTTGAAGATCTCGGGATTCGAGGCAATCGCCCCGGTGAGCTTGAACTGACCCCGGCGATTGTGTTGAACCCTCATCAGGGCGGTCCGCGCCGAGGCGTTGCCATCCTGAAGAAGCAGTCTCACGTTCACCGGACGCGCCTCGATCATGGGAAGCAATCGGATGGCGTAGACAATCTCGACGGGTTCGGCATCGGGGTGGTTGGTCCGAACCTTAAAGCGACCGTTGGCCGACTCCGCTTTCAACCCCGGCTTTGTCGTGACACTCAGGACCACATCCCCTGCGCGAGTCTTCGTTCGTCCGACCTGATGCGGTTGGACCACCGGTTCGGTGGAGATCGTCAACCGGTCATCGGTATTGTCGATCTTGGTGATCTCCATCTTCTCACCGTCCCCGCGACGGAGAACCACACTCGCAACGGGGGTCTCACCCTCGACGCCGCGGAGATTCAACTGCGCACGAGGGAGAACCATCACCGCCGAGACGGCGGTGAACTTGACGTTGAGCATCAGGCGCTCCGCGCCCACGGCGTTCGTACTCACTTGAATGCCCTTGGACACCGGACCATTCTGCGTCGAGGTTGTCTTGATTTTTGCGGTCAACGTTCCCGTGCCACCGGCAGGGACTACCGAGTCGAACTCGGCAACGGCGCAGCCTCAAGAAGGTTTCGCCTTGATGATCGTGACGTCCTCTTTTCCTGCATTGTGAAACGTGAAGACAGCGAGCGCCTCGGTGCCGGCCTTGATCTCGCCGAGTTCGATCCGTGGCTCGTCCACCGTAAAGGTCACCGGTCCGGTCTGGGCGTCGGCCCACGACGTGGCCAGGAACGCCAACGCAGTCACCAGAATGATTATCGCTCCGCAACGCTTCATCTAAGCCTCCATCTCGAGCACGAAGACGACCCTCGGTCGCCGGATTCTGTCCACTTTCAACGCGACGAAAAACGGGTTCGAAGCGGGTGTCACCACCGGCTTCGAACCCGTGAATTGTAACCGCGTCGCAGCGAGCCTTTTCGGATTCTTTACACCGCAAGCCGTTCGAACTCGTGCTCTTGGCGAACCGAACCATCGGTTCCGATCACTGAACAGCGAATGGGAATCTCGCGGGACGCTCGTTTACGCGCTTCATCAACCAATCGAACGAGGCCGCTGCAACACGGCACTTCCATCACCATGACGTGGATCGACTCGACCTCGGCCACATCGATCATGGCGACCATCTTCTCGAGATAGATCTCCTGGTTGGCATCCAGTTTCGGGCAGGCGATGGCGAGAGAGTGATCGGCGAGGTACCGCTGGTGGAAGTCGGGAACCGCAAATGGCACGCAGTCCGCCGCAAGAAGGACATCCGCCCCCTGGAAGAACGGTGCGGTCGGCGGCACAAGATGGAGTTGGATGGGCCAGTGACGGAGCTGTGATGTGGAGGGAGGCATCTCGCCCTTGGAAACCGCCGGGCCGGGCTGAAGGGTCTGGGCTCGGGAACCCGGGCATCCCCCTCCTCCACCGGCAGCCATCGACGGGTTCAGGATGTTGAGAGGCTTCGGCGCCGGCGCGTTCTCCGGGATCCTCCCGATCTTCATCAAATGTTCCTCAACGGCCTCCTCGTCGAAACCACCCGCCTCGCGCTCGATGATTGCGATGGCGCCCAAATGGCAGTCACCGATACACACACCCAGACCGTCGCAATAGGTGTCGCTGACGAGCTTGGCCTTGCCGTCGATGAGCTGGATCGCTCCCTCGGCGCAGGCACTGACGCAATCGCCGCAACCATCACAGAGTTCTTCGTCGATTTCGATGATCTGTCGGACTGCCATTGGATCCTCCCGTTGATCGGACCGAAATCAGTATCGGTCCTCCGATCCAACACGTCCTTGATGTGAATCAATCCCCGCAATTCAACCGCGCGATCGGGGTCTGCCCCGCGGAACTGCGGAACCCGAGAAGCACGCTAGTGTGCCCCGCCACAATTGGGGTGTAGAAAAGAGAGCACCTTGGTGCTCATATTCCATCCCAATTGTGGCAGGGTGCACTCGTTGGTCAAACCCGGCGCGGCCACACGAACGCATCGGACATCACCGCCACACGATCCTCGAAATCCTCGCCACGCCATCGCTGGGCGATGGCATCGAGATCATCGATGGGGATGAATCCGAGTCGACGTGAGATCTCCGGATCCAACGACGAAAGAAGGTGAACCCGGTACCTCGCGGTCTTCTCGATGATCCTCAGGGTGGTATGGCCGTATTGGATATAGTTTTCCGCGAGCTTGTCGAGAATCGCTTCGGGCCGGGGATCATCGAGAAACGGCGCCATAGCCGGAGATCCCTGACCGCCTGAGAGTTCGGCGACGAAGATGATCTCGGCTCCATCGTTTGCAAAGCGGCAGATGGCGTCGAGGCCTTTGTGGGCCTGGATCAGGGTGGAGTCCCCCGGTATCCCACCAGCACACGCCACGAGATGATCAAAACCGCCACCACCGACTTCATACCACTCCCGCACCTTCGCCACCGCGGACTCGAAGGCCGGCCGCCATCCGCCGGACGAGGCCCATGCCACGCCCCCGGCGCGGCCCGGCACCAGACACAGAGCGAAATCGGGTGGGTGGAGATCTGCAATGCGGCCGATCTCCTCGGCCACCGGGTTGGCTTCGAGCACGCCCGGTTCACACGCGGGGTGTCTTGCGAGGCTTCCTTCGACATGTCGGAGCACCCGGGAGTGGTTCGCCTGAATCTCGTCATGCCCTGCGATACCGGGGAAGATCATTTTCGGACCACCCCCAAAGCCAGCGAAGTAGTGGTGCCGAACCGAACCGATGGTGATCAGCAGATCGGCGTCCACGCCCTGGCGATCGAGATGGACCGGGATCCCCGACTCGAGATCCCCGACCGGTGTCAGGTTCTCCACCGCACGGCAGTCGTGTTGCCGGATGGTTGTTCCACGGGGAAAATCACCGATGAGTTCGCCAAGCTCCGATGAATCGGTCGGTGGGTGGGTGCCGCAGGCAACCAGAATGGTGATGGAACCCGAATCGACTCCGGCCGCCAGCAATCGGCTGAAAACCACAGGGAGAACCCCGGGCAAGTCCGTCCGTCGGGTCGCATCGGGAACCACGATGACGACGGTTCGACGATTCCTCGCCAACTCGGTGAGAGACGGACCGTCGTTGGGGTAGTCCACGGCCCGCGAGATCAGTCGTCCGAGATCTCGAGCCTTGGCCGGGGCCGATGGTTGGAGTAGCCGGACACGGAGCCCGCGGAGATCCACGGCCACATTGTCGGACCCGAAGGGCAACTTGACGATCACCGAATCAAGATACCATCGTGGGACAAAGGAGACGGAAATGCCGGCACCTTCGATCAGATCCCTTGAGCCCGAGGAACGTCGGTGGCTGCTCGCCCTGGCTCGGAGAACCATCGAGGCGCAACTCGCCGGGAAGGCGCTTTCCGATGAAGACCCAGACGATGGAACGCTGACCGAACACCGTGGAGCATTCGTCACGCTGATGGCCGGTGACCAACTTCGGGGATGCATCGGCCACGTCCTCGCCGCCGAACCGCTTTGGAAATCGGTGCGATCCAACGCCGTCAACGCCGCGTTCCACGATCCACGGTTTTCACCCGTGACTCGGGAGGAACTGGCTTCGCTGGCCCTCGAGATCTCGGCGCTCTCACCACTGTGGGAGGTTTCCGAGCCCGCGGAGATCGTAATCGGCAGAGACGGACTCACCATCGAGAAGGGACGTTTTCGAGGTCTTCTTCTGCCTCAGGTGGCCTCGCGCTACGGATGGACCCCGCAGGAGTTCCTCGATCAGACCTGCCGCAAGGCCGGGCTGAATCCGGGGGATTGGAGGGACCCGTCCGCACGGATCGGTGCGTTTTCCGCCGAGGTGTTCTCGGAGGGAGAGTCCTAGGAGGTCGTGAGTTTTGGATCGTAAGTCGTGAGTCGTAAGTCGTGAATCGTGAATCGTAAGTCGTGAGTTCCCGCTCGCAATAAGAACCCGCGGCAACGGCAGGTTCCTACGCTGAGGTATTCAGAGCTGTAGGCAGGGCATTCATGCCCTGCGGCTGTTTCGTCAGTCGTGAGTCGTCAGTCGTGAGTCGCTCATCGCAGGAACGACAACGGGAGAGACCACGAGCCTCGAGGTCATCAGAGCTGTAGGCAGGGCATTCAAGCCCTGCGGCCAACCCGTTCAAGGCACGTGGGATCATCCGGCAGTTTCCACCGAAGAGGGACATGAGGATTTCCACGTCGGCAGAGGCGCACACAAAAATCCCGCAATCCCGACTCCATCACTCGCAAGACTCTCCCTTCCTGCCTTGAGGAGACCCTTCGACTCACTCGGAGGCACTCGCTCGCTCAGGGTGACATGTGGGGAAGGTGTCGCCACCACCAACCTTGATCACCTCGAACCGTCGGCAGGGCATTCATGCCCTGCGGCTGTTTCGTCAGTCGTGAGTCGTCAGTCGTGAGTCGCTCATCGCAGGAACGACCACCCGGCATTCCCAGTCGCGGAGGGACGGGATGATTTCCACGTCACCACAGCAGCCGACAGAGCCGGCGACCTGCCCGGGAAACGCGCCTCCTCCACTCCAAGCCGAGATGCAATGTTGTGGGGGTGACCGTCTCGGCCACCCGTAGGGTGGGGTTCACCCCACCTTCAGTCTCGTTTAGGCAGGTATCGAGTCACCACGAATTCGAACACCCTTCCCGCAACGCGACACCCACTTTCAGATGCGATGTGCGATGGAATCTGCGCATATCTGCGCTATCTGCGGTATCTCCGTTTGCGATGCCTGCGATGGAAGCGATCATCTCATCAACCGGTACCGAGGCATCCGTCGATAGCGATAGCGATAGCGATGATATCTGTGTCTATCTGCGTCTATCTGTGTGATCTGTGGGTTGTCTGATGCGATGGCGCGATGAAGCTGAGAGCTAACGGCTGACAGCTGACGGCTCAATGCTCGCTTCCACCCGCCTGACGACTTCCGACTTACGACTCACGACTTCCTCGCGACGGTGCCTACCCCATCACCCCCAACACCTCACCCTGATACTCCTCGATGGACTCGTACAGATGGGCCGACGGGTTTCGGGCCGTCTCTTCGTCAGGCAGAACGAATCCCGACGATGCGCTCCCAAGACGATGGATCAACTGGATAAAGGCGGCCATTGCCTGCTCTCCGCCGACGAGGGCCCTCGGATCAAAGGCGGAACTCCGGAGTCGGACCACCCGGAGATCCCCTGTCCCATCCGACGGTGAATCGAGGAGGAGGTCGATGATCAGAAAGGGACGTAAGCCCGGTTGCGCGATGGCGCCCACCGCGACCCCCTCGACCTTTTCCAGATCGAGTTGGCGTGGCCCTTCGGGAACCTCAAACGTCAGGCGCCCACCCTCGAGTGCTCGTGGACTCGCCTCGAGCACATGCAAGCGTTCGGCCGGGCGGAGTTCCACCGTCGCCGCGGTGCCCTCCGAGACTTCGATCATCTCGAGCGGTTCCGCCTCGGTATCGGAAACCTCGGTTCTCAAGGCGGGGTACGGAGCATCGGGTACCGGCATCTCTTCGACGTGGTCCTCCCCCTCCATGTCATGGGCCGGTCTGACGTCCGAATCCTGAAGGGTTTGCGCCGTTCCTACACCCGCAGGTTTCGCTCGTCGGGGACGGTCGCCGGGTTCTCCCGCTGATCCATCATCATCGGACTCGATGGCAACACCCGACGCCGTTCGTGCGGCCAGCCGGCCGTCAATCCCGAGAAGACTCATCCCCCACGCGAAGACCATTCCGAAAATAAAACCCCACACGTGGGCCCAATGGGCCACCCCTCCCCCACCATCCCCCTGGCTCAGGACATCCATGGTGCGACCTGAGATCACCTCGATGATCAGCCAGAGCGGACCCATCAACCAGGCCGGGGCCTCGAAGGTCCCCCAGACGACGAAGAACCAGTAGAAGAACTTGATTTTCGAGTTCCAGTAACAGATGAGAAATGCACCCATCAGCCCTGCGATTGACCCTGACGCTCCCACCAGCGGCACATCCAGATCGGGGTATCTCAAAGCCCAGAAGAGCGCAGCCACGATCCCTGCGGCGAGATAAAATCCAAGGTAGAGGGGGCGTCCCCACCGCTGTTCGAGATGTGGTCCGGCGATGTAGAGAAAGAGCAGATTGCCCAGGAGGTGGAGCCAGCCACCGTGGAGAAATTGGTAGGTCACCAGATCGAATGGCTCGATGGCCTGAGGCACGACCCCGAAACGGTACTGAGGCGATCCCCGATAGACCGACCAGAATCGGTTGGTCAGCGCATCGAGCTCACGCTGTGAAGCACGGCTCCCGGTTCGAGAAGCGTCCACGGATTGTTTTCTCAGCGACTCGAGAAAGACATCCCTCTGGTTTTCGTCCACTCCAAGTCGCTGAAAGAGAAGATCCTCGAACTCGGGCGCGATCTCCAGGGAGGGCTGCACCAAATAGATCTCCGCAATCTGGCCGAAGATCTCCTCGGCCTCGCTGGCCGCCCGGTCGGCAGAGCGGGAGGTCAGCACAAAGGTCCCGACACAGAGCACGAAGATCGTCAGGGTGACCCAGGGAAGGCCACGGAGCTTCATCCCCTTGTGTCCGTACGGAACGATCACGTCTTGACTCGTCTCTTTGGCATGGATTTAGTATATTCCGGCGTCATGGCCATTGCTTCATTGATCCTCGTTGAACCTTCTCAGCCCGGAAACCTCGGTTCGGCCATGCGCGTCGCCGCGAATTTCGCGGTCCCGCGACTCGATCTGGTGCGGCCCGGGGTCCCTCCGACCAATGATGAAGTCCTCAGGTGGGCGTGTGGAGCCCAGGATCACCTGGAGATCCGAACGTGGGACCACTTCGAAGAGGCCGCCGCCGACTACCGAACCCTGGCCGCGACCGCATCGGCCCGTGGCCGGGAAAACCTCCCGGTTCTGACCCCATCAGAGGGTGCGGAACGCCTTCTCCAGCGGGGTCTTGATGACACGGCGTTGATTTTCGGCAACGAGACCCGCGGGCTGCGGCGCAACCATCTCGACCGCGCCGATCTGGTGATCACGATTCCGACATCATCGACATTCCCGGTTCTCAACCTGACTCAGGCGGTGGCCATTCTTCTCGGTTACCTCCACCTTCAGATCGAGCCCCCGGAGCCAAGCGCGCCCGAACCCGCGCCCATCGCAAAAGTCGATGGACTCATGAGCCATCTCGATGTCGCCCTCGCCGAGATCGGTTTTGCCGACCCCGGCAACCCGGATCGCATGCTCCGCAAACTCCGTCGGCTCTTCGGCCGGGCCGGGATCACCGAGAACGAGGTCAAGATCATCCGCGGAATCTGCCGACAGATGCAGTGGGCCGCGAGGACCGATCCTGTCAGGGTCGCCGAGTCTGCTGAGAGGCAACGGCTGGCGGCCACGGTGGAAGGCGCGTCAGACGGGTCGGAGACTGACTCTGGAGACGTAATTCGTGAGTCGTGAGTCGTGAGTTGTAAGTCGTCAGGCGGATGGAATCGAACGTCTTGCTGTCAGCTCTCAGCTTCATCGCACCATCGCAGGCGGAGTAACCGCAGATAGCGCAGATAGACGCAGATACCATCGCCCATCGCTTTTTAAAGTGGGCGCCGCGTTGCGGGAAGAGTGTTCGACTTCGTGGTGACACGCAACCTGCCTGAACGAGACTGAAGGTGGGGTGAACCCCACCCTACTTCTGGCGCCTCACCGGAGCGTGCCGGGCTTGACATTGTGCCGGCATCGGCCATTCAACAACGCGTCGCCACTCTGCACAATGTCATGCCGGGCAACCCACGGCCAGAACGATCCGGCGCATCTCTCCCGGCAATGAGAGAGGCCGCCGGCCCACCATCGGCGTGGTCGCAGTTCTTCAATCGTCCTGCGCGCGACCTCGTCGATGGTGGGACGCTGAGCCGCAAAAGGCGGATCAGAAGGCCGGGGCCACCTGACGCCGCGGGGGCGATGTGAAAATCCTCCCAACCCTCAGCGGCTGTGAAAGCCGGGTGGCCGTTCGTGCCTTGAACGGGTTGGCCGCAGGGCAAAAATGCCCTGTCGACGGTTCGAAGTGATCAAGGTTGGTGGTGGCGACACCTTCCCCCCATGTCACCCTGAGCGAGCGAGTGCCTCCGAGCGAGTCGAAGGGTCTCCTCAAGGCCGGGAGGGAAAGTCTTGCGAGTGATGGAGTCGGGACTGCGGGAATTCTGTCTGCCACTCTGCCGGCGTGGAAATCCTCATGCCCCTCCTCGGTAGAAATTGACGGATGACCCCGCATTCCTTGAACGGGTTGGCCGCAGGGCATGAATGCCCTGCCTACAGCTCTGATGACCTTAGGGCTCGTGGTCTCTCCCGTTGTCGTTCCTGCGATGAGCGACTCACGATTCACGACTTACGAAAGCCCCGTCATCGCCGCGAAATCTCCGCCCGCAGGCGATCGGCGAGTCTGAGCAAACGCGGATCGGTGGGGAATCGATCGAGGGCATCGGACAGGTTCAGGGTCGCCTCCATGAACTCACCCCTTCGCAGTTGGTACTCCACCAATCTCGCCCGAAGACCGGGATCATCGGGATCGACGGTCACCACGCGTTGGAGGGCCAGGGATGCATCGTCGTGCTGTCCCGCCTTCTCGGCGACCCGCGCCACATTGAGCAGGAGGCCGACATCGGTGGGATTCATCCCCCACGCCCGGCGAAGGTGTTCGAGGGCCTCGGACATGTCCCCGCGGCGTTCCGCCAGGGTGGAGAGGACACGGTATGGACCTGCCGATCGTGGATCGTAGGTCATCGCCATGTCCGCCGCCTCCACCGCTCCCTCGATATCTCCCAGTCGGTCCCTGACCATCGCCGTGATCGACCACGCTTCGGCGAGGATCGAGTGCGGCAGTCCGTGCCGTCCCACGAGGATGGTGAGTCGGGCCTCGGCATCGCTGGTCAGACCTTCGAGGAGATCCCATCGGGCCAGCTCGAGGGCCACGCGCGGATCCGATGCATCAGCGTCGAGGGACCTCCGCCCCTCCTCTGACATCCCCCGGTCACGGAGCTCTCTCGCCAGGGCGATGACATTGCTGCTCCGGGTTCGTGGGTAGAAGTCGAGTCGGCGTTCCAGCCCTTCGAGACGGACCCAGTCGACCTCCTCCGGCGTCAGATCGATCCCGGCCGACGCCCCCCCGAGTCCGAGGCCCTGCGCCGTGGCGAGGTGGTCCAACGCCTCCCGATTCAACCCACGCGTCCTCGCCGCGATCGCCGCGAGTCGATGCACGTTGGGGGCGGTCGGGTCCCTGACGATGGCCGCGGCGATCGATCCCGACGCTTCGTCGAAGGCCCCCTCGATGAGTTCGGCTCTCGCCCGGTTGAGAAAACCGTGCGGATCGGCGGGAACCCAGCGGATCTGATTCCGGCCGACGGTCATCAGCGCCGGAACCACGAGGTCATCCGCGGCGCGGGC
>Ga0209344_10003769_pt1 | contig 14562 bp, 13 predicted proteins | sample Cruoilmetagenom6_FD_187293 | JGI IMG/M metagenome (GOLD analysis project Ga0209344, IMG submission 187293) | Oil polluted marine microbial communities from Coal Oil Point, Santa Barbara, California, USA - Santa Barbara Oil Seep Sample 6 (SPAdes)... | ecosystem: Environmental > Aquatic > Marine...
CGGTGTGGCGGGTATCGTATGGACCCTCGGGTCAAGCCCGAGGGAGAAGGTGGGGGGCTTTGGGGAGGGGCATTCCGGAATGTGCCGGTTCATCCTCTGCTTGCCCCTATCCTCATCCTGAGCCTGTCGAAGGATGGGCGGTACGTGCGGTGTTGAAACCCTCGTGGTTCGACAGGCTCACCATGAGGGTTGGGGAATGCCGCGCATAACCCAGGCAACCCTTCTTGCCCGGCCTTGATCCGGGCATCCACCTTTTGGGCGGGTATCGTATGAAACGCCCTAATAGCCCTTGGTGACATCCACCACATTGACCAGCGGCTTGCCGGCCTCGTGGTCGAGCAGCACTTTGGAGAAATAATTGACCCCGGTCTCCGGATTGGAGATCGCCGCGACATGGGGGGTGATGTAGCAATTCGAGATGGCCCAGAGCGGGCTTTCCCTGGGCAGCGGTTCGACCTCGAACACATCAAGACTGGCCGCCCCGAGCGTGCCGTCGCCCAGTGCTTTAACGATATCGGCCTCGATTTGATGGCCGCCCCGCGCGGGATTGACCACGGCCGGGCCGCCCTTGAGGACATCACGCCTGAGCTTGCCAAAGGTCGCGTAATTGAGAATGCCCTTGGTCTCGGGCGTCAGCGGCAACAGATTGACCAGAATATCGGTCTGGCCGAGAAAGGCATCGAACTGGTCGGGACCGGCATAACCGGTGACACCCTCGATTGCTTTGGGCGACCGGCTCCAGCCCAAAAGATTGAACCCGAGCGGGCGCAGCCGGGTGAGGGCATCCTGACCCAGAACCCCCAACCCCATGACGCCCACATTGATATCCCAGGCGGGGGGCGGATAAAGCTGGGTCCATTCCCGGGCCGCCTGCGCGGCGTGGTAACGGGTGTAAAGCCGGTGATGCATGGTGACGTTGGCAACGACATAATCGCTCATGCACTGGCTCAGTTCATCATCGACAAAGCGCACGATCGGCACGCCTTGGGGGAGATGGGGATGGCGCATCAACGCGTCGACCCCGGCCCCCAGCGAAAGCACGGCTTTCAGATTATCGAGCCCGTCAAACGCGTCGTCCTTCGGCTTCCAGACGAAAATATAGCGGATGTCGGCGGGATCATAATCATCGCCGCGCCGTACGATGGGATAGTCACCGAGTTTCTCGCCCAGCCGTTCGGCCCAGCGGTTTTCGTCGACATCGCTCAAATGCAGTAACAGCGCCATTTTCTCATTCCCCCCAAAACAAAACGGGCCGCACCCTTCAAGGTCCGGCCCGCTGAAATCTTATTCTTGCGGCTGCCTAGTGGGCAGCAGGTGCAGCGTCTTCGGCAGCGGCGTCGGCTGGTGCCGCTGTCTCGCCGGCATTCATTGCCGCATCGCCGCCTTCGGCTTCACCGTCTGCTTCGGCTGCGGTTGCGTCGGCATCAGGTGCCGGGAAGGCAATCGGGGCGTCCGAAAGGGACTGCAAATAGGCCAAGAGGTCGGCTCGTTCATTATCCCGCTTGAGCCCGGCAAAGGTCATCTTCGTGCCCGGCGCGAAAGCCTTGGGCGATGCCAGAAACGCATTGAGGTTTTCATAGGTCCAGTGCTCGCCCTCGGCGCCAAGACCGGCAAGGGCGTCGGAATAGGCAAAGCCTTCATGGCTGGCAATCAGCCGGTCAACAACGTCGTAAAGCCCCGGGCCGGTCTTGTTGGCGCCGCCCGCTTCGAAATTGTGGCAGGAGGCGCATTTCTTGGCAACACCGGCGCCCTTGGCGGCATCGGCACTGGCCAGCAATACGGCCAGCGGGGTTTCCACTTCGGCAACCACTTCTTCGCCGCCATGGCCGGCACCTTCGGCTTCTGCGAGTGTGTACCCCGCGCCATTGTCTTCAATCGGCGCATAAATCGCCTCGGCGACAAAGCCCACACCCATCACGAACAAAAGCGTGCCCAGAATTGCACCAATAATCTTGTTCAGCTCAAAGGAATCCATAACCGGTCTCTCCGTACCATTCCCGCAGGGCGTGACGCCGGCGGAACATCAAAAAACTCTATTTGCATGGCAGGTGATTCTGGGCCACCCGTGCGGGCGGAAGATATCGTCAAGCCGGAGCCCACGCAACCGCGTTTCCCTAGGGTGCGACAACGCGTGCGACAAATTCCCCAAAAACCATGCAATCAGTTGAAATAGGCAATATCCGTTTTGTTTGACTCCGGCAAGTCGCGGTGAGAAAAGTGCCCCGGCCTTGGTAACGGAGTGGTGCAAAATGACACGGAAAATTGCCTTTCAGGGCGAAGCGGGCGCGTTCAGCCATGCCGCAGCGCATGCGGTCTTCCCCAATGACGAGATTTTGCCCTGCACGACTTTCGAGGACACGATTGGCGCGGTGCAGAATGGGGACGCGGATTTCGCCGTGGTGCCGATCGAGAATTCGCTTTATGGCCGCATTGCCGATATCCACCATTTGCTGCCCGAAAGCGGGCTTTATATCGTAGGCGAGCACTATCAGCCGATCCGCATGCACCTGCTGGGCGTGCCCGGCGCGACCCTTGACGATATCAAATCGGTGCAATCGCTGTCGGTCGCGCTCGGCCAGTGCCGCAAGTTCATTTCAAAGCACAAGTTCAAGACCATCAATGCTGTGGATACCGCCGGTTCCGCCCATGAGATTGCGGAAAAAGGCGACAAGTCTGTTGGCGCCATTGCCTCCAAACTGGCCGGTGACATTTACGGGCTGGATGTGGTGGCGGAGAATATCGAGGACGCCGCCCACAATACGACGCGCTTTCTGGTGATGTCGCGCCAAAAGGACGAGGCGGCTGCGGGCAATGGGCCGGTCAAGACCACTTTCGTGTTCCGCGTCCGCAACGTGCCGGCCGCGCTTTACAAGGCCATGGGCGGCTTTGCCACCAATGGGGTCAATATGACCAAGCTGGAAAGCTATATGGTCGACGGCTCGTTCACCGCGACCCAGTTTTATGCCGATATCGAGGGCCATCCCGACGACCGGCTGGTGCGGCTGGCGCTGGAGGAACTGGGGTTCTTCACCGACATGTTCAAGGTGCTCGGGGTCTATCCGGCGGCGCGGGTGCAGGGCGCGTAAGGATTCTGCGCCTTTTGGCGCATTGCGACGCCCGCCTGACCTGGATCAATTTAATTTCGCCACAGCCTGCCTATATGATTAAATCAGATAGGGAGGTGCGCCATGACTGATAGAAATCATATTGTTTGCCCCCAATGCGGGCAGGTGAACCAGGTGGCGGCGGAAAAGCCGGTGCATGAGGCGAAATGCGGCAGTTGCAAACAGCCGCTGTTTGCCGGCAAGCCCGCCGATGTGGACGCGAAGATTTTCGAGCGGCAGATCGCCAAGAGCGATATTCCGGTGCTGGTGGATGTCTGGGCGCCCTGGTGCGGGCCGTGCCGGGCCATGGCCCCGGCCTATGAACAGGCCACACGCCAGCTCGAACCGAATGTGCGGGTGATCAAGCTCAATTCCGACCGGGAGCAGCAGATTTCCGCCCGGCTCGGCATTCGCGGCATTCCCACCATGTTGCTGATGCGCCATGGCAAGGAGATCGGCCGCATATCGGGCGCGATGGCGGCGAGCGATATTGTCGCCTGGACCCATCAGCAATTGGCAAAATAGCCGTTTGCGGATGTTCTGCGCATGATCGGGTGAAAAAACGCGGGGGCGAGAGATTGAAAGTCTCCCCCTTGCATTTGGGCGTCCAATCCGCCACATAGGCGGCGGGAGGTTGGCGCGGACGTGTTTCTCGCCAACCGGGTCAGGTCCGGAAGGAAGCAGCCCCAACGAGTTTCGACACGGGTCGTTGTCAGCCTCCTACTAGACTTCTACACTGTGCCCCATGAGCACAACCGAATCTCCAAAATCCGCAACCCACCGACGGGCGAAAAGCTGATGGCGAGCGCCGAAAAGACATCGACGCCCTATCTGGTTCTGGCGCGCAAATACCGTCCCCTGAACTTTGATGATCTCATCGGCCAGGACGCGATGGTGCAGACGCTGGGGAATGCGTTCAAATCCAACCGCATCCACCATGCCTATATCCTGACCGGCGTGCGCGGGGTGGGCAAGACCACGACCGCGCGTATCCTCGCCCGCGCCTTCAATTATGCCGATGAGAATGGCCCGCAACCGACCCTTGATCTGTCGAAAGAGGGCGAGCATTGCCGGGCGATCATCGAGGGCCGCCATGTCGATGTGATCGAGATGGATGCCGCCTCCAATACCGGTATCGACAATATCCGCGAAATCATCGACTCGGTGAAATACGGCCCGGCCTCTGCGCCCTATAAGGTCTATATCATCGATGAGGTGCACATGCTCTCGACGGCGGCCTTTAACGGGCTGCTGAAGACGCTCGAAGAGCCGCCCCCTTATGTAAAATTCATTTTCGCGACCACCGAGATCCGCAAGGTGCCGGTGACGATCCTGTCGCGCTGCCAGCGGTTCGACCTGCGCCGGGTCACCCCCGAGGTGATGACCGCCTATCTCGAAAAACTGCTGACGAAGGAAAATATCACCGCCGAACCCGAAGCGCTGGCGATGATCGTGCGCGCGGGTGAAGGCTCGGTGCGCGATAATCTCTCCCTGCTCGATCAGGCCATTGCCCATGGCGATGGCGCGGTGACCACGGCGACCGTCAAGGCCATGCTCGGCCTTGCCGACCGGGCGGCGATGATTGATCTGTTCGAGCAATTGATGCGCGGTGATATTGCCGGAGCGCTTGAAGCCACGCGGGCGCTTTATGATGCGGGCGCGGACCCGCAGACCATTATCGCCGATCTGGCCGACCTGACCCATATGGTCACCCGGATGAAAATCGTGCCCGCTGCCGCCGATGATATCTCGCTGACCCCGGATGAGCGCACGCGTATTCCCGGCATGGCGGAAAAACTCGGCATGCGGGTTCTAACCCGGACCTGGCAGATTCTCGGCACCGGCATGCGCGAAGTCGCCAATGCGGGCAATGGCTTGCAGGCCGCCGAAATGGTGCTGGTGCGGCTTGCTTATGCCGCTGACCTGCCGACCCCGGATGAATTGATTGAAAAGCTGTCCAACCAGCCGGCACCGTCCGCGCCGCAACCGCCCGAGCGCCCCGCGCCGGTCGGCAATGGCGGCGGTTATGTCGGTGGCGGTGGCAATGGCGGCGGCGGTCGGCTGGCCCAGGCGCCGCAGCCCTCCGAAAGCCCGGCACCGCCGATGCAAAGCCAGGCACCCGAGGCCGTGGCCAAGCCGAGCCCGCAATCCTATGCCGAACTGGTGGCCTTGGCGGGTGAACAGCGCGACCTGATCGTCAAGCATGCGCTTGAATCCGATTTGAGACCCATTACCTTTGAACAGGGCCGCATTGAAGTGGCGCTGACCGAGAATGCCAATCCCTCGATCATCGCCACGCTCTCGGCCCGGCTGAAAACATGGACCGGCCGCACCTGGCTGGTGACGGTCTCGAGCCGCGAGACGGCGACCCCGACCTTGCGCGAAACCCGTGAGGCCGCCACCCGCGAGCGGTTTGACGCTGCTCATGAGGACCCGCTGGTACAGGCGGTTCTTGAAACCTTTCCCGGTGCCCGCGTGGTTGACGTGCGGGTGCGCGACGAAGAGCCAGAGGCAATTGCCGTGGCCCCCGTCGAAGAAGATGAGGATGAAGACTGATGCGCGATATCATGGGCATGATGGGCAAGTTCCAGGAAATGCAGGCCAAGATGGGCGAGATGCAGGAAGAACTGCAGCGCGCCGAAGTGTCCGGCACATCGGGCGGTGATCTTGTCACCGTCACGTTGACCGGCAAGGGCGACATGAAGGGCGTCAAGATCGACCCCTCCCTGATTGCCGATGGTGATGCGGACATTATCGAAGACCTGATCATTGCAGCCCACGCGGATGCGCGCGCCAAGGCGGAAACCATCATGAATGCCAAGATGCAGGAAATGACCGCCGGCCTGCCGTTGCCCCCGGGCATGAAACTGCCGTTTTAAGCTGAGCCCCAGATGAACCACGCCTCCGGCGGCCCCGAAATCGAGCAATTGATCCAGCTGCTGGCGCGCCTGCCAGGGCTTGGGCCGCGCTCGGCCCGAAGGGCTGTGCTGCACCTGATCAAGAAGAAAGAGGGATTGATGATCCCGCTTTCAGCAGCGCTCGACCGGGCCGTCGAAACCGTGACGATTTGTGCTGAATGCGGCAATGTCGATACCCGCTCGCCCTGCGGCATCTGCACCGATCCGCGCCGGGGCGAAAGCGGCATGCTGATTGTGGTTGAGGATGTGGCCGATCTCTGGGCGCTGGAACGCGCCGGGGTGGGCGCGGTGCGCTATCATGTGCTTGGCGGCGTCATGTCGCCGCTTGATGGCCTTGGCCCCGATGATCTTTCCATTGATGCCCTGATTGCCCGCGCCAGCCAGTTCTCCGAGATCGTACTGGCGGTCAATGCGACCGTCGAGGGCCAGACCACGGCGCATTATATTACCGACCGGTTGAGCGGCAGCGGCGTCAGGATCACCCGGCTCGCCCATGGCGTGCCGGTGGGCGGCGAACTCGACTATCTCGATGAAGGCACGCTCAGCCAGGCCTTGAAGGCCCGCACTGTTCTTTAAAGGCAAATTGGGGTGAAGAACTATTAACCGTAGCTAGAGCTAATTGGCTGCCAATACCCCCAATCCCGCCCCCGGCCAGCATTCATTAATCAAGCCCCTTTAGGTGAGACGCTCAGCATGATCGCGATGAGCTTGGGGACGTTCGAATGTTGTCTACTTTACAAACCATTATTTTTGAACATGACTTGCGGCTGGTCGCCCTTGCCGCAGCCGTTTGTGCGACAGCCGCTTTCTCCGCCATTATTTTGCTGACCCATGCGCGCAAGAACACCGGCAATATGCAAAAAATCTGGCTGGCCATTGCCGCCATTGCTTGCGGCTTTGGCATCTGGGCCACGCATTTTATCGGCATGCTGGCTTTCAATCCGGGCATGGCGCTTGGCTATGATATCGGCCTGACGGGGCTGTCGCTATTTATCGCCATGACCATTACCGGCGGCGGCTTCTGGATCGCGGCGATCGGCCGACGCAAAAGCGATCTTTATCTCGGCGGTATCGTGACCGGCATTGCCATTGCCGCCATGCATTATACCGGCATGGCATCGGTTCTGGTGGGTGGCGAGGTCACTTATGACCCCACCGGCCTGCTCGTGTCGGTTTTCCTTGGCGGATTTCTGGGCGCGCTCGGTTTTGCCCTTGGCATGCGCGATGACACGATGAAATGGAAAATTACCGGCGCAATCACGTTGACCATTGCCATTTGCGCCATGCATTTCACCGGCATGGGCGCGGCCAGCTTTGCCGATTGCTTTGCCATTGTTGGCCCCAATGATGGCGTGGCGCATGAACTCATGCCCTTGGCCATTGCTACGGGCAGTATCCTGATCCTTTTGGCAGCTTTAGGTGGGGTCTATATGGAATTGCGCGATCGCCGCCATGCCGAACGGGAATCCGACCGGATGCGCGGTCTGGCCAATGCCGCGGTGGAAGGCTTGATCGTTTGTGATGGCGAGACCATCGTGACGGTCAATAACAGTTTCGCCAAACTGGTCGAACGTGCGCCCGAAACGCTCACCGGTCACAATATCACCGATTATATTCCCGCCAATATCTTCAAGGTCCTGCGCGAGCATCCCGAGATCGCCGTGGAGACGGAACTGCAAATTGGCGGCAGTGTTACCGTGGCTGCCGAGATCATCCTGCGGACCGTGGACTATGGCGGCAAGCCGCAGCATGCGATTGCCGTGCGCGATCTGAGTGCGCGCAAGGAGGCGGAGCAATATATCCGCTTTCTCGCCCATCATGACGCGCTGACCGGCCTGCCCAACCGCGCCAGTTTTTCCGAACGGCTGGAACGTGAAATCAAGAGTGCGCAAAAGCACGGCACCCGTTTTGCCGTGCTCTGTCTCGATCTTGACCGGTTCAAGGAAGTCAATGATCTGTTCGGCCATGCGACCGGCGACGCCGTGTTGAAACGGGTTGGCCAATGCCTGTCGCAGACCTTCCATGAGGGGCAGATGGCGGCCCGTCTTGGCGGCGACGAATTCGCCATGCTGCTGCCCGAAATCCATTCGCCCGATGATGCGGGACGGGTGGCCGGGGAAATATTGCAGACCTTTGTCGATGACAATAATGCCGCCCATAGCGGCGCCCTGCTGGCGGGCAGTATCGGTATCGCCATTTTCCCCGACAATGCCGATGATGCGACCCATTTGATGAACCATGCCGACACCGCGCTTTATCGCGCCAAGGAAGATGGCCGGGGCACCTTTTGCTATTTTCAGGACCAGATGGGGATTGAAGTGCGCGACCGGCGGCTGCTGGAACATGAATTGCGCCACGCCATTGTCCGGCAGCAGCTTGAGCTCGTCTATCAGCCGCAGGTGCGCATCAAGGACAATGAACTGACCGGATTTGAGGCGCTGTTGCGCTGGCACCATCCCGAGCGCGGCGATATCTCACCGGCCGTTTTCATTCCGCTGGCCGAGGAATCCGGGCTGATCCTGCAGATCGGCGAATGGGCTTTGGAAACCGCGTGCCGCGAGGCCGCTGGCTGGAAAAACCCGCTCTCGATTGCCGTCAATGTCTCGACCGTACAATTGCACAGCAAGGGTTTTCCGCAAAAAGTACAGGACGTCTTGCGCAAGACCGGTCTGTCGCCCCGGCGGCTGGAACTCGAAATCACCGAGACCGCGCTGATCAAGGATATGGCACGGGCGCTGGCAACGCTTGGCCAGCTCAAGGCTTTGGGCGTGCGCATTGCCATGGATGATTTTGGCACCGGCTATTCCTCGCTCTCCAACCTTCGGGCCTTTGCCTTTGACAAGATCAAGGTTGACCAGTCCTTTATCCGTTCCGTCGACCGCTCCGACCAGTCCGCGACCATTGTCCGCGCCGTGCTCGGCCTCGGCCATGGCCTCAACCTGCCGGTGCTGGCCGAAGGGGTGGAACGATTGGAAGAACTCGACTTTCTCAAGGGGGAAACCTGCGCCGAAGCCCAGGGCTTTTTCCTCGGCCGGCCGGTGACTATTGACCATTTCACCGAATATACCCTTGGCGACAAGCGCATTCTGGAAGCGCCATCCACCACTGCCGAAAAACCCATGCGCGTCGCCTAGGGCCGTTCAGGTTTTGAGGGAAGCGCCCCTCGTCATCGCGCGCGCCTTTGGCGCGCGCAATGACGGCGGAGAGAATGGAAAAGGGATTGCGCGCGGTCGCTCGTCTCACCCTCATCGTCATCCTCGCGCAGGCGGGGATCCAGTGCGCCGCGTCGGCGGCGCGCAGAATCCTTGTGCGGGCAGGACTGCCCGCCGCTGGATTCCCGCCTGCGCGGGAATGACACTGTGGCCCCCAACCCTCATGGTGAGCTTGTCGAACCACAAGGGTTTCAGGACCGCGTGCCTAGCCCAATGTCTCGTGGAACAGGGCGATGGTGCGTGACCATGCCAGATCCGAGGCGGCCTTGTCGTAACGGGCATCCGAGGTATTGTTGTTGAAGGCGTGATTGACCCCGTCATAGATGTAGAGGTCATAATCCACCCCGGCCTCATCCAGTGCCTTCTGGAAGGCGGGAATGCCCGCATTGATCCGGTCATCAAGCCCGGCATAATGCAAAACCATTTTCGCCTTGATATGGGCCACGTCTTCCGCCGCTGGTTGCGCGCCGTAATAGGGTGCCGCCGCCAAGAGATCAGGCGTGTGCACGGCAATCGCATTGACCGTGCCGCCGCCCCAGCAAAAGCCGGTGGCCCCGACCTTGCCGGTGCTGCGCTGATGGGTTTTGAGGAAATCGACACTGGCAACGCCATTGGCCGCAACTTCCGCGCCGCTGAGCTCGCCAAACATGTTGCGCGCTTCGTCCTCGTCTTCCGGCGTGCCGCCAAGGGGCGAGAGGAAATCGGGAGCAAGGACCAGAAAACCTTCCAGCGCCATGCGCCGGGCTACATCCTTGATATGCGCATTAAGACCACGGTTTTCATGCACGACGATCACCGCCGGCAAGGGGCCCTCGACATTGGTGGGATAGACGAGATAGCCCTGCATCTCGCCGGTGGCGCCGGGATAGGTGACGCTCTCATGGGCGATGCCTTCGGCACTTTCGGGCACCATGTCCTCGGCCTTGGCATTGGCCGCCATCATTGTCGCCGCCGTGGCGGCCGCGGCGGTGGAACCAGCCAGCTTGACCAGACTGTCCATGAACTTGCGCCGGTCGAGGGATAAATGGGTGTAATCGTCGTAAAGCGCGATCATTTCCTGCGTGATCACCGGCTTTGTCACTGAATGTTCAACCATGATTGCCTGCCCTCCATCATCATGAAAACCTCAGCATTCCAGTTCCCGATGGCTGAAATACGATGCTCACAACAATGTGACCTGGCCTAGGGTTGTTCCGTATCGTCTGCCGGCTCGTCCGTGCCGAGCAGGGGGGCGTCATTATCGCCATTGTCCCAACCCGCGGGCAGGGGCTTGTTGGTCTTGGCACCGAGTTCGCGCAGCATTTCCACCTGCCGCACCACGCTGCCGCGCCCGCCGGACAATTGGTTGCGCGCGTCATCAAAGCTTTGCTGCGCCCGCCCGAGATTCATCCCGAGCTTGTCCATATTGGTGAGGAACCCGGCGACCTTTTCGTAAAGCGCGCCGGCGCGGGTGGCGATTTCTTCGGCATTCTGGTGGCGTTTTTCAATGTCCCAGACATTGCGCACCGTGCGCAGCACCGTCATCAGCGTGGTCGGGGTGGTCAGCATCACGCCTTGCCCCATGCCATATTCGAACAGTTTTGCGTCCGCATTGACGGCGGTCGAGAGGGCGGATTCGATGGGGACGAACATCATCACATAATCGAGGCTCGAATTGGCGTGGCGCTGATAGTTCTTCTCGCCAAGGGTTTTGACATGGCCCCTTATCGAGGTGACATGGGCCAGCAAATGGCGGTGGCGCTCATCGTCATCCTCGCAATTGGTGAAGGCTTCAAAGGCGGTCAGCGAGACCTTGGAATCGATCACCAGCCGGTCGCCATTCGGCATCAGGATTTCAACATCGGTGCGCAGCCGCGAGCCGTCTTCGCCGGTATGGCTTTGCTGGGTGATGAATTGCTCACCCTCGCGCAAGCCCGAACGTTCAAGAATGGTCTCAAGGATCATTTCGCCCCAGGCACCCTGGGCCTGCGCATTGCCCTTGAGAGCGCGGGTGAGATTATGCGCCTCGGTGGTGATCTGCAGATTGCTTTCCGCCAGGGCGCGGATGCGTTCACCCATTTCGGCGCGGTCTCGTAACAGCCCGGTCTGGAATTCGACGATCTTGTCATTGAGCGGCTTCAAGAGCGTGTCGACCTGCTCGCGGTTCTGTTTGGAAAAGGTCTCGCCATGGGATTTGAGCACTTCGCCGGCAATCGCCTTGAACTCGTCGGTCATTTGCTGGCGGGCGGTCTGGAAGCGGGTGAGATTGGCCTCGTTCTGCTTGACCTGTTCGCCCATTTGCGCCCGCAGCGCTGCCGCATCGGCCTGCAGATTAGAATTGGCCTGACGCTGCTGCTGCAGTTGATTGTCGAGATCGCGGATACGGCCATCGCGTTCGGCCAGTTGCTGCACGAAATTTGTGCGCAGGCCCTCTGTGGCCAGTTGCGCTGCCTCTTCGGCCCGGCGCGCGCTGCCGCGCATCAGCGCGATCAGGACCGCCACCAGCAGGGCCGCAATCAGCCCGAACCCGAAAAGCGCTGCCGCGCCATATGTCACCGGCCAGCCGCCGAGATTGAAAAGCAGAGTGTTCATGAGGCGACATTAGCAGATTCGCGCCAGAACAACGCGTTTTCGCGACCCCGTTAACCGGGCAAAGGTTGACCGGCGCGCTGGAAAATACCATATCCAAGGCGAGAGAAAGAGCAGGACTGCCAATGGCCATTCGCCCGATATTATACATTCCCGATCCGCGCCTGAAACAGGTGACCGCGCCGGTGACAAAAATCACCGATGAAACCCGCGCGCTGGTGAAGGATATGTTCGAGACCATGTATGACGCGCCGGGCATTGGGCTGGCCGCGCCGCAGATCGGTGTGATGCAGCGCGTTGTCGTGATCGACTGCGCCAAACGTGCCGATGATGCCGAGGTCGCCGAGGGCGAGGAAGAAGTCTCTGATCCGATCACCCTGATCAATCCCGAGATCACCTGGTTTTCCGAAGAGACAAGGTTCTATGAGGAAGGGTGTCTGTCGATCCCTGAATATTACGAGGAAGTCGAGCGCCCGGACCGGATCCGCATCCGCTATATGAACCTTGAGGGCGAGACGATTGAGCAGGAGGCCGACGGGATTTTGTCGACCTGCATGCAGCATGAGGTCGATCACCTCAACGGCAAATTGTTCATCGATTACCTGTCGCGGCTCAAACGCGAGCGCATTACCAAGAAATTTGAAAAAGCCGCCAAGCGCGCGGCGGAGTAACTGGCGTGAGCATGCGGATCATCTTCATGGGGACACCGGATTTTTCGGTGCCCACCCTGACCGAACTCGTCGCGCGGGGGCATGAGGTTGTCGCGGTTTATTCGCAGCCGCCCCGCCCGGCAGGACGCGGGCAGGCCGAGCGCAAATCACCGGTGCATCTGGCCGCCGAAGGCTTTGGCATTCCGGTGTTCACCCCGAAGAATTTCAAGGAACAGGCCGACAGGGACGTATTTGTCAGCCATGGCGCCGATGTGGCCGTGGTGGTCGCCTATGGGCTGTTGCTGCCCAAAGCTATTCTCGATGCGCCGAAATATGGTTGTCTCAACCTGCATGGCTCGCTCCTGCCGCGCTGGCGGGGGGCGGCGCCAATCCAGCGCGCCGTCATGGAAGGTGACACCCAGACCGGGGCCATGGTGATGCAAATGGACGAAGGGCTTGATACCGGCCCGATTGCCCTTGCCGAGGAAATTGCCATTGGTCCGGAAATGACCGCCGGGGAATTGCACGATACCATGATGCGTGATGGGGCGGACCTGATGGCCCGGGCGCTGGCGGCCCTCGAACGGGAATCGCTGACCTTTACCCCTCAAAGCGATGAGGGTGCGACCTATGCCAAAAAGATCGACAAGGCCGAGGCACGGATCGACTGGTCGCAAAGCGCTGACGCCGTGCATAACCTGATCCGTGGGCTGTCGCCATTTCCGGGGGCCTGGTTCGAGCTCGAACTGCAGGGCAAGAAGACCCGGGTGAAAGCGCTGCGCGCACGGGTTGTGGCTGGCGATGGACCCGCCGGGACTGTTCTCGACGGGCTGACCATTGCCTGCGGCACCGGCGCGGTGCAGTTGGTAAACGTGCAGCGCGAAGGCAAGGGTGCCATGGATGCCGAAGCGTTTTTGCGCGGGGCCGGGGATCTGACCGGCACGGTGCTGGGGTGATGCATCGCTATCGCCTGCTGATCGAATATGACGGCACCCGGTTTTGCGGCTGGCAGCGGCAACCGGATCAGCCCTCGGTGCAGCAGGCGCTCGAAGAGGCGATTACCGCATTTTCCGGGGAAGTGGTGGGCACACAGGCCGCCGGGCGCACCGATACCGGTGTGCATGCCCTCGGGCAGGTGGCGCATTTTGACCTGGAAAAGGAATGGGATCCGTTCCGGGTGCGCGAGGCGCTCAATTATCATTTGAAACGCTATCCGGTCGCCATTATCGAATGCGACGCGGTGGGCGCGGATTTCGAGGCGCGGTTTTCCGCGAAGGGGCGGCATTACGAATACCGCATTCTCAACCGGCGCGCCCGCCCGGCGCTGGAACTGCATCACGTCTGGCATGTGCCGGTGCCGCTCGATGCCGATATCATGCACGCGGCAGCGCAATTTGCGACCGGCCTGCATGATTTTACCACCTTTCGCGCCGCTGAATGCCAGGCCAAATCCCCGATCAAGACACTGGACCGGCTCGATGTGCGCCGGGAGCTCGATCACATCATCATCCGCGCCAGCGCCCGCTCATTCCTCCACCATCAGGTGCGCTCGCTGACCGGGTCGTTGAAACTGGTGGGCGAGGGCAAGTGGACGCCCGAGGATTTCAAGGCGGCGCTGGATGCCAGGGACCGCGCCCGCTGCGGCGCGCTGGCCCGCCCGAGCGGACTTTATCTGGTGAGTGTGGATTACTAAAGCGGTTCCGGCCTTTGACTGCGCGCAATGACGCCAGAGAGATTGGAAAAGGGACTGCGTGCGGTCCCTTCTTCTCCCTCCCCCTTGTGGGGAGGGATCAAGGGTGGGGGTCGGCCCGAAGGGCCAAACAAGAAATCTGCAATCTCTCCGCGAATATAGAGTTTGTGGCTTCACCCCACCCGACCCGGCTGCGCCGGGCCACCCTCCCCATCAAGGGGAGGGAAAAGGGGGTATGCCGCTTGCTCGGATGCGCCCCTTGGGGCAGATCCTGTCGCTCTGGATTGCCGCGCGGCGTCACCGCGCGCAATGACGCCAGAGAGATTGGAAAAGGGACTGCGTGCGGTCCCTTCTTCTCCCTCCCCCTTGTGGGGAGGGATCAAGGGTGGGGGTCGGCCCGAAGGGCCAAACAAAAAATCT
>Ga0209344_10003770_pt1 | contig 14556 bp, 14 predicted proteins | sample Cruoilmetagenom6_FD_187293 | JGI IMG/M metagenome (GOLD analysis project Ga0209344, IMG submission 187293) | Oil polluted marine microbial communities from Coal Oil Point, Santa Barbara, California, USA - Santa Barbara Oil Seep Sample 6 (SPAdes)... | ecosystem: Environmental > Aquatic > Marine...
TCTCAGTGATTTTTGATTCCTTCGCCAGTGGAAAATCGTATTCGCGCGGCATTTTTTCATAATTGTATAAGGTAGAATGCACTTTTTCCAAATATTGTTCGGGCGTTGCAATTTCAAAATCCTGAATTTCTCCCGAAGCAATTCGGTACGTATATTCCAAATGTTCCAACATTTGCTGGGGCGTCATCGTGCCCCATTTCGGTTTTGAATCTTCGGAAAGTTTATTCAAATAATTATGAATGGATTCCGAAGTCATTTCAGCAAAAACCGTCTGCTTTTTTTGAACCATTGTCAAAATGGTTGCTACGGCAAGCAGTTCACTCTGCTTCTCTTCTTCGGAAGAACTTTCGTCAATATTCGCATCAAAAACCTCAACGTACCACTTCACGATTCCTGAAGGTAATTCGTTTCCTTTTTGCTCGCGATCAATTTTTTGTTTGCACGTCAACCGCACGTAAACCGTGTCGTTGTGATAAATTGGGCGAAGAAACCTGCATTCCTCCAAACCGTAATTTGCGGCAACCGGACCTTTATTCGGATAGACGAAAAGTCCGGCGGCGGCGGCCAAAATGAAATAACCGTGCGCAGTGCGCTTTTCAAAAATACTCCCGTCCAGCGAAGTAATATCAGTATGTGCGTAAAAATGGTCCCAAGTAAGATTGGCAAAATTGATAATATCGGTATCCGTAATCGTGCGATTATGTGTTTTTATTGACATCCCCGGCTCAATATCTTCCCAATGATAAGCAAATGGATGTTTTTCTGCTTCTTTATAATCGGCTTTTGGCTGATAGATTCCTGTGATTTCCGTCAATGTTGAAGGTGAACCTTGAATGGCGCAACGCTGCAAATAATGTTTTACACCGCGAATACCGCCCATTTCCTCCCCGCCACCGGCGCGGCCGGGACCACCGTGGATAAGATTTGGCAAAGGCGAGCCGTGCCCCGTGCTTTCTTTTGCACTCTCCCGATTCAAAATTAAAATGCGTCCGTGGTGGGTGGCTGCGGAAACAGTGTATTCCTTTGCAATTTTATCGTCGTTTGTAACAATGGAGCTCACCAAAGAACCTTTCCCCATTTTAGAAAGCTTGATCGCTTCTTCTAAATCTTTATAGGGCATTAAGGTGCTCACTGGACCAAACGCCTCAGTTATATGAGCGCTTTCATTTTGCAACGGATTGTCTTCCCGAAGCAAAATAGGTTTTATAAAAGCTCCTTTTTTTGAATCGGCACCAGTTACTTCAAAATCCTCAAAATCGCCATAAACGATTTTCGCAGATTCTGTGATTTTTGAAATCTGCTCCTTTACCGAATTGCGTTGTGCATCGCTAACCAATGCGCCCATTCGCACTTCCTTCAAACGTGGATCACCGATGGTTACTTTTTCAAGCTGTTTTCCAAGGGCAATCTGTACATCTTCCACCAATTTTTCGGGAACGATAATTCTTCGGATGGCAGTACATTTTTGTCCGCATTTTACGGTCATCTCATTTCGTACTTCTTTTATAAAAAGGTCGAATTCCGGAGTTCCGGGAACTGCGTCTTCCCCTAAAATTGCAGCATTTAAACTATCGGCTTCCATAGTGAAAGGAACCGATTCCTCAATCAACCGCGGATGTTTTTTCAGAATTTTTCCGGTGCTGGCCGAACCTGTAAAGGTAACCACATCCTGAGATTCCACGGTGTCGAGAATGTTTTTGGCGGTTCCGCTGATAAGTTGCAACGAACCTTCCGGAAGAATTTTTGAGGCGATTATTTCCTTAACCACTGATTCCGTTAAATAAGCTGTTTGGGGCGCCGGCAAAACCACAGCGGGCATTCCCGCCATCCAGTTTACGGCGCATTTTTCAAGCATTCCCCAAACGGGAAAATTAAACGCATTTATATGCACCGCAATACCTTCGCGAGGAACCATAATGTGGTGCGCCATAAAACGGCCACCTCGGGAGAGATCGATTGGATCCCCCTCCACATCAAAGGGTTGATTTGGAAACAATTTTCGAAGGGAAGCATTGGCAAATAAATTGCCAAAACCGCCTTCAATATCAATCCAACTGTCAATTTTTGTAGCGCCGGTCCGGTAACTTATTTCGTAAAATTGTTGTTTCTTTTTGGTGAGATACATCGCGAGTTTCTTTAGCATCAATCCTCGTTCCTGAAATGTCATTTTGCGGAGCCTTCCGCCTTTTTCTCTTCCGTATTGAAGAATTTCAGGTATATCGAGCCCTTCCGTGGTTACGCTTGTAAAGTGCTCACCCGTTACTGAATCGAGAATTGGGCTGCCTTCGCCTTTGCCTTCGGTCCAGTTTCCCAGTATGTAATGTTGAGTTTTTTGCATAATTTATAAATTCACATTTTCTATAATCGCGGCATACCCTTGTCCAACGCCAACGCACATGGTGATCAAAGCGTATTTTTTCTTTTGCAATTGAAGTTCCAAGGCTGCGGAATAAGCAATTCGCGTTCCCGTAACTCCCAGCGGATGGCCGATTGCAATGGAACCCCCATTTGGATTGATTCGCGGGTCATCATCTTTCAGTCCCCATTCACGGATACACGCCAAAGCTTGTGAGGCGAAGGCTTCGTTCAATTCAATTACGTCCATATCTTCCATTTTAAAACCTGCTTTTTCAAGTGCTTTGTTGGAAGCTTCAACGGGACCGATACCCATAATTCGTGGCTCTACGCCCACAACGGCGGAAGAAACAATTCTTGCAATCGGTTTCAAATTATATTTTTTTACGGCATCTTCCGAAGCAATAATCGTGGCTGCGGCGCCATCGTTTAAACCTGAAGAATTTCCTGCGGTTACGCTGCCATCTTTTTTGAAGGCAGGTCGTAATTTTGCCAAAACTTCTTTGGTGGTATTTGGACGAATAAATTCATCGTTCTTGAAAATAATCGGACCTTTCTTTCGCTGTGGAATTTCCACCGGAACTATTTCCTTCGCCAAACGCCCATTTTGTTGGGCTTTTGCGGCTTTCATCTGTGAATGGTAGGCAAAGACATCTTGGTCTTCACGATTAATTTTGTGCTTTTCGACCAAATTTTCCGCGGTATTTCCCATTCCATCCGTGCCGTACATTTCTGCCATTTTTGGATTTATGAATCGCCACCCAAAACTCGAATCGTACATTTTTGCATCGGTTCCAAAGGCGGAAGATGGTTTTGCGACCACGTAGGGTCCGCGCGTCATATTTTCAACGCCGCCCGAAATAAACAAATCGCCGTCGCCAGCCTTTATCGCACGGTTTGCGTGGATGATAGCTGAAAGTCCGCTACTACAAAGTCTGTTTACGGTCTCACCCGGAATCGTAACTGGAAGACCCGCCAAAAGTGAAGCCATTCGCGCCACATTTCGGTTGTCCTCGCCAGCTTGATTTGCGCATCCCAAAATAACATCGTCATATGCTTCTTTGGGAATGTTTGGGTTTCGTTTTACAATTTCGGCAATTACCAAAGCGGCCAAATCGTCTGTTCTTACAGAGCTTAGCGTTCCTTGATAACTACCAATGGGCGTTCTTATTCCGTCAATTATATATGCTTCTTTCATTCTAAGTTTTATTCTAATTTAAAATTTCTGCAAAGGTATCGCCCTGCTTTATATCACCAGTTTTATACCCTCTCATAAACCATTTCATACGTTGTTGCGAGCTTCCGTGGGTGAAACTGTCGGGTTGTACATCTCCTCGTGATCTTTTTTGAATAGCGTCATCACCAACGGCATTGGCCGCACTCATGGCTTCTTCAATATCGCCTTCTTCCAAATACTCTTGGTTATAATGTGCCCAAAGCCCTGCATAAAAATCTGCTTGAAGCTCCAACGCAACGGAAAGTTTGTTGGCTTCAGTTTTGTTTGTTTGCCGCTGTAATTGACTCACTTTTTGATTGGTTCCAAGCAGCGTCTGTACGTGGTGGCCTATTTCGTGAGCTGTTACATAGGCAATGGCAAAATCGCCGCCCTTTGCGCCAAAACGGGTTTTCAATTCATCAAAAAATGCCAGGTCCATATAGACTTGTTGATCGGCAGGGCAATAAAACGGACCCGAAGCTGAGCTTGCATTTCCGCAGCCCGTACTTACCCTATCGGTAAACAAAACCATTGTGGGTTCTTTATAATCGCCAATATTGTTTTGGCTAAAAATCTGGTTCCAAACATCTTCTGTGTCTGCCAAAACCGTAGCCATAAAGTTTCCCATTTCTTTTTCTTGGGCAGTAAGTTCTCTTTGCTCGGTCTGAACAGTTTGGCTATTGCCAAATTGCTCCACAACTGGCGCTAATTGCTGACCTGTTTCACCACCAAAAAAGTTTAGAGCTAGCACTATGATAGTTACAACAATTCCACCACCAGCAGCCAACTTGCCTTTGCTCATTCCACGCCGGTCGTCCAGATTACCGCTTTGCCTTCTACCTTGCCATTTCATAATTTTTACGTGTTAGTTAGTTTTTTATGTTTTTAAATTATTCCCAGTCTTTACTAGTTCTATAAACAACACCCTTGAAAAGCGCTATCAACTCATCACCTCGTTTTACTTCAACAATATTGAAACCCAATTTATTGCCTACTTTTTCAATGACCGATTCTGCTGTAAGATAATCACCTTCGTTTAAAGCTTCAATGTGGTTTATGCTAGTTTCAATAGAAACCGCATATTTTCCGTGGGTGTTTGCAGCAAAACCAAAAGCAGTATCTGCCAGCGAATAACTAATACCGCCATGGGCTTTGTTCATGCTGTTAAGCATCTCTTTGCGAACGGTCATTGCAACCTTACATCGGCCCTTTGCAACTTCCAATATTTTGATGCCTAGCCAAGAACTAAAAGCATCCTGGCTAAGCATTTTTATTGGTATTTTCTCAGCTTCAAGCATTTAAAAGAAGGTTTTGTTTTCACTATTCATTTTTCTCAAAAGCGGCGAACAACGGTAACGGTCTTCGTGATATTCATTGTAAAGTTCGTCCATTTTCCTAACACACCAATCTATTCCTTTTTTATCTGCCCAAGATAAAAGACCATAGGGATAATTTACCCCTTTGGTCATTGCATTGTCAATATCTTCTGCGGAAGCGATGTTCCAAAAAAGCGCATCAGCGGCTTCGTTAATTAACATTACAAGGATTCTTTCGAAAATAATTTCAGCAGAAATTTTTTCTTTGGAATTCGTTCTCGACTCCACTCGAGCTGACATTTGTCCGTTTTCGGAATAATCATAATACCCTTTTCCACTTTTTCTACCCAAATAACCTGCTTCGGCAAAACGCTTTTGGGTGAAGGAAGGTTTGTAACGCGGGTCGAAATAAAAGGCTTCAAAAACGGTTTCGGTAACGGTGTAATTCACGTCGTTTCCTATAAAATCCATCAATTCGAAAGGGCCCATTCTGAAACCACCAATATCCTTCATTGCTAAATCTATTTCAGAAAAAGAAGCCATACCTTCTTCATAAATGCGAAGGGCTTCGCCATAAAAAGGCCGCGCAACACGATTTACTATAAACCCGGGCGTGTCCTTAGCAACGGCAACGGTTTTTCCCCAATCTTTAATTGTTTTTACTGAAATCTTTAAGGTTTCTTCCGAAGTTTGAATTGAAGGGATAACTTCAACCAATTTCATCAATGGTGCGGGATTAAAAAAGTGAATCCCGATACAACGTTCCGGTTTTTTAAGCGACGAAGCAATTGAAGCAATCGATAAAGAAGAAGTATTTGAGGCAATGAGGCAATCATCGCTCACAAACTTTTCAAGCGTTGAAAAAACGTTCTTTTTCACTTCCAAATTTTCAACAATCGCTTCTATTGTTAAGTCGGAATCTTTCAGTTCCTTTAGAGAATTGACATATTTTATATTGTTTTGGATACGTAGTTTTTCTTGGGAATCGATTTTCTCCTTTTCCACCAAACGATCCATTATTTTTTCCAGATCAGCTTTGGCCTTTTCAAGCGCTTCGGTTTTTGTATCGTATAATTTTACGGAGCATCCGGCCTTGGCAGCTACTTGTGCTATGCCGCTTCCCATCGTACCTCCGCCAATTATTCCAACTTTCTTAATCATTTAATTTCCTTTAAAATTCGGTTTTCTTTTGTTCACAAATGCATCGACACCCTCTGCATAATCTTCACTTTGGGCAGATTCTATTTGAAGTTCGCTTTCCAAATTTAATTGTTCCTCCAAAGAATTTTGCATAGAGTTATTCAGCAAACGTTTAGTTAGGCCCAACGCTTTGGTGGGCATATTTGCCAAAATGGAGGCAATATTATTCACCTCTTCAATAAAATTTTCAGAAGAAACTACCTTGTAGATCATCCCCAATTTTTCGGCTTCGGTTGCAGAAACTTTATCGCCCAGCATCATCAATGCCGAAGCTTTTTGAAAACCAACCAACCGTGGCAAAAAGAAAGTTCCTGCACTATCTGGGACCAATCCGATTTTACTAAAAGCCTGAATAAAACTTGCGTATTCCGAAGCGACGACCACATCGCAAGCCAAAGCTATATTAGCTCCGGCACCTGCAGCAACGCCATTGATTGCACCAATGATTGGTTTTTCAATATTTCGGATTCTTTGAATAATCGGGTTATAATGTTCCTCAAGAATTTTTTTGAAACCGGGGTTCAATTCTGGCGAAGTGACTTCTTTTAAATCCTGTCCGGCACAAAATGCTTTTCCGCTACCTGTGATGATAATTGAGCGCACTTCTGGATTTTTTTCGACAGCGTCCAATTCATTTTGAAGCAACAACGCCATATCGCGATTGAAACTGTTAAAAACCTCTGGGCGATTTAGCGTTAATGTTGCTACTTTATTTTCTATTTGGGTGGTTATACTTTTACTCAATTTTTTAAAGTTTTAAGAGACCCGTTATCACTGTTGAGGACAGGCTGCTCAGGTTGAAATTTTTGAATTTATTTTAAACATTTAAAGTAATCAAACGGTTCGTGGCAATCATCACATTTAAAAAGCGCTTTGCAGGCTGTGGAACCAAACTGGCTGACCAGATGTGTGTTTGTACTTCCGCATTGCGGACATTTCACCAATTTTTTTTCGCCCAATAAAACATCTTTGTCGTGCGATTCTGAAAGCGGGCGAGCGATGCCGTATTTCTCCATTTTTTCCAATCCTTCTTCTGAAATCCAATCGGTGGACCACGCGGGGGAAAGAACCAATTCCACTTCGGCTTTTTTGCCAATTTCTGAAAAGGCTTTTTTTAAATCATCTGCAATGACATCCATCGCTGGACAACCCGAATATGTGGGGGTAAGTTTTATCTGGACGAGCCCATCTTTTTCGATAGCCTCACGAATAACGCCCAAATCCAAAACAGAAAGTACAGGAATCTCAGGGTCTGAAACAGTTTCCAGGACAGGAATAATATTTTTCTGTATGTTCGGCTTTTCAGTAATTGTCATAATTATTGAAGATTGTTGATTGACGATTACAGATTTTGAAGTTTTATCTCTTCTTCTAAGAACAATTAAAATCAGCAATCGTTAATTTTTTTTACCACGTCATATTTGGATACGTGCGCTGCATGTATTGCAAGACGGCCAAAATATAGCCCATATGTTCTGTATGGACCCCGTCTTTTCCACCTTTGGTGAAATAGTTGTTTTCAGGAACTGAGAGCGTTGCTTCATTTAAAATTTCTGAAACTTCTTCATAATATTTTTCCTTGAAGGATGAAACATCAAGTCCAATTCCTTCTTTTACAGCCTCCTTTTCAGCTTCTGTCATAAAGAAAAGCTCATCTGTAAATCGCCAAAGATCATTGATTGCTTCCTGCATTTTAGCTTTACTTTCCTCGGTACCATCACCCAATCTTTTTACCCAATCTGAAGAAAAACGTTTATGATAACTTACTTCCTTTATTCCTTTTTTGGCGATTGCAGCCAACGTTTCATCGGTACTATACTGCAATTTTTCCATCAACATGAAATGATATACATCAAACAAAAACTGGCGACCGATTACATACCCAAAATGGGTATTTGGCTGTTCAACCAGCAAACAATTTCTATATTCCCGCTCAATTCTTAGGAAAGCAATATCGTCTTCGGTTTTGTTTTCGTCGGAAATTTTTGCGGCGTATTGATAGTAACTACGTGTTTGTCCGAGTAAATCCAAAGAAATATTAGTCAATGCGATATCCGTTTCCAAATTTGGCCCATGGCCGCAGAGTTCGCCCAATCGTTGTGCGAGGATTAGGGAGTTGTCGGCAATTGTGAGAATGTAGTTATAAAGATTTTGGTTTTTCATTTAAAGTTTAAATTCGTTTATCAAAGACCTTTCGACTGCGCTCAAGGTAACAAACAATTAACATCACATATGTTTTACTTCGTCAGGCAAATCGTAAAAAGTAGGATGACGATAGACCTTATCCTGTGCTGGCTCAAACATTTCACCGTTTTGTTCTGGGTTTGAAGCAGTAATGTGTTTACTTTCTACCACCCAAATGCTCACGCCTTCATTTCTGCGTGTGTAAACATCTCGGGCGTTTTCCAAAGCCATTTCTGCGTCGGCGGCGTGAAGGCTTCCGAAGTGGCGGTGTTCCAAACCGTTCTTACTGCGGACAAATATTTCCCAAAGGGGCCAGTTTCTCTTTTCAGTCATCAGATATTAGATTTTAGTATTAGGACTTAAGACCGCTTCGCTTTAAGACTTAGGATGTAAGACTATAAATAAATTGTCCTACGTCTTAAGTCCTATTGTCTTACGGCATTTTTTAACTTGCTTTAGCTACTTTTTTGTTTGCATTCTTTTCTGCGTAAGCCATTGCGGCATCGCGGACCCATTCTCCATTATTCCACGCATTAACACGGGCGTTCATGCGTTCTTTGTTACAGGGGCCATGGCCTTTTACTACTTGCCAGAATTCATCCCAATCTATTTCACCAAAATCATAATGGCCGGTTTCCTCGTTCCATTTTAGATCTGGATCGGGAACCGTAATTCCCAGTAAATCCGCTTGGGGAACAGTTTGATCTATAAACTGCTGGCGAAGTTCGTCATTGCTTTTGCGTTTCAATTTCCACTTCATGGATTGCTCTGTGTGAACCGACTCGGCATCCGTAGGTCCCAACATCATCAAGCTTGGCCACCACCAGCGATTTAGTGCATCCTGCGCCATTGCTTTCTGTTCCTCGGTACCACGACAAAGCGTCAACATAATTTCAAAACCCTGTCTTTGGTGAAAACTTTCTTCCTTACAAACACGAACCATAGCTCTTGCATAGGGCCCAAAAGAGGTATTGCAAAGCGGAACCTGATTGATAATTGCCGCACCATCAACCAGCCAACCAATGGCTCCCATATCTGCCCACGTGATTGTTGGATAGTTGAAAATTGAAGAATACTTTGCTTTTCCGCTATGAAGCTGTTCGTATAGTTCATCTCGTGAAATTCCAAGAGTTTCACAGGCCGAATATAGATACAATCCGTGGCCTGCCTCGTCCTGAACTTTTGCAAGTAATGCTGCTTTTCTGCGCAAAGAAGGTGCACGGGTAATCCAGTTTCCTTCGGGAAGCATCCCAATAATTTCGGAATGGGCATGCTGGCTTATCTGCCGGATATGGGTTTGCCTGTATTTTTCTGGCATCCAATCTTTCGGCTCTATCTTTTCGTCGCGTGCAATGCGAGCCTCGAAAATTTCTTCTAAGTTCTTAATATTCTTTTCACTCATACTCGCTTAATTTATATTCTCTACTAAAAATATTGAGATTCCCACATTTTCGGGGATTAAACATCAAAATCTACTTTTACTTTTTCCGAAGTGGGAACTGCTTGGCAACTCAGCACAAAATTTTGCGCCACTTCCTTTTCTTCCAACGCGTAATTTATTTTCATTTCAACTTCGCCTTCCAAGATTTGACATTTACAAGTGCTACAAACGCCCCCTTTACAAGCGAAAGGCAAATCAGCTCCAGCAGCCAAAGCAGCATCAAGAATATTATCAAAATCTTTTGTCATTGTGAATTGAAATTCTTTTCCTGCATCTACGATGGTTACCTCAACGCCCTCCACGTTTTGCTTTGCCAAACGTTCGGCTCGTTTTTTATCTTCCTCCGTAAGGCCTGTTACAAACAATTCAAAATGAATCAATTCCTTTGGCAAACCTGCTTCAATTAAATAATTGCTTACATAATTTACCATTTCTTCGGGACCGCACAAAAATACTTCGCTGGTATCAGGAATATCGATAAATGTTTTGGTTAAAACTCGCATCTTTTCATCGTCAAAACGACCGTTGAAAAGTTCGATATCGCGGCGTTCCTTTGTAAGGAAATAATAGATTTCCAATCTGCCGAAATATTGGTTTCGCAACTGCTCCAAAGCTTCCTTAAAGATAATGGATTTCGCTGTTCTATTCACATAAAAGAGCTTACAAGTTGCATTGGGCTCCAATGCCAAATGTGTTTTAATCATTGAAACCACTGGGGTAATCCCACTTCCGGCGGCAAAAAATAAATAGTTTTTGGCTTTTTCGGGTTGAATATCTACGCCAAACATACCGCTGGGCTCCATTACCTCTAAGGTATCGCCAGTATGCAATTGCGAATTCACAAAGTTTGAAAACTTCCCTCCCGGAATGGTTTTTACGGCTACTTGCCATTGCTTATCAATGGGACTGGAACACAAACTGTAGGAGCGGCGGGTATCTTCGCCATTTATATCTGCTTTTAAGGTTAAATGCTGCCCTTGCCGAAAGTTGAATTCTTCAACCAATTCTTCGGGAACGTCAAAGGTTATTACCGAACAATCATCAGTCTCTTTATGAACGTCCTTTACTTTTATTTTATGAAATTTTGCCACGTATTTTTTGTCGAATTAGGTTAACAAAACTAACGCTTGTTAGTTTAACTTGCAAATTATTAACTTTTGTCACGTCGAGCGCAGTCGAGACGCCACATGATAGTTCTCGACTGCGCTCGAACTGACATCCTATTTTATTCCTTTAATAAGCACCGAAACCATATCTTTTTTCAAAATATTCACGTCCAATTTTCCCCTTTTTTGATTCCATAAATACAACGTTCGCAATGTGGAAAGTATTGAAAAAAGTATTACTTCGGGATGATATGATTTAATTTCGCCATTATCGATTCCTTCTTTTATTATGCTCCGGAAATTTTCTTCATAGTCTTCCCGCATTTGCACGAAAGCTTTTAAATTTTCACTTTCCAAATGCATCCAATCGTTGTTCAACGCTGCAAGTGCTTCGGAATGATTCACCGTAATATCGATGTGAAGTTCAATTACCTTTTCAACCTTTTTTATTGCTGAAATACTTTCACTAACCATTTTTTCCATTCCAACTGTAAATTCCTCCGCAACTTTCAAAATGATTTCAGAAAGAATTTCCTGCTTTCCGCTAATATGATTGTAAAGACTCGCAGCCTTTATGTCCATTGCCTTCGCAATATCCCGCATGGAAACGGCTTTATATCCTTTTTCGTTAAAAAGATGGGCTGCTACCAATATTATTTCGTCTTTTCGGGAAAGTGTTTTCATTGTTGATGCAATATAGGAATTTTAGGGCTTTCCATTTATTTTAAAACCAAAAGACAGTACTTTTGAATTATGGAAAGTAAAATTGAAACCAACGAGTTGCTGGACCGGTTGCCGCCGCATTTGAAACAGTATATAAAACCACAAAACTATGAGCAGTACACGCCCATAAACCAAGCGGTGTGGCGTTATGTAATGCGAAAAAATGTGGATTATCTAGCAAAAGTTGCCCATGAAAGTTATGTGGACGGTCTCAAAAAAACCGGAATTTCCATAGATGAAATTCCTTCCATGTACGGGATGAACCGTATTTTAAAGGAAATTGGTTGGGCTGCCGTTGCGGTTGACGGGTTTATTCCGCCGAATGCCTTTATGGAATTTCAGGCGTACAAAGTGCTTGTAATTGCCAGCGACATCCGCCAACTTGAAAACATAGAATACACTCCTGCGCCCGATATTATTCACGAAGGCGCGGGCCATGCCCCCATTATTGCGAGCCCCGATTATGCTGAATATCTGCGCCGCTTTGGGGAAGTGGGCGCAAAAGCAATTTCCAGTGCACATGATATAGATATGTATGAAGCCGTTCGTGAGCTCTCCATTTTAAAGGAAGCCGAAGGCATTTCGCAGGAATTGATAAACACTGCCGAAGCCCGTGTGGAAGAACTTCAAAACAAAAAAGTGAAACCTTCAGAAATTTCCTTGATTCGAAATTTGCATTGGTGGACCGTGGAATACGGAATGGTTGGCACGGTTGAAAATCCTAAGATTTACGGTGCTGGGTTGCTTTCTTCCATCGGTGAAAGCGTTTGGTGTATGAAAGAGGAAGTGAAAAAAATTCCTTACTCAATTGATGCTGCATACCAAGATTTTGACATTACAAAACCCCAACCGCAACTTTATGTTACACCAGATTTTGCCTATTTGCAGGAAGTTTTGGAGGAGTTTGCAAACACTATGGCCGTCCGCAAAGGCGGTTGGCGTGGGCTAAAAAAACTCATAAAATCAAAACAGCTCGGCACGATTGAGATAAGTACTGGACTTCAAATTAGCGGTCACTTTTCACGAATGATCAAAAACGACGATAACGAAGTTGTCTATTTTGAAACTGAAGGAGAAACCGCGCTCTCCTATCGCGAAAAAGAAGTAATTGGCCACGGGGTGAGCCGTCATAAAAAAGGGTTTCGTTCGCCACTAGGAAAATTAAAGGGAATAAATCTCGCCATTGAAAATATGGGCCCTCGCGATTTGCAAGCCTATAATTTTTATGATGGAAAACCGATTTCGTTCGAGTTTGAAAGCGGAATAACCGTTGCTGGTTTGAACGTTACAGGAATACGAAACCTTCGCGGCGAATTGATGCTGATACAGTTTACGGATTGTACCGTAAAATATAAAGACGAAGTACTGTTTTCCCCAGAAATGGGCGACTTTGACATGGCGGTGGGCAAAGAAATTGTTTCCGCCTTTGCGGGCGCTGCAGATTATCATTCTTTTAATTTAGTGACGCACAATGCTACCAGCGAAACCATTCGTCCGCGACTTTCGGAAATAGAAATTAAACTGAATTCGCTTTATAAAGAAGTTAGAACTATTCGTAATTCTGAAGAGATAGACGCGACAAAGCTTCAGAAAGTTTTTAAAACCTTAAAACAAAATCATCCAACAGATTGGTTGCTTTCTTTGGAAGTTTATGAATTGGTCTTAGCTAACGATTCCGATTTTTCGGAAGAAGTTTTAAAACAGTTACTAAATTTGAAAAAACAACGTCCAAAAGTGGCACATTTGATTGAAGGTGGATTGGAGCTTCTGGAAGCAAAAACAAAAGAAATTATTAATTAAAAAGACCCTTCGACTGCCCTTCGACTTCGCTCAGGACAGGCTGCTCAGGGTGACAAAATATATTATATGGGACTATTTGATTTTTTATTCGGAAGCAAAACAAAAAAAATTCAGGATTTTAAAAGCCGAGGCGCAATTATTGTGGATGTTCGCAGCAAAGGCGAATATGAAACTGGAGCTATTCCGGGCTCTAAAAATATTCCGCTTCAAAATATTTCCTCAAAAATTGGCGAAATTAAAAAATGGAACAAGCCCGTAATTGCGTGTTGTGCCAGTGGCATGCGCAGTGCAAGTGCCGCTGGAATTCTAAAAAGTAACGGCATTGAGGCAATGAATGGTGGTGGCTGGTTTAGTTTGAGCCAAAAACTTTAACGTCACTTTCCACCCCTCTTTAATAGGAAAGAAAAAATTACACTTCTTTTTAATGTATTGAATTTCAGTTTTTTGTAGTTTTATAATGACTAACAAAAAATTGAAATTATGTATCAATACAAAGCAAAGGTTATAGACGTTTATGACGGCGATACCATTACCGCAATGGTAGATTTAGGGTTTTACCATTTTCAGCAAATGAAATTTCGACTTTACGGAATAGACACTCCAGAAATTAGAGGAGAGGAAAGGGAAAAAGGATTGGTGGTTCGCGATATTGTACGCGCTATGATTCTGGATAAGGAGGTTACCATAAATTCTTATAAGGACAAGCAGGAAAAATACGGTCGCTATCTCGCAAACATTATTATAGACGGTGTTGATTTGAACCAATGGCTCGTGCAGAACGGGCATGCGAAGGAATATATGCTATAGTTTGAGCTTTTGGAGCTCCGCTTCATTTTCAACTATGGTGGAATTGTATTTCAGGGTCCACCCCATTGAGTTGGTGAGAATATAAATTTTCTGAAGTTCAGAAATCAACCTGTTTTCAGCATTCGTGCGCAATTCTGAAGCTTCAATCTTTTTTCGTAGCGACTTTTCAACCCGGCTTTTTATTTTGTTGTAATCTGATGCGGTGAACTGGTTTAAGTAATCTTGAGTAACATCGTAATACTGTATGTTTGGATTTATGGAAAGCTCCGGTTCGGGAATATCTGTAATGGTCACCGTCTTTGTAGTTTCATCAATATCAGTTTTCACTTCACTTAAATCATAGGCAATTGTTGCCTTGGCATTGACCACAATCAATGCCCTTTTTCGCGCGTCGAATAGGCCGTACAT
>Ga0209344_10003771_pt1 | contig 14550 bp, 16 predicted proteins | sample Cruoilmetagenom6_FD_187293 | JGI IMG/M metagenome (GOLD analysis project Ga0209344, IMG submission 187293) | Oil polluted marine microbial communities from Coal Oil Point, Santa Barbara, California, USA - Santa Barbara Oil Seep Sample 6 (SPAdes)... | ecosystem: Environmental > Aquatic > Marine...
TGCCGCCTGAGGCGTCAGCGACCTGGATTTCGATCTCTTTTTCGTCCATGTCGCCTTCCCGCAGCTTTTTGCGGAAACTATCACGTGTTGCTGCTCCGGCTTCTGCGCCCACAAGCGCTTCAAGCACACGGTCTTCAGCGGCGGCATGGGCTTTGGCTTCAACGGATTTGCGTTTGTTATCGCGGACAATACCGATGGCGGCTTCCACCAGATCGCGCACGATCTGTTCTACATCGCGGCCCACATAGCCTACTTCAGTAAACTTGGTGGCCTCAACCTTGATAAAGGGAGCTTGCGCCAATTTTGCTAGACGACGAGATATCTCCGTCTTGCCAACACCGGTCGGTCCAATCATCAAGATGTTCTTTGGCAGAACTTCCTCGCGTAGGTCTTCTTCCAGCTGCTGACGCCGCCAGCGATTTCTGAGCGCAATTGCCACGGCACGTTTGGCGTCAGATTGGCCAACAATGTATCGATCCAATTCCGAGACGATCTCACGGGGGGAAAAAGCGGTCATAATTACTCTTCTTTCAGAAACAAACTGGATAGACGTTCAATTGGCGATTAGTCGGCAAGCGCGGGTCGAATGCGCGAGGTGAGAGCGGTAGGCAAAAGCGGTAGTAAAACGCGACGTGATTTTGACCAGCCAACACCAATGGTCAGCACGAGTGCGCCCACAACCAGCGGCGTCAGGGTCACGCCATAAAAATCATCGCCTGCGGAAAACAGGGTTTGAACCAATGCGCCCAAGGCAATGGTCAAATAGCCAAGTCCAGAAACGAGCAGGGCGCGCCGATCAATGATGAGGGCCAACAGGGTGACGAGCGCCATGGCCCCTAAAACCATCAACGAGCCATCTAATTGTTGACCAATGAGGCCATGCACGAGGGCAGGGGCTGCCAGCAGATGGAGCCAAAAAGCATTGTCAGAACGCATAGTGATGCGTTCGGGGTCTGCCATATCTTCCTTCATGGCCGCTGCGAAAATCAGAGCGCCAAACACCAGAACCAAAAACCCCATATGCGCTTCCACAAATCCGGGTATTGATAGTTGAAGCAGGCTCAACACAACACCGACCAGCGAGGCCGCAACAACGGCGATCGAAAAAGGCAATCGGAACCGCAAGTAGAATATTACAGCGCTTAGAAGTGCGCCACCTGTGAAAGTGATGTTGAAGATTGGGTCATCGCCAAAACTGGCATCTCCAGGAACTTCGACCAAGAAACTACCAACCAGCACAGAAATGACGATGGCTCCGAAAACCGTCGTCGCCAATGCCAAGACGATGCTGGGCAAAACGAGTCGCTTTTGTGCAGTAAAATATTCCGCTAAGCCCCATGCAGCGCCCAGGCCGACAAAACTAAATGCGGTCGGTAGGAGGGGAAAGAGGCCGGTAAGCAAGAGGCCGACCCCGAGGGTCATCAAGATGTCATGCATGCCACGAACAAAGTGCAAAGACTCAGGGTCGTCGCCTCCATCTAGAGGCGAGCGTTCGTCTAGAAAAACAGCCAGCTTTTCCGCCTGTTCTGCTGAAATAATGTCAGCCGCTACCGCGGCGGTAAGGTCATTATGCATCCGTATCAAGCACTTCTACTGTGAGAGAATTGTTGGTATAGACACAGATATCAGCGGCAATCCCCATGGATTTGCGTGCGATGGCTTCAGCGTCCAGCTCCATGTCAATGAGGGCGCGAGCAGCCGAAAGGGCGTAATTCCCACCAGAACCAATGCCTGTGACGCCGTTTTCAGGCTCCAATACATCGCCGGTTCCGGTGAGCACCAGGGTTGTTTCTTTGTCAGCCACAATCATCATGGCTTCCAGTTTGCGCAAATAGCGGTCGGTCCGCCAGTCTTTGGCCAGCTCAACGCATGCGCGCATCAATTGCTGGGGATATTGTTCAAGCTTGGCTTCCAATCGTTCAAACAACGTGAAGGCATCCGCCGTTGCGCCTGCAAAACCGCCGATGACGCGGCCACCGGCCAAAGTGCGCACTTTACGTGCCGTTCCTTTGATCACTGTGTCGCCCATGGAAACCTGGCCATCGCCAGCCACCACAACCTTACCGTTTTTACGCACCGAAAGAATGGTGGTGCCGTGCCAGACGGGAGGGGAGGTCATGGGCGTGTCCTTTACAATACGCGTAAAAAAGAGACCCTAGATGTGGCGCGTGATGCCCGTGCCGTCAAGTAATTGCGCGTCTTCGCCCAAGCTTATTCGCTATGATCAAACGCGCCCGGATCGGCCCCAAGGTCACGGACCTGCTTCTCCAAATCCTTGATCCGTGATTGCAGGCGATCAAAGGCAGGCTCCAAAACATCTGGTGTATAGCGAGGCAGAATGTGCGCGGAACAATTTACGTCCCACGCTTTCACTTTGAAAATGATCGCCCGTTCCAGCCGTGCCCGATAGTCCGGGTGGGCGAGAGAGCGCGTGAGTTCAGGGTCGTTGGCCACAACCCGCGCGTCCCCCCAAAGCTTGATCCGGCGTCGGTTCACATAGTCGATCAGGAATATGAACGCGCCTGGGTTCTCGGACAGATTGCCAAGCGTAATAAATTGCTGATTACCGGCGAAATCGGCAAAGCCAAGCTCTTTTTCATTCAATACTTTCAAAAAGCCTTTCGGGCCCCCGCGATGTTGAATGTATGGCGCGCCTGCAGCTGAGGCGGTGCTGAGATAAAAATGATCTCGCTCTGCGAGAAAAGCCTGAAGCTCTCCCGTAATTTTGGTGGTACCGCGCGGCTCCATATCAAATCCCTTATAAAACGTGCGACTGCCGAGCGCCGTTTTTAGCGCTTTAACCGCATCAGAAAAACCATGGTCTGCAACATCTCTATCCATTTGGGGATCACTCCTGCATTTGCACGGTCTATGTCAAAAAGAAGCGCGTTTTGCCCAGTCCGTCACTTTGTGTGTGGAAAAAGCGACCAAATAAAGCAGAACGGCGCCGAGCACGCCGGGCAGGGCAATCTGATATCCCGCTTCCGCCATACTGGAGGCGGTCAACATGAGCAAAAGCGGATCAGCACCTGCGGGTGGGTGTACCGTGCGCGTTGCGAGCATGAGGCCTAACGCCAATCCAGATGCTACGCCGACCGCAATGACGCCATTACCAATAATAAAGAAACAGATAAGTCCCACAATCATGGACAGGGCATGGCCTCCAACCACATGTCTGGGTTGAGAGAGCGGGCTTTGTGGCAGGCCGAATACCAGCACGGCAGTCGCGCCAAGCGGTGCCATTAAAAGCGCATTGCCGCTGGCATTGCTCAGAAACGCAATCAATCCGATGCCAACTGAGGCGCCGAGAGTTGCAATCAATGTTTGCCGGAGCGGAGGGCGCTCAAATCCTGTTTCCAGGAGGGCGAGGATAGTGGACATGGCGGAACCTTGTGGTTTTTGGTGTCAGTCAGTAGTCGAGGGGCCTCGACCGCCTTGAATATAGACATTTCGACCTTCTAAACAATAACGTTCGGTATCTTTTGTTGAAAGCGGGTTATAGTCTTTGTCACTAAATGCCTCCAAAAGAGAAAAGAAAGTCCCGCATGCCCCGCCCAAGCCGTAAAAATGATCTGGTTGAAGCCGCCCAAGTGCTTTTTAATCAGGAAGGCTTTCATGCCATTGGCATCGAGCGCATCCTGACCGAGGGCAAGCTCGCCAAAATGACCCTCTATCGGCATTTTCCTTCCAAAGACGCACTCATTTTGGGTGTCTTGGAGGCGAGGGAAAAAGCGGTCAACGGCTGGTTCCGTGAAATTCTAGCCAACCCGAACCTTGAGGGTGCCGACCGTTTGCTCGCCATTTTTGATGCACTGGAACTGTGGTTTGAAGACGGCTCGCCGCTGGGTGCCTTTTCGGGCTGTCTATTCGTCAAGGCATCTGCTGAGTTTCCCCATCCCATGAGCCCCATTCACCAAGCGGCGCATGAGGCCAAACTGGCTTTTGTCGAAATGGTTACGGCTGCCGCTGAATTGGAGCGCTTCAAGAAGCCAAGACTGTTGGCCCGTGAAATATCACTTCTGAAAGAAGGGGCGATTGTTATGGCGCAGATCCAGGGCGCGTCAAAACCAGCTGTTGATGCACGAAACGCGGCAGAGCGGTTGCTCGTCAGCTGGCCCCGTAAAAAGTGACAAAGATGACCCAACATGATCACGATCTATCATGTGCCCAGAACAAGGGCGGTTGCGGCCCAAACAGGGTACAGCAGAACATGTGGCATATTTGCAATGGAGTTGGTTTGCCGAAGCTACCCTTGTGCGCCCGCTCGGTCTCGTTCGGTTGATGAAAACAGCGGCTGATGGCACTTCCTCGGTCGCAGAAGATGCTGCGCAAAAAGTACAAACAGCCCTTCAAACCGTAGAGACCGGACTCGCCAGTAGCGAATTTTTATTGCCTATGGGTTTCAGTGCGGCTGACATCATGATGGGCTATTCACTCGAATTGCTTTTACAGTTGAACCTGCTCGCAGACAGTTTCCCCAGCGCTCAGGCGTATTTAGCGCACCTGAAAGCACGTGACGCCTGCAAAACGGCGCTGCATGCTTAAAACGACTATAGTGCGCGGCAATTCTTAACGCGCCAACATCAAGAAACGCCTCCAACCACATGAGTCCATAGCGAACTTTCGCCTCTTCAGTGGATTCACTAATAGTTAACTAAAAGGACTTGGATACCACTCCTGATATTTTACTTGAAGCAGAATGGCTCCCAAACCATTGAACGACTGGGCCTGCTTTTGCCGAGGTCAAAATTGGTTAATGGCTCTTAACATCTTGTTAAGCCTATGCTTTCTACAGTTGTACTCAAGAATGTGAGAGCCTCGCTGGTGGTGCCTCCACGAACCTGCTAAAACGCGGGCCAGAAAGCGCCTGTGCTCGCATGTTCAGTGTGCAACATCGCAACCAACAGTTGATGATCAAGGAAACTCCCATGTCGGCAGACAATCTGGACAGCTCCGAAGGGCGCATCGCCACCGTCGAGCGCAAGACCAAAGAGACGGCCGTATTTGTCTCTCTCGATCTTGATGGCAATGGCGAGTACGATGTGGACACAGGCATTGGTTTTTTGGACCACATGCTGGAGCAACTGTCTCGCCACTCTTTGATCGACCTTAAAGTCCGCGTAGATGGCGATCTGCACATCGATATGCACCACACAACCGAAGACAGCGGCATTGTTGTGGGCGAAGCGGTGAAAAAGGCGTTGGGCTCATTCAAAGGCATCAAGCGTTATGCGAGCGCACTTATCCCGATGGATGAGACGCTGACCCGTTGTGCAATCGACGTATCCGGCCGACCATATCTGATCTGGAAAGTGGATTTTTCGCGCCCTAAACTGGGTGAAATGGACACGGAACTGTTCAAGGAATGGTTTCAGGCCTTCGCTCAGGCGGCTGGCATCACGCTCCACATGGAAAACCTCTATGGTGAAAACAATCACCACATTGTGGAAAGCTGTTTCAAGGCGCTAGCTCGGGCTCTGCGCGTGGCCGTGGAAATCGACCCGCGCACGGCAGATAGGGTGCCTTCCACCAAGGGCATGATCGGCAGCTAATTTGCATCCCGGCTGGCTTTTTGCCGCCCCATCGCCTAAAGAATGCGCATTCGTTTGATCGACAGATTGCTGCCGATCCATCTTCATGTCGGATTGCCCAATGCGCACCTATACGGTTCATGCCAATGCGTCTTTGCCACGAGAAGACGCCCACGTTCGTTTCGTGAAAGAGGGCATCGCAGGGGGCGCGCTCATCTCACCCCTAATCTGGTTTCTTTTTCATCGCATGTGGTGGGAGGCGGTTTTTTCCGTCGGCCTGGCTCTTCTAATCGCTTTTGGCGGTGCAGCCCTGGCGTTGGACGAGAGTGTTGTTCTGGTCGCAGGCCTGTTGTTCCAGGTTTTGGTCGCCGTTGAAGCCAATGACCTGAGACGGTTAGCGCTGGCGCGGGCTGCCTATCGCTCTGTCGCCATTGTCCACGGGGTCGATGCCGCGGAAGCCGAATTGCGCTTTTTCTCAAACTGGAATGGGCCCTTGCCCACAGCCGACCCCATGGCGGATATCGACGCCACCACAAGTGCGGTTTTTGATCACCGCGGCGAAACGGGCAGCTTCATGTCGCGGCTGACGGGGCCAAAACAGACCGTTTGGCCAAATACACTATCGCAAACCTCAAATGGCACTGCCGGAGCTTCTGACGAAGAAGTGCTTGGCCTGTTTCCCAAACCGCAGTCGTAAACCCAAAGTGCATTCGTAAACCCAAAGTGCAGTCGTAAAAAGGTCTATTCGTGATTACCTCTATCCTGTCGTTCAGCCCTTCACGTGAGTACACATCATGAAGACCGCCATCATTGATTATGGCTCAGGCAATCTGCGCTCCGCCGAAAAATCTTTTGAACGCTCCGCGCGTGAGCTCGGACTGAGCATGCAAATTGACGTGACGAGCGACGCTGAAACAGTACGTGCCGCTGATCGTATCGTCCTGCCGGGCGTTGGGGCTTTTGGTGACTGCATCAGGGGCCTAAAAGCCGTTCCCGGCATGGTCGAGGTTTTGGAAGAAACCGTCCGTGAAAAAGGCCGTCCCTTTTTGGGCATTTGTGTCGGCATGCAGCTCATGGCGTCCCGCGGTCTGGAGCACGGTGATCATCTTGGCCTTGGATGGATTGAGGGCGAGGTTGTGGAAATCACGCCGACTGATCCGACTTTGAAAATTCCCCACATGGGATGGAATGAACTAGACATCGTGCATCCACATCCCGTGCTCGCCGATCTGCCAGCCACTCACGCCTATTTTGTGCACTCTTATCAACTGCACGCGACGAGCGACGCTGACGTTGTCGCCCGGACAAATTACGGTGAGCCGCTCACAGCCGCTGTTGCTCGCGACAATATGATCGGAACCCAGTTCCATCCGGAAAAGAGCCAGGCCCTGGGCCTTGCTCTCATCCGCAATTTTCTTCAATGGAGACCTTGAGCCCTATGATCCTCTTTCCTGCCATCGATCTGAAAGACGGTGAGTGCGTGCGCTTGGTGCGCGGCCTCATGGAAGAAGCAACGGTTTTCAATGATGATCCAGCCGCCCAAGCCCGTGAGTTTCAAAGCGTCGGTTTCGACTATTTGCACTTGGTCGATTTGAACGGCGCCTTTGAGGGCAAACCTGTTAACGCAAGTGCCGTGGACGCCATCTTGAAAGACGTGACAATCCCTGTGCAATTGGGGGGCGGCATCCGCGATCTGGCGACGATTGAAACTTGGCTTGAGAAAGGCATCGCGCGGGTCATCATTGGGACCGCCGCTGTCAAAGACCCGGACCTTGTGCGCGAAGCCTGCAAGCTTTTTCCCGGCCGCGTTGCCGTTGGCCTTGATGCAAAAGATGGCAAAGTCGCTGTGGAAGGCTGGGCCGAAGTGTCCGACGTCACAGTGCTTGATATGGCTAGCAAATTTGAAGACGTTGGCGTTGCCGCCATCATCTTTACCGACATTGCGCGCGATGGCGTGTTGCAGGGCTTGAACATGGAGGCAACTGTTGGCCTCGCCAATGTGATTTCGACGCCCGTCATTGCAAGCGGTGGGCTTTCCTCCATTGATGACGTCAAAGCCTTGATCGCAGCCAAATGCCCCGGCCTTGAAGGTGCGATCTCAGGGCGCGCTCTCTATGATGGCCGTCTCGATCCGGCAGAAGCCATTGCTATGCTCAAAGGAGCAGCCTGATGCTCAAAGCCCGCGTCATTCCTTGTTTGGATGTAAAAGACGGTCGCGTCGTTAAGGGTGTGAACTTTGTCGATCTAGTAGATGCGGGTGATCCGGTTGAAGCCGCGCGCGCCTATGATGCGGCAGGTGCAGACGAACTTTGTTTTCTCGATATCACCGCTTCGCACGAAGATCGTTCGATCCTTTTTGATGTGGTCCGCCATACAGCAGAAGAATGTTTCATGCCGCTGACCGTTGGCGGCGGGGTACGTACGATTGAAGATGTGCGCCAGCTCTTGCTCGCAGGCGCCGACAAAGTCTCGATCATGACGGCAGCTGTCCACAATCCAGATTTCGTACGTGAGGCGGCTGAAAAATTTGGCTCCCAATGCATTGTGGTGGCCATTGATGCAAAGCGCGTTTCAAAAGACGGTGAAGTCGCGCGCTGGGAAGTGTTCACGCATGGGGGTCGCAAAGAAACCGGCATTGATGCCGTGGAATATGCCAAAAAAGTCACCGAGCTAGGCGCGGGTGAACTATTGCTCACTTCTATGGACCGGGACGGCACCAAAGAAGGTTTTGACATCGAACTGACCAACGCCATCTCAAACGCGGTTCGTGTTCCTGTCATTGCTAGTGGCGGTGTCGGCACATTGGATCATTTGGTCGAAGGCGTGCGCGATGGGCACGCAAATGCAGTTTTGGCGGCTTCCATTTTCCATTTTGGCACCTTCACAATCGGTGAAGCTAAATCTCACATGGCCGCAAAAGGCATTCCCGTCCGCCTCTAAACAATCGCCGCTCCCCACTGCGTCGATTGCTCATTGTACTTCTGTGTTCTCGCGGTGAATACTCAAAGCGACCAGCTACCTGAAAAGGCGATTGAACGTGGGTCAGGAAATTGAACTGAAACTCACTGTGGATGAAGCCGGATTGGCGCGTGTGCCGAAGACGGGTCCGTTTGCACAGGTGGATTTTCAAGCACATGTTTCCCGTCACCTAAAAGCCATCTATTTTGATACAGAGACAAGCGTTCTGCGTCTAAACGGTATTGTTTTGCGGTTGCGGGATGAAAATGGACGTCTGGTGCAAACGCTTAAAAGCAAAAAGCATTTTGGCTCTCTCGCCGCAGGTCGGGCGGAATATGAGTTTACAGTACGAAAAAACCGCAAGAGCCCCGATCTAAAACGTCTCCCCGATGAAATCAAAAATGATGTAACGCACCTTCTAAAAGAAGACCGGCTCCGTCCTGTCTTCCAGACTGACGTAGAACGCAAAATTGGGTATTTGGAAACACCTGATGGTGACGTCATAGAGGTTGCTCTTGATCGCGGCGTTATTAAGGCAGGTGAGCGTGAAACGCTGGTGAGCGAACTGGAGCTTGAGCTTAAAAAAGGTCACCCCTCATCTCTCTACCGCATTGCGCTTGGCCTTGTAGGAACTGTACCGCTCCGCATTGGCGTGCGGTCAAAAAGCGAACGGGGTTTTGCGCTTGTCTATGATCTGCCACTACATTCGATAAAAGTTGAAACGGTTCAATTGCCGAAATCAGCCAGTGTCGAAGAAGCATTGGAAAAAACATTGCGGCATTGTCTGTCGCACATTGTGGCCAATGAACCTGCACTAGTTGATGCCAGAGACGGCGAAGCGCTTCACCAAATGCGGGTGGCATTAAGGCGCTTGCGCGCCGCATTGGAAATTTTTGCACCGGTTTTGGACGCCAACATGTCGCAAGAGCTGATGAACAAAGCGCGCGACTTGTCTATTGTATTGGGGGACGTACGAGATCTGGATGTATTCAGGTCAGAGCTTCTAGCACCTTTGAAAAATGCCAAGGCTCCAGATGTTGAGGCTTTGGATAAAGCCGCAGAAATTGTTCAAGCCACAGCATGGAAACGCGCCCTTGGCGCGGTGAGGTCACCTGAGTTTACACATACATGTCTCTCGCTTGCGCTTTACATTGAAGAACGCAGTTGGCGGCAAGCTGCTAAAGGAGACGCGGCAAAAAAGATGCGCCTTGCCTTGCCGGCCAAACAATTTGCTGCGACGGCACTCGACAAGCGTTTGAAAAAAGCCAAAGCGCTCGCGCGTAATATGGAAAATCTGTCTCTCGAAGAGCGCCATGCCCTTCGCAAACAACTCAAACGATTGCGGTACGCCGTTGGTTTTTTCTCAAGCCTTTACGGCAAGAAAAAAGTATCGCTGCAATTGGGTCACCTATCGCGCCTTCAAGATGTTTTCGGAAGTCTGAATGATCTTGCAGTCGCTGAAAATACCATCAGTACCTTGATGAATTCTGATGCGGTGAGCGCTACGACGACACAATCTTCATCAAATATTTTGCTCGCAAAAGGGGCGGGAAGGCTGCTTGGTTGGCATGGCGCACGCGCAGACGCGCAGTGGTCCAACGCCCTATCCACATGGGCTAAGTTCAGGAAAACAAGAGCCTTTTGGCGGAAATAGAGCTGTTTTCGGACGATTGTTCAGCCGACGCAAATGCGTTGAGCGCTCATGGAAAAGAACAATTTTATCCTTGTTTAATGCCAATTCGCGTCAAAACCGCTCTCCCTTTTTCGCTCAAAGCCAATCTCTTTAAGCTCAAATCGCCCCTGACTTGAAATTAATGTTTCATGGGGACAAGAATGTCGGCACCCAAAAGCGGCGCACAAAGACGCACGATAGGCCTTTACACACAAGGCGCGGAAATTACCGGACGAAGGCTGAGCGTATCAGCGGTTGAGCGTCTGGCGGATTATCATGGCCGCTATTTGAAAGGTATGAAGGGCGGGCGACGCGTTGTCCTGCGCGCCTGTAATTTGGCCGGTCTTGACCTCACTGGTATCAATCTTTCAGACGCCGATCTTCCTGCCTGTGATTTTTCAAATGCGATTTTGACGGACGTAGCCCTAGCGCGTGCCAATCTTTTTGGGGCGCGTTTTGATGGGGCCGATCTCACGAATGCCAACTTGGAGCGCGCTGATTTGCGAGGTGCCAAATTTGAAAATGCCAAGTTGATCCGAACAAGGCTCGCGGGCGCTGACATGCGGCGCGGTGAAGTATTGGGCGACAGCGGAAAACTTTTTCTCGATCCTTCTTGTTCGTTTCGGGGCGCGGCTTTGCTGAAAAGCGACATGGGAGCCTGCAAAATGGCAGGGGCAGATTTTGAGGGAGCCCGGCTCGACCAAGTGAAATTCATTGGCACTGATCTGCGCGACAGCTCATTCGATGCGGCAAACCTCTCCGGCGTTGAGATGCAGGGCGCAAACCTGATGGATGCGGACCTCACACGAACGGCGATAGACGAAGCAACAGAAGGCTCGGCGAACTTGATGCGGTCGCGTCGCGCGATACGGCCTCCGGCCGGTGAGCGTCTGGCGGAAATTCTGGCAGAGCATTCCAAATGGGTGCACAGCGACAAGACAGAAGGTGCGCGTGCAAACTTCTGTGAAACAGACCTCACCAGGTTTGATCTGTCAGGTCACTTTCTGCCTGGCGCGGATTTCACAAGAGCTGTGCTCGTGGGAACTGATTTGCGAGAAACCTTTCTCGTGGGGGCCGACATGCGCGGCGCCATTCTCATTGATGCGCATTTGCAGGGGGCGGATTTGCGAGGCACGGATCTTCGAGGGGCTGTCACATCTGGCACAGTTTTCGATGCCGCCACACAAGGCGCCCTGGATGACGAGCGAATTGTGACGAGGCTTTAAAGTCAATCTCAATTTCTGGGCCATTGGTCCTTGCTGGCGTCTTCATCCCAAATCTGATACGAACACGCGCCACAAGACGGCAGTAATCTTTGTGTTTTTGAGCAAACCTGTGCTCGGAAACGGTTGAAGGATGCCCATTATGCCCGCCAATAAGGGATTTGACGCCAGTCAACTGGATCTTCTTTTTGCGACCATTGCTGAGCGCAAAGGAAGGGACCCAAAAAGTTCCTATACAGCCTCTCTTTTGGCCAAGGGACCGCAGAAATGCGCGGAAAAAATGGGTGAAGAGGCAATTGAGACCATTATCGCGGCTGTCTCGGGAAGCCGTCAGGAGGCGATTTCCGAAAGCGCTGACCTGCTCTACCACTGGCTTGTTCTCACCGCTTCACTCGACATTAACCCGGCAGAGGTTTATGGAGAGCTCGCCCGTAGAGAAGGGACCTCCGGTCTGGATGAAAAAGCCAGCCGTTCCCCCGATCCTTCGGACGATTAAGACGAAGAACGGTAGAGAAGTACGCTCCATGTCGAAACTCGAGGCTAAAAAAACGGTGACAACACCATCCGGGAAAAAACGTGCGTCGCCAACAGTGCGATCCATGTCGCCATTCCGGCATTTTACCTCAGACGAGTGGGGCAAATTGCGCGCAGATACGCCGCTGACCCTGTCAGAAGATGATCTGGACGCCTTGCGCGGCTGGGGAGAAAACGTCTCTCTGGACGAAGTCCGTGAGATCTATCTGCCGCTCTCCAGGCTTTTGAACCTCTATGTAGCCGCCACACAGGAGCTGCACGGGGCCACGTCAAACTTTTTAGGCACGAAACAAGCCAAAACACCCTTTATCCTCGGTGTCGCAGGCTCTGTGGCCGTCGGCAAAAGCACCACAGCGCGTATTTTGCATCAGTTGCTGGCGCGTTGGTCCAATCATCTCAAGGTTGATCTCATCACCACGGATGGCTTTTTGTATCCAAACGCTGTGCTCGAAGAGCGCGACCTTATGGGACGCAAGGGTTTCCCGGAGAGTTTCGACGTAAACCGGCTGATCAACTTCCTATCCGACATCAAAGCGGGCGGGCGCCAGGTTGAAGCGCCGGTCTATTCTCACTTTCATTACGATATCATGGACGAGACAATCACGATTGATCAGCCTGACGTTTTGATCGTAGAGGGACTGAACGTTCTACAAAGCTGGAAACCAGCTGAAGGCGAAGACCCACAGCCCTTCGTGTCAGACTTTTTCGACTTCTCCATCTATCTGGATGCAGAAGAAGACATTATGCGCGATTGGTATGTGGATCGTTTCATGGGTCTACGCAAAACCTCATTCCAAGATCCAAATGCCTATTTTCACCGTTTTGCGGGCCTCAGCGATAAAGAAGCGGAAGAAATGGCGATCTCGATCTGGACATCGATCAACTTGGCCAATTTCCACAAAAACATTCTGCCAACGCGCGAGCGGGCAGACTTGGTCTTGCGCAAAGGCAAAGACCACGCCATCCGTGATGTGTTTTTGAGGAAGCTTTAAGCAACTCCTGCACCGTGAAGATCATAATCTAGAGTCGCACTCCAATGTTTTGATGCGTTTGGAAACGCAGAACCTTCACCCCGGACGACCGTAACCTGCGCCCGGGATGAGATTTTTGTTGGACCAGAGTCCCGCCCTAAAGAGCTAGGCTCTTTTCTTTGGCCAGTGCTTTCAGGTCTGCCTGAGGGCGCGCCCCATAGTGGCTGATGCATTCTGCAGCGGCCATGGAACCCAATTGTCCACATTGTGCCGGTGTCGCCCCTTTGGAAAGCCCGTGCAGGAAACCTGCTGCGTAAAGGTCGCCAGCGCCTGTTGTGTCGAGCACTTTGGAGACTTTCTCCGCGTCCACCACATGCACTTCGCCGTCTGCCACGATCACTGATCCGGCTGCGCTGCGCGTTAGAGCCGCAAATTTGCAGTCTTTGATGACGGCTTGAAGGGCGGCATCAAAGTCATCAACTTCATAGAGCGATAGGATTTCATCTTCATTGGCAAAAAGAATATCAACTTCTTCTTTCGCCAGATTGCGGAACTCATCGCGGAAGCGACCCACACAAAAACTGTCTGAAAGCGACAGAGACACAAGACGTCCAGCGCTATGGGCAATACCGGCAGCTTTCAAAAAAGCCTCTTTGGCGTGAGGTGGATCCCAGAGGTAGCCTTCCATATAGGTAATGGCAGAAGACTTGATCAGATCTTCTGGCACATCATCAGGCCCAAGCCCGGCGCAGGCACCAAGGTAGGTGCTCATGGTGCGTTCGGCATCTGGTGTCACGGTGATCAGGCAGCGCGCCGTAGAGGGGCCCTCGGTCGCCGGGGCCGTATCGAAGGTCACGCCCAGCGCCTTAATGTCGTGGGTAAACACCTGGCCCAATTGGTCGTTGCGCACTTTGCCGATATAAGCGCCCCGTCCGCCAAGGGCCGCAAGCCCAGCGATGGTATTGCCACAAGAGCCACCCGAAACCTCAATGGCCGAGCCCATTTTGTCGTAAAGCGCCGCAGAGCGGGCTTCATCAACAAGGCCCATAGCGCCTTTTTCCAAGCCATTTGCGGTAAGAAACTCATCGGTTCCCTCCGAAATGACATCAACAATCGCATTGCCGATCCCGGCAACATCAAACTTAGGTTCTGACATGAAAACTCATCTGTTCTGGTGGGTCTGTGCGCGGGCACTATAAGCCTTGCGCGAAGCTGGACAAACCCCTCGCCACGTTTAATCTTGGGCGCGTATCTCAGGTCATAGTGTTAAGGTGTTCATGTTCTCCTCCCTATCCAAAGCGTTGAGCGATACTTTTTCCAAACCGTTGCGCGGCCCCATGCTGCGCTCGCTGTTCCTGGCCCTCGTTCTGCTCATTTTGATGGGCTTTGGCGCCAACTATGGGTTGCAAGCCATTCCAAATATTGGTGCTGATTGGGGCTGGCCGATCCTGGATGAAGTGATCGATTGGTTGTCCGGCGCCTTTCTGATTGTCGCGTTGATCCTTCTCCTCATGCCGGTCTCAGCTTTGTTTGCCGGACTGTTTTTGGAAGAAGTGGCCGCAGCCGTGGAAGATCGCCATTACCAGGGCGAAGCCTCAGGCCGTGACCAGCCATTTGTTCAGGGGCTCTGGATCGCGCTCAAATTCACAGGCCTTTTGATT
>Ga0209344_10003772_pt1 | contig 14546 bp, 11 predicted proteins | sample Cruoilmetagenom6_FD_187293 | JGI IMG/M metagenome (GOLD analysis project Ga0209344, IMG submission 187293) | Oil polluted marine microbial communities from Coal Oil Point, Santa Barbara, California, USA - Santa Barbara Oil Seep Sample 6 (SPAdes)... | ecosystem: Environmental > Aquatic > Marine...
CCTCACCCGCGGGATCGAGGGCTCCGGCCACCACGGCACTCACGGACTCATCGGCACCCTGCACGGTCACGGCGCCACGATCCACCCGGATCACTCGGGCAGGGATGTGACTGTCTTTGAAATGTGTATTGAAGATCGCTTCGAGTCGGTCGTTCCAACCGAGTTCTGTGAGTTTCACTGTCCGTCTCCTGTTGTTCCGGGCACGCCGCGGCGCACCCTCATCCTCGGTGAGATGGAATCCGGAGTGGTCGGAGCGGGGTCGGCGAGCATCGAGGCCCGCGTGCTCTCGCCCCTCAGGCGACAGTGGTTGCGATCAGGCTCATCATACGGGCGGGATAGTAGCACGCGAGAACGAAAAGCAGAATGGAAGCCTGCTTGCGTACCGCGATCGTGACAAGAACTCAGGGACCGCCGACGGTTCTCGACCACGCCGACGTGTCACCGCGTTCAAAGCCGTCGGAGAAGATGTCGTTCGGCCCCAGGACCTGGATGTGATCGGTCACCGCGATGCTCTCGGTCACTGCGATCTGGAGAGCGGGCGCCGCAAAGGGATGATCCGACACCGTGATCAGCTCCACAAGGCTGATCATCACCGCCGGACGTGCTTCAACTTCGTCGGCCACCGACACGTTCTCGCTGACGTCGATGCGCACCGCCGGACTCACGCTCACCAAATCTGCGACCGTGATCGACTCGAGAACCTCGATGATGACGGGAGTGAAGACCTCGATCGCCACCTCATCGCTCACGGCCACGGTCTCGTCGATGGTCACCTCATTCGGCGGCTCGTACCCCTCCTCGATCTCGGTGGCGATGAAATCCGAGTTGTTTGAGAGGTCCGGATCCGGGGTCGCGCTCGTCACCGAGGCGCGGTTGGTGAAGACATCGAGCAAGCCGATGCCCGCCGGGCATTCCCAGCCCGGGTCAGTGAAGCTCGCATAGACTAAAACCGGGTCGAGGTCGGCGATCTGGTGCACCACGCCGCTGCCGCCGCACACCGGATCGGAAACATAGCACCAACCGTTGTAGTCAATTTCGATCCCCGAAGGCTCACAGAGAATGGAACCGTCGATCGGCATGATCACCGCCTGGGCGCCGGTGGCGAGCTCCACCTGCACCAGGCCCGAGTCGGCATCGGCAACCAACACAGCCTGGGGGCTGAGCTGCGCAACGGCTCGCGGCTGGGAGAGCACGCCGAACTCCGAGATCAGGGTCTGGTTTCCCGTGATCGGATTGACACGCACCAACCGGCCCACCGCGTCGGCCACGATCAGGTCACCATTCGTCAAGATCTCGATGCCGGTCGGGTCCTCGAGGAAGCTCCCGGTGGCGAGCACGGTCTGCGCCCCGGTGGCGGGATCGATCTCGATCACCCGGCCGAACTGATCGGGCAGTACCGGTCCGGTGGGGTCGGCGACGAAAATCCGCCCGTCGTCGTCGATCGCGATGCCGGTCGGGTTGAGCAGTTCCCCACCCGAACTGACGACGGACTGTCCTCCTGTCGACTGATTGACCCGGACAATCTTTCCGTCTATGACGGGGACACCACCCGATTCCTCGGTCGGATCGACCATATCGGCGATCAGGAGCGTCGGGCCGGCCTCGCCCTCGATGTCCATCGGGGTCACCATCTGGCCCCCCGTCGCGAAGACTTTGTGATCGTGGTACCTCGTGCCCACCATGGCTGCAGCCGGTTGGCCGACGGCCGGTGCCGTTCCGGTCAACACCAATCCGGCCTCCGAGATCTCCGGCCAGGTCCACACATCGACCACGATCTCGAAATCCACGCTCGCCGCCGGCGCCAACCCGGCAATCGAGCACGTCACGACATGACCGATCCCGTCGTACGTGCAACCGGGCGATGCCGATTCAAACCACGCGTCGTTTGTCAGGAGATCCACCACCTCCACATCTGTTGCCGTGCCCGGTCCCAGGTTCTCGATGTGAAGGGTGTAGGTGTAGTCGTCAGCCGAGGGCTCCGCGATGGGATCCCCGATCTTCGTCAGAGCCAGCTCCGCCTCCTGAGCGCCGGCGAAAACCGCCACCGCCAGGGTGATCGCGAGGGCCGAAACTGCCCGGTTCACTGCGCCAACCTCGGATCCGAAATCAGCTAAAGCTGATGGTGACTGTCACCTGGATGATCTGGCCGGCATCGATGGGAACGGGTGACGGGAGCGTCGCCCGCGTGAAGTCTTCAACCAATGCCATGGATTCCCCTCTACATACAAGCGGCGAATACGAGACAGTACACACCTTCCCCCGGGTCCCAACCACACTCACCGGCTCCGAATTGTCTGCCGTCACGGAGCCCGCCAACACCACCGTGGTTCCTGTCGCCGTGATTAGTAGGTTGCTTGAGTGAGGGGAAACGGGCCAGAGCGATCCCGCCTCCGCAATATGGCAGGAAATCGGATCACTCAGATCGTCGTTACAAGGCCCAACTCCAGGGTCATTTTCGAGATAGACGAGATACCCTCCCGATGAGGCAACAGCTGAAAGCAGTTTCGCAAGGTAGCTCCATGCCGAGGGATCGACAAGAGCGTTCTCGAATTCCATTACGCTCACCAGCGTCCCATCCGGCTCGAGGATCTCGATCTTCCAGTGCCCGTGGACCTGAATGCCCTCCTCGGTCTCAGCGCCCGCCGGGAGCGCTCCGGCCAGCGACACCAGCAACGCAACCCCGACAGCGATGACCCTTCGCATGCTCACTCCTTCCCTCTCGTCGACGACTGCGCGAAACGCACGCGAACGCGAGAGTGTCTCAACTTCTTTTCTCCAATTACGGTTATGAATCCAATGTAATGCGTCCGATCTCGAGGGTCAATCGGATCGCAAGCAGGGATGCTTGCTACTACAAGAATTCCGTTGTAGTAGCAAGCTTCCAGCTTGCGGTGCGACGTGGACCGGCTTTGTAGTAGCAAGCTTCCAGCTTGCGGTGCGACGTGGACCGGCTTTGTAGTAGCAAGCTTCCAGCTTGCGGTGCGACGGAACACCCGAACTTCTCGCCCGTCTCCCGCAGGGACGTGGGCGCTACAATGCGGAGTCCGTAAGAGACGCGAGCTGGGAAATCGGCCACGGCCGCGGTCACGGAAACGGATAGGGATACGGATAGGGACACAGATTCGGCCACAGATACGGTCTCGGCCGCGGACACCGCCACAGCCACGGTCACGATGAAAGGGAAACGAATGGCAAACGAAGATCAGAAAGTTATCTTCTCCATGGTCCAGGTCTCCAAGACCCACGGCCAGAAGACCGTGCTACGCGACATTTCGTTGGGTTTCTACTACGGCGCCAAGATCGGCGTCCTGGGGCTCAATGGCGCCGGAAAGTCGACCCTGCTCAGGATCATGGCGGGAACTGAAGAGTCCTCCAACGGCGAGGTCGTTCGGGCGCCCGGCTACACCGTAGGCATGCTCGAGCAGGAACCTGAGCTCGAAGCCGGCAAGACGGTGCTCGAGATCGTCCAGGAAGGCGCCGTCGAGGCGACGGCTCTCCTCGCGGAGTACGACGAGCTCGCCGACCGTTTCTCCGAACCCATGGATGACGACGAGATGCAGACCGTCCTCGACCGCCAGGCCGAGGTCCAGGACAAGATCGAGGCCATGGGCGCCTGGGAGCTCGACTCGCGGCTCGAGCTCGCCATGGATGCGATGCGCTGCCCGCCTCCGGACACCGTCGTCGATGTGCTTTCGGGTGGTGAGCGCCGCCGAGTCGCACTGTGCCGACTGCTCATCCAACAGCCCGACATCCTGCTGCTCGACGAGCCCACCAACCACCTCGACGCCCTCTCGGTGGGCTGGCTCGAACGCCATCTCAAGGACTACCAGGGCACCGTCATCGCGGTGACCCATGATCGGTACTTCCTTGACAACGTCGCCGGATGGATCCTCGAACTCGACCGCGGCCACGGGATCCCTTGGAAGGGCAACTACTCCTCATGGCTCGAGCAGAAGGAAGAACGGCTCCGCCAGCAGGAACGCAGCGAAGGCAAGAGGCAGAAGACTCTCAAGCACGAGCTCGAGTGGATCCGAATGGCGCCCAAGGCGCGCCATGCCAAGGGAAAGGCGCGCGTCAGCGCCTACCAGGAACTCCTGTCGCAAGAGCCGGAGACCCTGGCTCGCGATCTCGAGATCTTCATCCCCCACGGGCCACGCCTCGGCGAGGTTGTCATCGAAGCCGAGGGGCTTTCCAAAGGTCACGGTGACAAGCTCCTCTTCGACGATCTCGGCTTCTCGATCCCACCCGGCGCCATCGTCGGGATCATCGGCGGCAACGGCGTCGGCAAGACCACCCTCTTCGAGCTCATCACAGGAGGTCAGAAGGCCGACAACGGCAGCCTGCGGCTCGGCGATACGGTCAAGCTCGGGTATGTCGATCAGAGCCGCTCAACCCTCGACCCCGAAAAGACGGTCTGGGAAGTTATTTCCGAGGGCTCGGAATCTGTGTGGCTGGGCCGCGTCGAGGTCAACTCACGGGCCTATGTCGGCCGCTTCAACTTCACCGGCTCGGATCAGCAGAAACCGGTCAAACAACTCTCGGGCGGCGAGCGAAACCGGGTCCACCTGGCGCAAATGCTCAAAGAGGGCGCCAACGTACTCATGTTGGACGAGCCCACCAATGATCTCGACGTGAACACCCTTCGCGCCCTGGAGGAGGCCATTCTGGCCTTTGCCGGCACGGTTCTGGTGATCTCGCATGATCGTTGGTTCCTCGACCGGGTGGCGACCCACATGCTCGCCTTCGAGGGTGACTCCCACGTCGAGTGGTTCGCCGGCCCATACTCGGACTATCGAGACGACCGCAAACGTCGTCTCGGCGACGAGGCCAACCGGCCCCACCGGGTGACCTATCGACCGTTGACTCGCTGATTTCGCAGCCAGTTGATGGCACTCTGGTATCATTGTCTGCAATTGAGACACAACATCGATTCAGCGCATCATCGAGATGGACAGATACCTCGAGTGTGCATCGTGGAACAAAAAGGAACCATCACATGAAACAGATTCTCGTCATGCTCGCTCTTCTAGCCGTCGCCCTCCCCTCCTCCGCCGGAGTTCTGTACGAAGTGAAAGCCTCTTTCGGCAACGAGACCACCCAGACCGCGATCTTGGTCGACGGCACGAACATGAAGATGGACGCCTCGACGAGCAGCGCCAACTGGAACGGCGACATGATCTTCCGTGGCGCCGACCGCGAAATGATCGTCGTCAACCACGACAACAAGAGCTACTTCGTGATCGACAAAGAACAGCTGGAGAAGCTCGCCTCGACCATGAATCAGGCCATGGCATCCATGGAACAGGCCCTCTCCGCCCTCCCTGAGAGCCAACGGCAGAAGATGGAGAGCATGATGAAGAGCCGAATGCCCACCATGGCTGAGCCGCGGGAACCCTCAGAACTCAAGAAGACGGGTTCGAGCGACACCGTCAACGGCTTCGACTGCGAGAACTACGAGGTCTGGCGCAGCGGGATCCGTGAGCGCGAGCTCTGTGTCACCGATTGGGACAACGTCGCCGGCGGTGAAGACGTGGCCGAGGCTTTCCAGTTGATGGGCGAGTTCATGACCGAGATGCTCGACAGCCTCCCGAAGATGGGCGACGGCGCCTCCATCGGCGACGCGAGCTATGAGCATCTCAAAGAAATGAACGGGTTCCCGGTGCAGATGCGCGAGTACGGCGACGACGGCGTCCTCGACGGTCAGTCGACCTTGATCGGATCAAAGGAGGTCGCCACCGACCCCGCCGACTTCTCACCGCCGAAGAAGTACAAACGCAAGGACATGATGAAGGGGATGAAGTAGCGATTCGGGCCGATTCAGCCTCCGGCTGTCTCGGCCCGAATCGCTGACGAGGAGAGTTCCCATCGCAGGAGCGACGCGTAGCCGGAGCTGCGCTGGGAACCCTCGGAAGCCTCAGTTCGAATTGCGGCGATCCACACCGCCGCGTCGTTCGCCGGTTCGGCGGTCGGCGCCGGCGCGCCGCTCTTTGTCCTTCGGCCGGTTTGGTTCGGCCGCAACCCTCCGGTCGGCGCCCTCGCGTCGGTCACCATCGGTGCGCCGGTCTTTCCCTTTTCGCCTCTCGTCCATGGGCGCCTCCTTGAAACTAGTCCTACATTCAAGGATATCGCGAATGGAATCGACTCACAAGTCGATTCCGGTCTTGGAGAGGGCCTCCTCCATCGCGGCCACCCGCTCCTCGAGTTCGGTGACACGCTCTGCGAGGCCCGACACCGGTGGCGCGGTCGACGGTACGAAGACCGCCGTCGTCTGGTCGGGCTCTCCGCCGACGAGGTGGGTCCACCGAGCCTCCTTCTGACCGGGCTGTCTGGCGAGGTGCACCGCGAGCGGGTCCTCACCATCGCTCAGACCGATGAGAACATCCTCGACCTCGTGGGTCGAGGCGAAAGGGTGCATCCTCTCGGTTCTGGTGCGGATCTCGCCCGTGGTCTGGGGGCCCCTGAGCATGAGCACGGTCATCACCGCCATGGCTGCAGGGCCGAGATTCCATTTTCGATCGAGGGTGTGGGTCCACTTCCTCGCCCGGGCTCCCTCTTCGGGCCACACGAGGACCTCTGCTCGAAGCCGGGCCAGGACACCGTCCACTTCCGGCGGTGTCAAGTCCATCACCGGATCCCGATTGCTCTTCTGGTTGCACGCCGCGGTCAGGGAGTTGAGGGTCAGCGGATAGGCATCCGGGGTGGTCCGCTCCTTCTCGAGAAGACACCCGAGAATACGAATCTCGACGAAATCGAGCTCACGGGGCAGACGCATCAGACCCTCCTCTCTCAATCAACCCAGTGCAGCACATTGCGAATGACGGACCACCTCGGAACTTCAGGCGTGACACCGCGTCCGAGAATCCAGTATTCATAGACCCGATCTGTCGTCCCGTCATCCTTGGCAAGCGCTGCCCACCGCTCGACAAACGTCACCAGATCCACCGCGTCCATGGCAACTGGATAAACCAGTGCTGAACCAACATCCAGGTCCTCCGGGACCACGACCGAGTAGCGCGGGTAGCGCAGGGTCCAGGCCGCGCCGGTCTCGGCCACCATGGCGAGGCCCGCCAGATCCGGCTGATTCCCACTGAAGTACTCGAGGTGGGATTCGAGGGCCACGAGCTCGATGTCGGGGAACCGCCCTTGGAGCTGTTTCGACAGCCGGGGCACGCCTGCGATCCCTAGCTTGATGGGCCCCAACGCGTTGATCGTTGATCGGGAAGCGAAGTGCTTTCGCTGGTAGTCCGGAACCAACAGGGCGCTCGTGAGATCGACGAGGCTGTCCGCGTAGAGCATCTGTTGTAGCTGTTGATAGCCGCCGACGATTCCGGCCATCGCGATGTCGAAGTGATCGGCATCGAACTGATCTCCCAAGCGCTCGAAGTCCAACGGCACGAACTCGATCTCGACGCCCATCTCCAGGGCGATCCGGTGGGCCATCTCGATGTCGAACCCGACGAGATCCCCCCGGTCGTTGAAGTATGAGAATGGGAGCTCGCTCGGATGAAAGCCCACCCGGAAAACTCCACGTCGGTGAATCCGTTCGATCCGGGTCTCGCCGGGCAACAGGGATTCCGGGTTGGGGGCGGCCGCGTCGAGAACAACATGCCGAGCCGGCGAGACGCGGAGTTCCATGACGTCCAGCTGGTTTGGCCCGTCCCGGGGTGCGAATCGGTTACCGACATATCCGCGAAGAACCCCGACGCCCACAGCGAAGATCACCGCACCGACGGCAACGGAGGTGATGACGCGGCGCGCCTTGATCTTGAACGCGCCCGCGAGGGCCGCTCCCACGAGCAGAGTGAAGACCATGAGATGCATGGCGCCGACCACATCGCTCAACCGCGCGCCGACCACCCCAGAAATGAGAAAGAGGTTGAACAGATCGACGGGCAGGCGGAAGAGATCGAGCAGGAATGGGATCGCCGCCACGGGACTGCCGAAGAGCGCCAAAAGCCCCGTGCTGACCAGCAGCAGCATCTGCCCCAGGTCGAGGCTTTCACCGACAAACCAGGCCGCGAAGGGAATGAAGAGTAACGCCAACAGCTTTCCGACCGTCGGGAACGGGTATGCCAGCGGAACCAAAAGCGCGGATTCGCTCTCGGCATCCTCGCCTTCTTTGCCCAGCGTTCGAAGCAGTCGCCCTGCGCCCTCGATGAGCAGAGGCAGCACGACAAATGTCTTCCCCGTGGCAAAGGCCGTCATCAGCGCGTCACCGGACTCTCTCATCACCTGGCGATAGCTGAATGGGGTCATGGAAACCACGAGCATCGGCAGCACCCAAAAAGTCAACAGCACGGTGATTGCCAGATAGACGAGGAAGTACGCCTCGAGGCGTTCGATCTCGTCCAGTTTCATGGTGCCGGCTGCCGATGCCGCGATGGCGAACATCCCGACAGGGGTCAATCGCATGACAAAGGCGTTGACCCGCATGAGGGCCCGACAGGCGGTGTCGAGAATCTCCAGAAGGGTCTGCTTCCTCTCCACCCCCATCAGTGCCACCCCGAGAAAAATGGAAAAGACCACAACCGCAGGCACCACCGAGTTGGCCAATGAGTGGAACGGGTTGATGGGGATATAGAGCCCGACGAAGTCGAACGGCTCTGGCTGCTTGACGAGTTCGGCGCTAAAAAATGACCCCACAGCCGTCTGGGGAAGCGCCATCGGCGCCACCATGATGGTCAGGACCGCGATGACCCACAGCCCGAGCAGAACGAAACCACCGATCTTGAAGGTTCGACGGGCACGGTCGGGTGTCAATCGACCGATGTTGAGAATAAGGGAACACGTGATGTAGGGCAGAACCGTCATCTGCAGCAGCCCGACAAAGGCGTCGCCGAAGACCTTCAGCGACGCGCAGTACTCACCGAAGAAGAGGCCACAGCCGATCCCCAGCAACAGACCGATGAGGATCTTTGCCGAGAGACCGAGCGTTTTCTTCTGCTCTCCAGTGCTTTCAGCCGCGATGTCGTTGTCACCCATGATCAATGATCATAGTCGAAACGCCGATGTCACGCCGTTCCCTCGTCCGGACAATCCCATACGCATTTTGCGAGAACATTTCTCAAATCTACCGTGTTGTTGAGGATTCGCATGCTAGACTGCACCCGAACGAAAGGTCCAAACAATGCACAGCCCCCGGTCGACTCGCCACGAGGTCGGACGCGTCGCCGCGTGCGGCCCTACTGGTGTTGAGCGGGGCCACCGATCTCGACCCGGGGAGGTCCGATATGAAACAGGCAGCCACCCTTCTGTTGGTTCTTTTCCTCACGTCAATCGTCGTCGCGCAGGAGGTCCCGCTCGGCGATCAGTTTCAGGTCAACACCTACATTGATGACATCCAGGAAAAATCGGTGATCGCCAGCGACGACCAGGGCAACTCGGTGGTGGTGTGGCTCAACGACAACGTCACGCCTCCCTGGATTTCGGGCCAGCGAATTCTCGCCGACGGGACCCTGGTAGGCCCTGAGTTCCAGGTCAACACCCTGGTCGGTGACGAACTCGAAATGCCCGCGGTGGCCATGGCCGGCGACGGCCGTTTCGTGGTGGTGTGGTACGACACAGGTGGACTCGATGGAGACGGCTGGAGTGTTCGAGGACAGCGGTTTGCCGCCGATGGGACTCCGGTCGGGTCTGAGATGGGGATCAACACCTACACAGCCGGTGCTCAGGGCTACCCCTCCGTCGCCATGCGGAACGACGGTTCGTTCCTCGTCGTGTGGATGGGCGCCGGATACCACACAACCAGCGGGATTCACGGACAGGCCTTCCTGTGGACCGGCACCTCCATCTGGGGTGAGTTCGGGATCAACGACCACATCCCGGTCTCGGGTTGTCACCGACCAGATGTGTCGATCGCTACGAATGGGCAGTTCGTGGTGGCATGGGAAGCCTGGGGATCACCCGGCAACGACCAGCAGGGCCAGAGCATCCAGGCCCGGCGATTTCAGTGGGGTGGTACTCCACTCGGCAACCAGTTCCAGGTCAATACGACGATCGACGGGGATCAGTATCAAACGGCGGTAGCCGTTGCACCCAACGGTTGGTTCCTCGTGGTCTTCCTGAACTGGAACTACGGCGTTGGAGCCCAACTCTACGCGACCGACGGCACCACCATCGGAGGGGAGTTCACGGCGAACTCCGACCCGGGTCTGGCCACTTGGCCCGACGTGGCGGTGGACGATCAGGGCCGGTACACAGTCGTCTGGATCTACAGCGAGGTCTACGGACGCCTCTTCAATGCTTCCGGGATCCCCTACGATGATCAGTTCTGGGTGCCCAGTCACGACTTCTTCGGATTGGGCCACCCGAAGATCGCGGCGACCCCCGACGGGCAGTTTGTCGTCACCTGGCACAGCATGGGATCCACAGGCAACGACAACGACCAGTACAGCATCCAGGCGCGTCGCTTCGCTGGTTTGGCCGGGATCTTTGTCGACGAATTCGAGTCCGGCGACACAACGGCGTGGACGGACACCTCCCCATAGCGTGATCGGGGATACATCGGCAACTCGATAGAAACCGCTACGTTGATAGGGCGTCTCGGGGGTGTTCTGTGATCGGTTTCCGAGGATCGGCTGCGGTCGGGTTCATCGCTGTCGTTTTCGCGACGACCGGATCAGTCTCGGCCCGCGACTGGCATGTCGCGCCGGGCGGAGTCGACGGCGGCCCCGGAACCACAACCGAACCTCTCGCCACCGTCGCCCATGCTATCAGCCGGGCGAGCTCCGGCGATTCCATCCTTCTCGAGCGCGGCGGAACCTACCGCGCCCTCGATCTGAACGCCGGATCGAGCCTGAGCATGAGCGCCTACGGCAACGGAGAACGACCGATCATCACCGGCAGCGTCCGGGTCAGCATGCCGGGAACCTGGGGGCAGAACCCCTCGGTCAAAACCGGTACGATCAGCCAACGGGTCCTCGCCTGCTATGTCAACGGCCGCTTTGTCCGGCTCGCCCGCTGGCCCAATGTCAACGCCGGCTTTCTCCGCAACGACGCCGACAACCAGCCGGACGAGATCGTCGATGGCGCGCTCTCGACGCGGCCCGGGGTCGCGCCCGGACGTTGGACGGGAGCGTTTGCCCGTTGGCGGCGGTGGAGCTGGTGGTGGGAGACCCGACCCATCACCCAGCACGGACCGGTCGACACCCTGGCCCTCGGTCCGGAAGGGAAGTTTCACGACCCCTTCTCCGATCCCGGTTCGGGCTATTTCATCGACAACGACCTCGACGAACTCGATGATCCCGGCGAGTGGCACTGGCAGGCGGGCGTGCTCTACCTCTACCCACCTTCGTGGGCCGACCCGACCAACATGAAGGTCGATGTGGTGACCACGACGAGCACCGATGTCCTGGTCGACCACGGTGATGAACCGGAGGGAGTCCGGACTACCGGCACATCCTTCGAGAACATCCATTTCTCCCGCTATTACGGCACCGCGCTCGCAATCAACAACCCCACCACAATCGAGGACTGCACCTTCTCCGAGATCGAAAGTAACGCCGTCCGCTTCACCTGGAACGCTCAGCCCTTCTCGATCCGACAGTCGGTCTTCAGAGACATCCGCAACATTGCCATCAGCGGCTGGGCCGATCTCGCCGATCCACCGGGCTCGCTCATCGAGCGCAACCTCTTCCTCAGAATCGGCGCCGAACCCGGTTTTGGAGGTTGGGGCTCATGGCACGCCGCCGGCATCATCCTCGGCCAGGCCAACGCCGCGATCGTGCGTCTCAACCGCTTTGTCGACACCGGATATGCCGGCGTCATCCTCGGTAGCGACGGCCAGACCGTCGAGAAGAACGTGTTTGTCCGCACCATGGGGACCCTCAACGACGGCGGCGCGGTCTACACCAACTGCAATGCCTCGATCATCAGCGACAACATCATCCTCGACACCATCGGCGATCTCGAGTATTCGCACGAGTGGTGGCCCCTGGGCCACGGGATCTGGCCGGAGTTCCTGTCGGATTTCCACGACACCGTCATCACCGGCAACACGATCTACGGATCGAATGGGCACGGCATCTTCCTGCCCAACAACTTCGACTGCACCATTTCAGGCAACACCATCATCGACAACCGGCGCGCCGCTCTCGGGCTCTACACCGACACCAATCCCAATCAGGGTCACAGCATCACGAACAACACCCTGGTCTCGACCGAGCCGACGCGCCGTATCGATCGGCCGGAAAACCTCTCCCACTGGTGGCTGCCTCCCTATGCCGAGCCCGACCCGGTGGCGCTCGAGTACGACGCCGACGGCGACTACGGCAGCATGAGCCACACGACCTTCGTCGCACCGACCTCGGTGGGCGGGGTGATTCGGAAGAAGCCCGACGACACCCTCTTCAACACCCTCGCGGAGTGGACGGCCGACGCCCCGTGGGCGTCCGCCACCGGCAGCCTCGTCAACCGATCCAACGCCATTCTCCTCATCAACGACACCGAAGATCCCGCAGTCATGACGGTACCGACGGGGAGCTGGACCCGACCCGACGGCAGCGCGGTGGGCGCCACCGTGACGATGCAGCCCTGGCGCAGCGTAGTGCTGGTCACGACAGGAACCGTCCCGCCGTCGCCACCCTACTACGCGGCCTCCGGGATCAACTGGCGTTCAGCCGATCCCGTCGGGAGCTATCTCGGAGACGACAACCTGGTCTTTGCCGATGGCTTCGAGTCGGGCGATACATCCTCCTGGGCGACGCAATAACGCCCGTTGGTCCGATGATTCAGACGAATTGAAAGCAAGATCTTCCGCGACCCCACCCGTGCCCGCACCTGGCAAGCGGGAAACAACGCTCACCGGGGCGTGCCGTCCTTGATGTTTTTCCAAGGACGCGCGCTCACGCATCCACTCGCTCACCGAAAAACGTCAAGGGGGGCAACCCTCGCGGCAAAGCGTCCCGGTGCACCTCTCCCGGCAGCAAAGGAGGCCGCCGGCGCATGAGCAGCGTGGTCGCAGTCCTCAATCAACCCCCGAACGACCGCGCTGCTCGTGCGACGCTGGGACGCCGGGTGCGACCCGGCATCCCAGAAGGCCGGTGTTGAAGGAAGCCACGGGTGCCGTCTCCATCTCCCGCGAACCGGCGCCTCCCACGATCTCTCGGACACGCGACTCCAACCGCTGCGAGTCTGAAGGTGGGGCCAGCCCCACCTTACGCAGCCAAAGGCGTCCCAGAAGGCCGAAGCTGACGGCAGCCCGCTCCCGTAACCGCACCCGCCCCCCTCTCGGATACCTGCCGCCGCAACCCTGGCAGGCTACGACATCCGCACCATCCAAGAACTCCTCGGCCACAAGGACGTGAAGACAACCATGATCTATACCCACGTGCTGAACAACAGTGGCGGCTGAGGCATCGTCTGCCCCGCCGGCGCCCTTTCCGTCCAAGGGAACCCGTGACCTCTCGCGGCGTCACACACTTCCTGGCACGCCGAGAATCGACAATGTGGAACCTCCTCAACGGCTCGGAAACATGGCTTCGAGACGATCGAGGCAGCTGGTCCATCCCATGGTGTGATCCGCAACCGCCTTGTCGTGAGGCAGGAGTTCGTGCCGCATGACGACCTCGGTGCCGCCCTCCACGGGATTGAAGTCGACAGTGATCAGCGTCTCGCCGATCTCGTACTCCCCCTCCTCCCAATCCCAGGTGTAGCTCACCCTCCGAGGTGGATCCACCACCCGATACTCGCCGAAGGCCTTGAACTCTCGGCCCTCGCTGTTCCGCATGGTGAGGCGAAACGCGCCCCCGACCCGAAGATCGACCTCGACAAAGGGCACATCCATCCCCTCCGGCGCTGACCAGTGCTTCATCTGCTCGGCATCCGTCCACGCCTTGAAAACAGTCTCCGGCTCGGCGGCAATCACTCGGGTCAAACGCAGGGCGTTGTCAGTCCTCGTATTCATGTCATTCGTCCTTTCCTGTCTGCTCGGGTTCGTTGTTCTCGAGGTAGGCGGCAAGGGCATCGAGCCGGTCTTCCCAGAACTCGCGATACCTCTCCACCCACTCGGCGGCTTCACGCATGGGCGCCGCCTCGAGACCGCACCGACGGACACGCCCGCCGCGTGTCCGATGGATCAGACCGGCTCGCTCGAGCACCCGAAGGTGCTTTGAGATCGCCGGTCGTGAGATCTCGAAGGGTGCCGCCAGCTCTCCCACGGTGACCTCCCCCTCAGCCAACCGGTCGAGGATCCGTCGCCGGGTGGTGTCGGCGAGGGCGCCGAAGATGCGGTCGAGCCGGTTCGGTTCTTCATTGGTAACCATCTGGTTACCAATTATGCACCAATGAGACAGAATGTCAACTACATATCCTCCTGGGCGACGCAATAACGTCCGTTGGGCCGACGATTCAGACGAAATGAAACCTAAACTGAGCGATTCTGCCGGATGAGATGTGCCAAGTCCTTGATGCTCTGGTGTTTGCAAAAAATGCAGGAATACTGGTGGTAAGTCGAGGCTTTTTGCAAACGCCCAGAGCGCAAGGAGTTGGTGCAGATCGCCTGAGAGAATCGCTCAATTTAGGTGAAAGCAAGATCTTCCGCGACCCTG
>Ga0209344_10003773_pt1 | contig 14546 bp, 18 predicted proteins | sample Cruoilmetagenom6_FD_187293 | JGI IMG/M metagenome (GOLD analysis project Ga0209344, IMG submission 187293) | Oil polluted marine microbial communities from Coal Oil Point, Santa Barbara, California, USA - Santa Barbara Oil Seep Sample 6 (SPAdes)... | ecosystem: Environmental > Aquatic > Marine...
CCGACATGGTCACCGAAGATATTGATGTTAGCTGGCGATTACAGCTAGCAGGTGGGCAAGTACGCTATGAACCCAGGGCCATGTGCTGGGTGCTTATGCCAGAAACCCTGCGCGGCCTTTTCAAACAGCGGCTGCGCTGGGCGCAAGGTGGTGGCGAGGTGTTCCTGCGCTACTTCTCGCAAACCATCCGCTGGAAAAACCGCCGTTTCTGGCTGTTGATGCTGGAATATATCGTCAGCGTGGCGTGGTGTTACTCGGTGATAACACTGTTAATAGCTTGGCTGGTTTCGCAGTTGATCATGCCGTTGGCATGGCCTATCACAGCCAGGCTGCTCACTTATTTTGGCAGCATCCTAATCGCCATCAGCTTTATCCAGTTCACCGTCAGCTTCTATATCGATAGCCGCTACGACAAAGAGATATTCCGCTGCGTTTACTGGAGTATCTGGTACCCATTCGCCTATTGGATGATCAATATGGCGACCGTTATAATTGCCTTCCCTAAAGCCATGATGCGCCAAAAGGGTCGGCTCGCCACCTGGACTAGTCCTGACAGAGGGGAGCAATTCAATGAACAATAAACTGATGCCCGTCATCATCGACAACCCATGCCAAAAAGGCTGGGGTTATCGATCGCGCGATACTTTAATCACACTCGTCACCCTAGTCCTTTGGGCTTTGGTGATGACCAGAATGTATATGTTCTTCATCGTGGAAGAAGCGTTACTGGAACAACTTGTTGGATCGGTGATGATCAAGGTGGTTTTGGTTGGCTTTCTGATCACATTCCTAACATTTCACTGCTGGGCGGTTTACAACAAATACCTCTATACCAGCTACTTAAAGCGCCAGCTGCGCCACTTTCAGCAGCCGACGCTCACACTCGATAATGACACAGATAGCGAAATGGATAATGAGCACTCAAGCTACGAACAAGCACTAAACGCACCGCCCAGCCAAGTCACTAATTAAACCCGCTTTCGACAATTCATTCAGGCCCTGGGCCTGAATGAAAAGCACTTCTTTACGCCAATGCCCCGCCTCCTCAATAGGAAGAAGAGCTGTTATGAGCGCTCTTGCGAGACTTGGAAATGGCTGAAAAGACAATGCCAAGTACAATAAACGAGGGGCTAATCACTCAAAGCGTCCTCAAATGAGTGGTTAAGCCAACAATAAGAAATGTGCTCCCATTGGCAAGAAAAATGAAGCCGAGGGTTAAAAGGCATCTGACCGTGCTCAATGTGATGCTCCTTTTAGGACTTAGAGCCTATCGTCACCGATGACGGAACGAAATAGCGAGCGAACCTATCAACGAAGGAATGGGCGCGGCAGCTAGTCTGCGGGGTCAATGGTTAAGTGTTGCGCAAGTGCTTGGTAGAGAGTATTTCGGGCAGCTTCATTAAAAAGCACAAAGCGGATTAGGCGCACTTTATGCAAGCTGGGCAGTATGGCTTCGAGGGTAGCCGCACACACACGAGCGGCTTCTTCCGCCGGGTAGCCGAAGGCACCAGTAGATAGTGCCGGGAAAGCCAGCCGCTCAATACCGTGCTCGTCGGCCAGCTTCAGCGCATTGCGGTAACAGTCCGCCAGTAATTGATCCTCCGGCTTGTCGATGCCATATACCGGGCCCAGGCAGTGAATCACCCAGCAGTTGGGCAGATTATGACCGCCGGTGAGTACCGCTTGGCCCGGCTTGATGGGCGCCATTAACTGCCCCTCTTCGGCCAAGCCGGGCCCAGCAGAGCGATGAAGCGCTCCGGCAACGCCCCCACCGGTTCTCAATTGTGCATTGGCGGCATTGACCACGGCATCTACATCGGATTGTTGAGCGATATCGCCCACCACGCACTGCACGCTGATTCTGCTCTTGTCGCTCATAAGCTCTCCCATTGATTACCAAGCATTACGTAGCGGCCGCTGATGAAGGTTTTCCTTCCCAAGTGTTGCCAGTTATAACCCTCATTTTGGCAAAACCAAGCTCCGGTTCAAGCCAGCATTAGTAAGAGAGCGGAATTGGTGCACCATGAACTGAGCTTCTACTGCTCCCCAAATTGGGCAAACACTTCTTCCCCGGTCAGCTGTTTGGTTTTTTCTGCTAGTGAATAGTAGGTGGGCTTTTGGTCGATAAAAATCTGTTCGCTTATTTTCCAATCAGCCGCGCCATCAAGAAGGCCAACGGGAAGCGCATAATGCCCACCCTCCTTTAAGCGATAGAATAGATGGGTACCGCACTGTTGGCAGAAACCACGCTCTGCCCATTCTGAGGAACTGAAGGTAGTTATATGCTCCGAGCCGTGAAAGTCCACATCACCGGCAAACTCCACCGCAAACAGCGGCCCCCCACCCCACTTTCTGCACATCGAGCAGTGACAAACGCCGACATGGTTACTTTGGGTGGTAACGGTGACGCTGACATTCCCACAAAGACACTCCCCATGAAGCTCTGTGTTGGTTACCATGTGTCTCCCCTTCAGTTCTAACCTTGTTTAACCGTCAAAAGCCAAAATAGCTTCAAGGTTTCTCAGCAACATCCACCAAGATAGCTCAAAATCAGGCTCTCCATTTAAGGCATAGGCGCTTGTTGGATCGGTGGTTAAACGTTGAGCCAGGGCTTGGTGTAGGGGATATCGGCCCGCTGTGTCGCACGTTTATCGAGAAAGTAACTCTCGGTCTTCTCAAGATCGTTAACCGCAAGCACATGTTGGATTGCTTTTACCTCAAACACTTACGACTTCTTTTACCCATATGGATACTTATAATGCCAAGCACTGCGGCGCGAGTTTAGAAGCGTTCGGAGGCTGCAAGCTTCGTGCTGCTTCGCTGTATTAAGAAACCTCTGATTAACCATTGCGCTCGACCATACGGCGTTAAAAATCGCCTCGTGCGCGAGTCCGATCAAAATGCTCATTTACAACCCGTAAATTCGCTCGCGAATCCGATCCTTTTTCCGTTGATTTTTGCCTTGTCTGGCCTTCGCTCATTACGTTAATCAGAGGCTCCTTAAGCTTCGTCAGGCCATACTTCAAACTCATTATCATTTACGATAATTGCTTGCGCATTACTAATCGGGCAAAGATCAATTTTTCCATTATAATTAGAGACTATGTTCTCAACGGCTTCTTTGAATGGAAAGTTGGTATGGTGTGGGACTGGATAAAAATCAACTAGACCTAGCGAGGAAAAAGAGCCTACGTTAGGTGCTGCCGTGAAATCGTCCATGTCCTTCACATACTCAATATCGCGCGACACAACAATAGAACCGGCTGACTCACCTACATACATCTTTCCTGAATTTATTTGTTCTATTATGACTTTATCTGCACCTGTTCTTTTTAGCTCTTGAAGTAAAAAGAAAGTGTTTCCACCAGTGATATATATATAATCATTTTTTTGAAGCTTGCTCTCTATTTCATCTTTAGATGCTGTTGAAATTTCAAGTACATCAACGATAACACCCAGCTTTTCGAGAGCTTCCTTGCCAGCGGACACATAAAACCTCACCTCTTCCACGAGGCTCGCCGTGGGAATGAAGGTAGCCGTTTTGCCAGCGCATTCCCCCTCGGTAAATTTTAAAAATAGACCTGCTACATCCGCGAACGATGAAGTTAGAAACATTTTCTTCATTAACGATCCTTATTACCTGAATACTGTGACCCCAGAAACTTAACTGGAAGTAAAGCAATGCCCTGTCAAAGGCGCCTTTTGGCTGCAAGCCTCGTACTGCTACGAATTGTTATGATCAAAAGGTAGTATCCGCAACGGCGTACATTTTCCATCCATCGGTCGTCTTGGTGAAAGCATAGAACCCATGAACACTCTCAATTTTTGAACCATCTTGTCTGCACCTGACAGCAGAGGCAACTGCATGAGCTTCACTATCATTGACAGCTGTCACCTCGAATCTCCAATCGACAGAATGATCCCAACCCTTTTTTTTTAAGGCTTTTAGGGTCTATCGGATAGGAATCACACATTGTCACCGAGCCATTTTTATTATATGCGATTGGATACTTGACCATTTTATCGATCAGCGTTACGTCGTTGCTCTTAAATCCAGCAACATAGTATTCCATGTAAGTTTTATGCACTTCAGACCGTAACTCTTCAAACGACATACCACCTCCACAACACGTACCATAAAACCTGAATAAACGATCCGGTCATGCTTGTATAGCGTTTAAGCACGCATATAGCGACACTTCAAAGCCTTGATCGACTAAGCCTCACCGCTTTCCTCACTACGCACGAGGTCGGCTCAACAGATAGTTGAGATGCGCACGCACCTCTGGCCATTCGCCCTTGTGCAGGCTATACATCACCGTATCGCGAATAGTACCGTCTCTGCGCAGCACGTTGCCACGGATCACGCCGTCCTTTTTCGCGCCTAGCCGCTCAATTGCACGCTGGCTGGCATAATTGAAGTTGTCAGTACGCCAGCCGACTACATTACAACCCAGCGTCTCGAACGCGTGTGTCAATAACAACAGCTTGCAAGTGGTGTTGACATGCGTGTGCTGCACTCGCGTGGCGTACCACGTGTAGCCAATTTCCACTCTTTTTACGTCAGGCAAAATATCATGGTAACTGGTAGAGCCAAGCACCATACCGCTGGCCTCTTCAATAACGGCGAAGGCAAAGCGTTGGCCTTCCTCACGGGCTTTTAGAGCAGTATCAATATAGCGGTGCGTCTCGTCAGGCGCTGGTACCGATGTAATGCGCAGGTTCCATAGCTCCCCGTCCGCTGCGGCAACGCGCAGACCGGCTTCATGGTTGAGGGTAAGCGGCACGATTTTTACGCCGCGCGCAGAGAGGGTGACAGGTTCGATAAAGGCCATATGTGTACTCAAATACCTTCTGTAGGCGGTCAAGGGGGAAACTTAACGATGAGCGTAAACAGCTGGATTTAAAGCAGTCAGGTCGCATTGACGTTTTTATTAACCATAGAGGCCAAACATTGGGAGGCCTTAAAGAATCCTCGTCTGCTTGTAGGATTACAGCTTGAGTTTCATTCCTTCGTGAGACGCTACAAAGCCAAAGCCCTCATAAAAGCGTAATGCATCCGGCCTCAACTTGTCAGTTGTGAGCTGAACCAGAACACACCCTCTTTCTTTAGCGCGATTAATGGCCCACTCAAACATATCGCGACCAATTCCAGATGACCGAATTTCCTTGGATACGCGAACGCCCTCTATCAGTGCTCGCCATCCCCCCTGGTAGGTTAGATATGGAATGAAGGTAATTTGAAGCACGCCCACAATATGATGGCCTGTAACTGCAACTACCAACTCATTGTTAGGATCAGCATCGATAGCTTCGAAGGCCCTATGATAGGAATGAGACAGAGGAATTGAAGGGTCTTCACGCTTTAGACCAAGGTTATCATCGGCGAGCATCTGAACGATAGCTTGCAGATCTTGGCGGGTGGCCACGCGAAACGAAACGCTTTTCTCTAGAGTCTCACACATCTCAATTCCTCCTTCCAATGGCTAGGGCGAAGCCCTCTAGCGCCCTTTGTGGAACAAAAGAAAGACAAGGCCGCCCTCATGCCACATATTGTTATGCACTGTTAGGCATCATGCCGCTGCCCAATGCAAAGCAGCGCAGTAGGGTCCAAGTCTGAAGGCAATTTCAATACTTCCTTCACCCTTGGATCATCGAAACCTGCCACTAGAACACAACCAACTCCGAGAGCAGTGCTCTGAAGATGGACATTTTGTGCTAGAGCACCAGTTTCCATATATACATAGCGAGCGCCGCGCTCTCCCTGGGGTGGCTGAGCTTCAAAGTGCCGAACGGCCTCTCCCAGTTTCGCGGCAACTCCGATGACGAGAGCCGCGTCTTTCAACCAGGGTTGATCGCCAATTCCTAGCGCTTGCACTGCCCCTTCCGGAACACAGTTCCCAATTAACTTTAACGAATGGTTATCAGCCTGATACTCATAGATACCGGGCTCAAGTTCCGATACCCGCTGCACCAATATTTTTAGGTGCAGCGGGTATAATCCACCTGCCGATGGCGTTGCTCTTTTTGTATCCGGCCCTGTTACGCCCTGGGCCGACCAAAGCAATTGAGACAAAACAGCGATAGGGAGCGGTGCATTCGTGTACTCCCTCACGCTGCGCCGAGCCGCAATACTGCCAACCAATGACTTGGAGCCTTGCTGTTCTGGTGCAGGTAAGTCGAAGACCATACGTTTACTACCTATCCATAGCGGTGATTATGCGATGCTAGTCGACAACGAATAACTTAGCTCCCTGCTCCGTCGAAGAACGATGAAGTTCAGCGTTGTCGGCAACTTGATAGCTCGAACCAGGCGTGAGAACAAAACAACGCCCATCGTCTAGCTCGGTATGAAGTTCACCTTCGAGGCAGAGTAATATGTGCCCTTTAGCACACCAATGATCCGCCAGATAGCCAGGACTGTACTCAACCATACGAACCCGAATATCCCCGAAATTTCGAGTCCTCCAATAAGCAACGCCGTGTTCTCCGGTGTGTTCAGTCCTCTCAACTTCAGACCAATCCGTGACTCCGAAAGGTAAATCTGTAATGTTCAAATTACTTCTCCATAAGTACATAACGCCAGCCAGCATGCGTGGTCACGGAATGAAAACATAGCCTGAGTGGAAAGATGTCACGTGACTGGCCTCGTTAGCGCCTGGCTTTGCAGCGTGCTGAAGCGCAACTTAGGTACGTCCGACAACAGCCATTGGTTCAATGCTCTTGTATGTGCACAAACTGGAGCAATGCATGTTCCGGCCCATTGGAGACTATGATGACCGAACTTTACAACATAGCTGCACCCAAAAAAGCAGCAAAATTCAATATTCTACCTCGTTGATATTCAAAGTGGCCTTCTGACGGTCCTGGCAACCCTTAGCGTTATTCCACTGGGCAAGCATTCAGCTTTTGGAAACCAGTCGATGCGGAGCCTCACACCAGAAATATCGTTCGAAGAACAGCAATTACTACTAGTAACTCCCCAAATTTCCTCGGTGCCAGAAAAATAATTCAAAAACCCCATCGATCCCTTTTCGCATTGCAGGGATGAGATCGTTGCGGCACTGGATTTCGCAATCAAACGTAGCCAACACGGGCAACTTTGTAGTGGAAGTGGAAGCGAAGCCGCAGCAGATAAATTGTTCTCGTGCTTGGTTTGGTTATGCATTTACGGCTCGATGCGAATTGGGGTTCCATTTGGCACAGCGTGCCAAATTTCTTCCATCGCGACATTAGTAACCGCTATGCAACCATCCGTCCAATCCCACCGTTGGAGTAGACGACCCAACCAGCCGAATCCATTCCTCTGACCGTGAATCATGATCATCCCCCCTGGCGAGACACCACGCGCCTCTGCTCGTGCTCTATCATCCTCGTTTGGATATGAGACGTGGAGAGACAGATAAGCCATGCTGTTTGGGTTTCTCCAGTCGAGTACATAGTCGCCTTCCGGTGTCCGTTGATCACCTTCTTCCTGCTTGTGTCCGACCGAATCACCCCCAAGTGCAATCTGGTATTCGCGGTAGGATTCCCCATCCCTTAAGAGATAAAGCTTCCGCTCTCCCTTTATAACGAGTACTGCTTCTGCCTGCGGGACATCTGCGGCGAGCAACGCAGGTAAGTGGGAATCTGCGAAGTAGAGGCCAGCCCCAAGAGCCAGAACAATTAGTAGGCTTGCTAGTAGTCTGTATCGCACTTTAAACCGCCTTTAGGCATAACTTTTAAACGAAGCGGCGCGTACCATGCGTCCACTTTCCGTGATTTGTTAGGCAAAACACGTATAGTCAGAGCCTTTCGCTAGCCTCGACCTGCCGAGTATGCTCAACACATGCATTAAGATTATAATCACTGGCTAAGCCAGACCCACTCTATTATTGAACGCTAAGCCTCGGGCCAATTACTGTGAACACCCTCCATCGAAGTGAAAAAAGCCAAGCTAGGCCTGCTCGCAAAGGCCTGCACCCGAGGAATCTACACAACCAAGGCTATGACTTCCCAGCTCTCGTAAAAAGCCATACAGCACTAGCCCTACATGTGAAACCGAACGCTTATGGCGACCTTTCCATCGATTTCGCAAACCCACTGGCAGTAAAAACGCTCAACGCCGCGTTATTAAACCGATACTACGATATTGTCGATTGGGATATTCCAGAGGGCGCGCTTTGCCCTCCAATTCCAGGCAGAGCCGACTACATCCATTATATGGCGGATTTGACTGGGTTTGGGCTTGGACGTGAGCAGCCCAGCATCAAGCTGCTCGATATAGGGACGGGAGCCAATGGGATCTACCCGCTACTGGCAAGCCAAATTTACGGCTGGCAGTGTGTCGGCAGTGACATTAACTCTCAGTCGCTTGAGAACGTCGCCACAATTATCACCCACAATCCCACACTCAAAGATCGCTTCACGCTGCGCGCGCAGCATGATAAAAACCACATTTTTGAAGGGATCATTCAAGCTGGGGAGTTCTTTGACGTCAGCGTATGCAACCCACCCTTCCATGCCTCGCTCGATGAAGCACTTAAAGGCAGTCAGCTTAAACTCAATAACCTTGCGCATAGTCGCGGTGAGCAAAAAGCTAAAACCCAATCACCTACGCTGAATTTTGGCGGCATGGGGGCAGAGCTTTGGTGTAAGGGCGGCGAACAGCTGTTTCTTAAAAAGCTAATAAGAGAAAGCCAGGTGTACTCAACTCAATGCCGCTGGTTTAGCAGCCTGGTTTCAAAAGCTGACAATGTTAAGTCTGCAAAGAAGTTGATTCGCAAGCTCGGTGCCGTTGATATACGGGAAATAGAAATGAAGCAGGGAAATAAGGTTACGAGGGTATTGGCTTGGACATTTATGTGAGCCGTACCCCAGATGGCGCATGATTATGCGAAACCTGCAGTGAAATTACTCCGTTACAAGCACATCACCAGGAATGGAAAAACGACAAGTCTAGCTTGTGCTCGATTAAATAATACGCTGAATGTTCAAAGGATCGGGGTGGAGCTGATCTTGGTAGTTGATCACCGCCACGGCGTTTTGATCGTGGTTATAGGGCTTGAAGCGGAGCATGCTGACCACTTCTTGTCTATTTTTTCGATCCTGCCAACACTTTGGCGTCAGAGGTGGTTTTCTACAAACTCAACGCCCGCTTGAGGGGCAGACAAAGCAAAACACTGAACTCGAACATAACAGCCGTAACCACAAACGCTTATTTGAACTGAGAATACCACGCGTTGGCTGTCCCTCTTGAAACGTTTGTTAGGATATTAGTCAACTAACTCAATACCTAAGCTTTCTAACAAGTTCAACGCCTCATATCTTGAAAACTTAGCTTTTTTGACATTATTTTCTAGTACATCAATTGTGTATGCCGTTGATTCGCTAAAATCGACTCCTTGCAAATTTGTTCTCATGAACAAACTATTCCTAAAGTCACTATAAGTCATTGTCGAACCTAAAAAACCACCTCCACGAAAATCAACATCATGCAACTTACATTCTTCAAAAACTAATTCATTTAAGGTCAAACCAAAGAAAGACGAGTCATTCAAAATACAACGTTTAAAACCTAACTCAAAGTCTGAGTGATAAACTGCCCAAATCGCTTTCGTCCAATCAACCCCAACTAGCTTACTATCTTGAAACTTAAGCCCAAATAGCTTTGAATTTGAAAAATCGACCAAGCTTAAATTACAGTGTTCAAATATGCAGTTGGTAAACTTACATTTCTGAAATTTAGATGCTGAGAAATCACAATCGGAGAATTGGCAATCTTCAAACTCGATACCGCTGTAGTGTTCATCAGGTGAAGAAAGCTTCGCAAAAGAAACGTCGAAATAGTGCGCATTATTCTTTAAATCTGTCATCTTATCCTCTGGATAGCCTAACGAGGCTGTAGAAAAACCCGATTCGGCGGTCACGACGGTGCCTTTCTGGTAGATATTATCTGTAATACTCAGTTTCTTAAAGCGCTTAAAGCTCGCTTCAACCTTCTCCAGAACTGGCTTCAGAGTGTGATGCTCCTGTCCTTCGCCAAAGGCCTGAGCGTCAATGATGATCAGATGTTTCTTATCCACCGTAGCCAAACCGCTATAACCTTGAATCGTGCCTTTACTGGTGGTCATATTGGCTCGGCGAATGTCCCGATCCAGGTCGGCTTCCGTTTCGGCTTCATCACGCGCGTAGTGCTCCAGTAGGTGATGCCGAATCAGGCCCCTCAGTTTCTCACGTTTCTCATCCAATTCTTTGAACGTGCCAGACCACTCTTTGGAGGCATCGGAGGACATCTTGCAGCCATCAATTGCAAAGAGCCCGTTACCCAGCAAGCCTTGTTCGTGGCATACCAGCAGCACTTGTTCGAACAGCGCTTCAATCTCATCGGCATGCCGACTGACGAAGCTTGCCAGTGTGGTGAAGTGGGGAACGGTATCGCAGGAAAGAGCTTTAAAAATAATATTGGTCTCGCAGCACCACTGCATTTCACGACTGGAGGTGATGCCTTTGGAGTAGGCAAACAGGATGATCTTCAACAGGATGGCCGGATCGTAGGCCAGCCGACCTGTCGCGTCGTTGCGATACTTCGGATGAAAAACCGATAAGTCGAGTTTATGCTCGATCAGGTAATGCACTGCGTGCTCAAAGGTACCGGGTTGGGGCTGATCTTGGTAGTTGATCACTACCATGGCGCTCTGATCGTAGTTATAAGTTTTGAAGCGGGGCATGCTGACCACCCCTCGTCTGTTTTCTCGACCCTACCAAAACTTAGCCGTCAGTGGGGTTTTTCTACAGGCTCAACGCCATGCGCAGCGGCCGGTTTTGCGCGCAGCGTGACAAACCGGTCCGACTGACGCTACGCGTTAGATTTTTTTAGATGGTCTATAGCCAGATCATTGTCCCCCATGCCAATAGCATAAGCCCAATGGCCTTTTTGCTTAAGAGTTAACCCGTGTAATACCACATTTTGAGTGGAATAGCCTGATAACACAACTGGGCTTCTTCGTCTTGCCAAAGGAGATCTGCCAAGCCACTTGTCAAAAATCCTGTCGTCAGCAAAACAGATACTTGGGATGCCACTGCCGAGATTATCCTTTTTCTCAAAATGCCCATGCTGCCTATTCACTGAAGGCGGTACACGCAACAACAAAACGTATTTGTATGCGGGCTTTGCGGCATTAGCTATTCTACGGGACAAGGCATGATCATAGTCGACGTTCCACGGCACTTTAGAAAATACCTCACGTGCGACTCTTCGGTAACCAGAGTATCCAGGCCTTACATAGAGAAACCTCGCAGTATTTTTTACAACCAGAAAAGCGTTTCGAACTTCGTAACGACCGACCTGATATAGCTCACCATCTAAAGCTCGCGCTATTGCAACTGGTTCCCGACCAGCAATTGGAACGGAACTAGGGTCGATATGTGGACACCGTTGTCCCAAGTAGCGCCACGTTCCTGGCAAAATAACCTTTGTTAGCGAGACTCTATGCATCTCAATGTTTCTCAATAAATCTAACGAATAGCTAAGCGGCGGCCCGACAGGGCCGTCCGGTGGACGGCCGCCAGGCCGGGAACGAACTTGAGCGACTGGTTATGTAGTTTCGAGGTCTGCACAAAAATCCAAAATTTCCTGAACCAGCTTATCAGGCTTCTCTTCGATAACGAGGTGGCCTGCATCATCAATCACGCGAAAAACCGATCCCGGAATCAAGCTGTGGAGCTCTTCCCCCCGCTCCAGCGGTATCCAGCTATCCTCCCGTCCCCAAAGGATCAAGGTAGGTGTAGTAATCGTAGGATAAAGCGACTGGATCTCATCGGTATATTTTGAGTCTGCTTGAGCCATCTGACGATAGAAAGCTATCTTGCCTTGCTCGCCAGTCCACGGTGCAACGATTCCCTCTAGTGTTAGCTCATCAAGAGGCTTGAAAGCAGCCGTTTGCACGTAGGATCGAACCACAGCTTCGTGAATATAGTCGGGAAGTCCTGAAAAAGCGGCTTCATACCTGTTTACATGACGGAAAAATGGTGAACCCCAAGGAGAGACCGCGACCGGATCAATCAGAATAATCTTCTTAAAAGACCGTCCATTGATAAAATGAGTTCTGAGCGCGGTAGCGCCACCAAAGTCATGACCGACAATAATCGGATCATCCAGCTCCCAATGAGTAAGTAAGCTATCCAAAACCTTATTCTGCACACCCAGCGATACGTCGCCTTCCGCCGTACAAGATTGGCCATAGCCCAGTAAGTCAAAAAAATAGACCGTATACTTTTTGGACAGTTGCTGTATCAAATGTCGCAGATTGAATGATGACCAGGGAGTCCCGTGAACAAGGACCATTGGCGGGCCCTCGCCCAACCGGCCATAACGAACCTCCCGCCCGTCGAAGTCATAAGATTCTGAAAGTTTCCAATTGCTCAATGCTCGAACTCCTCTTCTACATAACGCTAGTGGTAATGGGCGCCAACGGAGCGCAGCGTAGTTGGCGTCCCGTTGACCACCTGGTTATGCCAGTTGCTGGAGCCAATCACGAAACCACTCCGTAGGCATTTGCTCTTCCTCGAAATTTTTCGCTCGGAGCTCCTCAAGTGAATAGGTGTTCGCCAGATATAGATCCCACTGAGTTTCCACATCAGTGAGGATTGGCAGTAACGACTCAATTTCCGGCTCCGCATCAATATCGAGGTACTTGCACCAGAATCTATCGCACCACTCCGCAATTTGTTTGTGAGAGTAAGGAGAGGTCGCCGGCTCTGCACCCCACTTCAGCATTTTGAGCGCTGCTTCCCGCGTAAATGGTATAGCTGCCGGAGTGCTCAATTCCATACTAGGTGTCCCGACCTAAAAGGGCATAACAGTTTATTAGTGCGCATGCGCGCTTTTCTGGAAGACCCAATCCCGCCAAAAGCTACCAACCAGTTGATTGCATTGGTAAATCATCAATACCCATACAAAACTCGCTGGAAAAATGCGCATGCGCGTAATCACTTTAAGTCATCTTTACAAATTGCACATGAACATACAGTTTAATTTAACAACTTATTGTTATTTAAAGGTTTTATTAAGACACAGCTGCAAATTTGAGCACTTACTCCGCTAGCGATATGGAAAAACGCGCATTGCAGATTAAGAATACCTTATTACACTGACTTTATATACAGTATGCTGAGAGAGTTTCCCCAAATGGTCAGTAGCCCTTTCCTAAATGAGGTTCGCACGTCTATTCGCGTCCGCGGGATGAGCATTCGGACTGAGAAAACATACATTTACTGGATTCGCTTTTTTATTCGATACAACCATTGCCGTCATCCAACTGAAATGGGGGCAGCCGAAGTTGTGGGCTTAACAAGCCCTCTGGATGCTATAGCTTAGCTACTAGGCATTTACTCTAACCACGCTACCGCCCCGGTGTACCTGGGTTACGTTAAAACGCTCCAGTTGCAACCATGCTTGACTCGTTATCTATACCTTATTGATAAATTTTTATTAGGTCACGTATTGATGCAAAAAACTGCTCTAGTAAGACCGTGCGCTACTAGATTGCTTTCTTACACTTCATAAATGCCACTAGCGTTGCGACTCCTTCTTCGCGCGCTGAAGCGCCCTCCCACAATGTTGGTAGATTTGAGAGCTTGGGTTGGTATTGCTTATGACCACGGGTTGCTTAGTCGCCTTCTTATTTTTCTGAAACACCGCAAGTTCAGTGGCTAAATCGTCGCGCGCTGAAGCGCCCTCCCACAATGTTGATAGGCTTGAGAGCTTGGGTTGGTATTGCTGATGACCATGGGTTGCTTAGTCGCCTGCTTATGTTTCTGAAACACCGCAAGTTCAGTGGCTAAATCGTCGCGCGCTGAAGCGCCCTCCCACAATATTGGTTGGCTTGAGAGCTTGGGTTGGTATTGCTTATGACCATGGGTTGCTTAGTCGCCTGCTTATGTTTCTGAAACACCGCAAGCTCAGTGGATTAATCATCGCGCGCTGAAGCGCCCTCCCACAATGTTGGTAGGCTTGAGGGCTTGGGTTGTTACTGCTTATGACCACGGGTTGCTTAGTCGCCTGCTTATGTTTCTGAAACACCGCAAGTTCAGTGGCTTAATCTTCACGCGCTGAAGCGCCCTCCCACAATATTGGTTGGCTTGAGAGCTTGGGTTGGTATTGCTTATGACCATGGGTTGCTTAGTCGCCTGCTTATGTTTCTGAAACACCGCAAGTTCAGTGGCTAAATCGTCGCGCGCTTAAGCGCCCTCCCACAACTTTAGCTGGCCACAGTGCAAGAGCTGGTACCGCTGCGCTACGAAAATACCAATCTATAACTCTTAGCTTACCGCTGGCCTTCCTTTGCAAATCCGATTAGCCTGCTAATTCACTATTAAGGGTTTGGCATGCAAGAGACGACTTCTCGGCAGCGCTTGGCGGGCGTGCTGATTTTGCTTGGTTTGATCGCACAAATTATTGGTTTTACCGGCTGGTTGAGCACTGCGCATGCGGTGAGCTATTTGCTGTGGGCGGCGGTTGTGTTGCTGTGGCGGGATATACCCCGTCGTTCGCGCATTCAGGCGGG
>Ga0209344_10003774_pt1 | contig 14544 bp, 15 predicted proteins | sample Cruoilmetagenom6_FD_187293 | JGI IMG/M metagenome (GOLD analysis project Ga0209344, IMG submission 187293) | Oil polluted marine microbial communities from Coal Oil Point, Santa Barbara, California, USA - Santa Barbara Oil Seep Sample 6 (SPAdes)... | ecosystem: Environmental > Aquatic > Marine...
ACATAGAACCAGCTCCAATAAGTCCTAAACCACCGGCATTACTCACCGCAGAAGCTAGCTTCCAACCACTTGCCCAGATCATTCCAGCCTGAATAAGAGGATATTGAATATTAAAAAGTTTTGTGATTCTGTTTTGCATTAAGCTAAATTAAGAAATAACTCCTGAACCTAATAACTCATCTTTTTGATACCAAGCAACAAACTGACCCTCAGTAATTGCGGATTGATCATTTTCAAACTCAACATATAAACCTTCTTCCACTTTAAATAAAGTCGCATTTTCCAGAGCTTGTCTGTATCGAATTCGAGCCAGTACTTTTAAGCTTTCACCATCCTTCAATACCAAATCTTCACGAATCCAATGTACTTCTTCATTTTTTACATACAAGACATTTCTATATAAACCTTTATGATTTTTACCCTCACCTGCATATATTACATTTTCATCAACATCAGTCTCAATAACAAATAAAGGTTCTACCGTCCCTCCTACGGCTAATCCTTTACGCTGTCCTTTGGTAAAATAATGAGCTCCCTGATGCTTTCCAACAATTTTGCCGTCGTTGGTATGATATACATATTTAGTTGCTTTACTGGCAAGTTCTTGCTCTTTTGATTCGAATTCTAACTGTGACTTCTCAAAAACTTCTGATTCATTTGGGATTTGAACTATTACTCCTTCTTTAGGTTGTAATTTTTGTTGCAAAAAATCCGGTAAACGGACTTTACCAATAAAACATAAACCTTGAGAGTCTTTTTTATCTGCTGTAATTAAATCTAATTCAGAAGCTATTCTTCGGACTTCAGGTTTTGTTAATTCTCCTATCGGGAATAATGATTTTGACAATTGTTCTTGAGATAATTGACATAAAAAATATGACTGGTCTTTATTGGCATCTTTACCTGCAAGTAATCTATAAACTTTTTTTGCGTTTTTTTCAAGTTCTGATTTACGACAATAGTGACCAGTAGCAACATAATCTGCTCCTAAATCCAACGCAATATTTAAAAAAACATCGAACTTAATTTCTCGGTTACAAAGTACATCAGGATTAGGTGTTCTCCCCATTTCATATTCACGAAACATATAATCTACAATACGCTCTTTGTATTGTTCGCTTAAATCAACAACTTGAAAAGGAATTCCCAATTTTTCTGCAACTAGCATTGCGTCATTGCTATCTTCTAACCAAGGACATTCATTTGAAATTGTAACAGAATCATCATGCCAATTTTTCATAAATAGACCTATCACTTCATAGCCTTGCTCTTTTAATAAATGAGCTGCAACGCTTGAATCAACACCACCGGAAAGTCCTACAATTACTCTTTTCATTTTTATAAATCAGTTTGCAAAGATACAGAATAACTATATAGAAATAAAAAACCACAGCGAAGGCTGTGGTCTATTATATTTAAGGAATGTTTAGCGCAAAACTCGGTTTTATTGTTTTTCTTTTATTTTTTTTCTTTTTTCCTTTTTCTTATTTGGTTGTTCAGTACTTATCAGTTCTCCATCTCCCCAGTTCTCCCAAGTTCCAACCCTTATATCATCTTTAAATGTACCTTTTGTTGTTAAATCTCCTGATTTTCTATTATAATAAATGGCACTTCCATTTAATTTACCATTTTGATAGTTAAAGTCCTGATAAATATGCCCTTTGATTGCATATTTAATATATGGACCATGTAAAAATCCGTCTTTATAAATAGCAATCTCTGTTGGTTTACCCGATTTATAAAAAGTTTTATACGAACCATCCAATTTGCCATCAATATAATTTTCTTCGGCCATTACAACTTTGCTGTTCTCATGAAAATATATCCATTTACCCACTCTTTTTTTACCTCGCATCAAACCTTTACTTTCTAAAACTCCACTAACTGAGTAGAACTTAACATCTGCTATATTATTATCTTTATTATATTCTCTTACTACAATCGGAAATTCTGAGTTCGCGGCAGAATAATATTTAAAGGTTCCTACTTCCTTACCATTAACAAAATTGCCAGAATAACGTATCCTATTATTCTTATAATATTTTTTCCAGATGCCATGCCTCTTTCCATTGGCATCGAATTGATTTAGCTTACCTTGGGCAAATGCCGTATTAAAACTTATAAAGAAAGTCAATATAAATATTGAGATTGTATATATTTTTTTCATACTCTAATAACTAATTATTTTTAATTTTAGTATTCACAAACTGTGCCATCATATTATTAAACGCCAACTTTTATGTTTTAATATATAGGTGAAAGTAGAATGTTAAAATAAAATAATCAATATACAAGTAGTCAATCAGTTATGATAAATTAATAAAATTCTGTAGAGTATATATACTATTTTTATATAAAATGAGTTTAATTAATCTAGGATTTCGCATTTTTATTAACCCCTAATCCTAGCAGAATAGATAAATGGAATCTGTAAAGCACATGACGAAGTATTCTTTAATTAAAGAACTGAATGCTATAAAGACTATAAGTAAGTCTCATCGTGATAAAATAAGTAAAATTGTTTTAAAGGATGAAGCTCTTTTTAAATCTTTAATAGAAATTACTTTTGATTATAAGAATGAAACTTCTGTAAAAGCTTCTTTAATTTTAGAAATTGTTTGTGAAGAGCGCTTGGATTGGATTGCATATAATTTACCCTATTTTACTGAAAATATTGCGCAATTAGAAAATGAAAGTGCAATAAGACCTGCTGCCAAAATTTGCAATTTAATTGCACAAGAGGTGAATTCTAAATTTGATTCTCCCATTAAAATAATTGTTACCGAAAAGCAGTTAGAGCAAATCATTGAAACTTCATTTAATTGGCTTACTAAAGAAGATACCAAAGTAGCAAGCAAAGCACATGCTATGGAAACATTGTATTTTCTAGGAATAAAATATCCTTGGATTCATTATGAATTAAAGATGATTATCGAAAAAAATATTCCTACAGAAAGTCCTGGATATACAACGAGAGGCACAAAAATTTTAGAGCTATTGGCCAAAAATGAGCAGGCATAAAAAACTTTCAATTTTTTCGTATTCCACTTCTTCTTAAATCATTATTTTTGTTGTTTAATACGACACAAAAATGAATTTAAACAGCTTAAATGCTATTTCACCTATTGATGGTAGATATAGAAACAAAGTAAGCACCTTAGCTCCGTATTTTTCAGAAGAAGCACTCATCAAATACCGCGTTAAAGTAGAAATTGAATATTTTATTGCTTTATGTGAAATCCCTCTACATCAGCTAAACAATTTTGATAATTCATTATTTAGTGATTTACGTAAAATTTATTTAGATTTTTCAGCTAAAGATGCGCAAGCAATTAAAGACATTGAAAATATAACCAATCACGATGTAAAGGCTGTTGAGTACTTTATTAAAGAAAAATTTGATACCTTAAAGTTGCAAAATTTCAAAGAGTTTATTCACTTCGGATTGACATCACAGGATATAAATAATACTGCTGTTCCTTTAACAATAAGAGATGCCATTAGCAATGTTTATATTACTGAATATACAAATGTCGTCGAGAAATTGGAAGCCCTATCTAGCGAATGGTCTGCTATACCAATGCTTGCGAGAACACACGGTCAACCTGCTTCACCTACGCGGCTAGGCAAAGAAATTGAAGTTTTTGTCGTTCGTTTAAAAGAGCAATTTAATTTATTAAATGATATTCCATCTGCAGCAAAATTTGGGGGGGCTACCGGTAATTTTAATGCTCACAAAGTTGCATATCCAGCTATTGACTGGAAAGCATTTGGTAATAATTTTGTTCAAAATCTAGGTTTGCAACACTCATTCCCTACAACACAAATTGAACATTATGACCATATGGCTGCGTTATTTGACAACTTAAAACGTATCAATACTATTTTAATAGATTTAAATAGAGATATGTGGACCTACGTTTCTATGGATTATTTTAAGCAAAAGATCAAAAAAGGGGAAGTAGGCTCATCTGCCATGCCACATAAAGTGAATCCAATTGATTTTGAAAATTCTGAAGGTAATTTAGGCATTGCAAATGCTATTTTTGAACACCTTTCTGCAAAACTTCCAATTTCTCGTCTTCAACGTGACCTAACGGATTCTACAGTTTTACGTAATGTAGGCGTGCCTATTGCACACACCATCATCGCCTTTAAATCAACTTTAAAGGGTTTGAACAAACTACTCTTAAATAAAGAAAAGTTCGAGCAAGACCTAGAAAATAATTGGGCTGTAGTTGCAGAAGCTATTCAAACCATTTTAAGAAGAGAGAATTATCCAAATCCATATGAAGCACTGAAAGGTTTAACACGAACAAACGAAAAAATAAATCAGCAGTCAATTGCTAATTTTATTGATACTTTAGATGTGTCTGAAAGTATCAAATCAGAATTAAAGGTGATTACACCTAGTAATTATACAGGTATTTAAATGAAAAATATTTTATTCTTTTTTCTCGCTTTGATCTTTATCTCCTGTCAAGGAAATAATACTAGTATTACAGAATTTAGAACAGGTACTTTTGAGACTTATCTCGATGATTCTGATGAAATTTCCATAGCAGAAAGAAATGATTCCATCCAGATAGAAACTTATAATAATATTAAAGACACCTTTGCCATTAGATGGAAATCAAATTTTGAATACGAGCTAATAAATGTAAACCCAAAAAAAGGCTTGGATAGTGTACCCTTTTATGTAAAGATTACCGGTGTAAAAAATAATACCTATACATTTAAAGCTAATTATAAAGGGTCTAACTTTAAACAAAAAGGTAAAGTCATAAAAATTAAATAAATTTTGGCGATTCTTTAACGCTTTAAATATTCATTTTATTTACCTTTACATTCATTGAAAAAGAATTACTTACATAGAATTTTTGCATTTACACTTGTATTGATCGTATTGTTTCCTTTTACAGTACAGGCAATACATGCCATAGACAATCATGAGCATCAAGTTTGTACTGCAAAAGATGTAAAGCATATCCATCAACAAGAGGTAGATTGTAGTATCTTTCATCAACAAATAGATAACAATTCTTTTGATCTTTCTACCAATTTTGAAGCATTTGATCCGCAAATAAGCCATCATGATTTTGATGTTTATAAGGATACCAATTATGTATGTAATAACTACACAAAATCTTCTCGAGCACCTCCGTATTTTATTATTTAATAATCTGATTATCAAATAATTATCAAATAATAAAATTCTTTTTAAATGAAATTAAAATTAACGATCCTTTTGATAGGATTATCGCTTACAACATACTCACAGAAAATATTAACGGGTAAGATTACAAATACAAATAATGAACCCATCTTTGGTGTTGATATCTACGCCCCCAAATTACACAAGGGTACTACTTCTTTCAAGGATGGTACATACCAATTTAAAAATTTACCGCAAGGCTCTATTGAAATTGTATTTTCCTATATAGGCTATGCATCACAAGTAAAAACTATCTTGATCGATGGTGATGATTTAACACTGGATGTAGTTTTGATCGAGTCAGTTTTTGAAATGGATGAAGTAATCGTATCAACACCATTTAACAAATTGCAAAGTGATAACGTCATGAAAGTGGAGCATAGAAGTATCGCTCAAATTCAAAAACAAGGTGCTCCTACCTTAATACAAGGGCTTTCAAGTATTGCCGGCGTATCACAAATCTCAACAGGTACCAATATTGGCAAACCCGTCATCAGGGGATTAAGCAGTAATCGTGTTTTGGTCTATACACAAGGTGTTCGCTTAGAAAATCAACAATTTGGTGACGAACATGGTTTAGGAATCAATGAAGCAGGTATAGAGAGTGTTGAGGTTATTAAAGGACCTGCCTCTTTACTATACGGATCTGATGCTTTAGGTGGTGTGCTCTATTTAAATCCTGAAAAATTTGCGAATACCGATTCAGTAAATTTTGGAGTGAGTAGCAAGTACTTTTCAAATACAAATGGAATCAATACGTCATATGTGCTTAAAACCTCAGGTGAAAAACTTAAATTTTTAGGACGTGGAACTTATAATAGACATGTTGATTATATTGACGGCAACGATACACGAGTTACTAATACACGTTTCCATGAATATGATGTCAAAACAGCTTTAGGTTTAGAACTACAAAACTTTAGTTCTGAACTTCGATATAATTACAATTTATCAAGAATAGGAATTCCAGAAGAAATTGGGGAACAAAATACAAATATTGGACTAGAAGCGCCTTTTCAACGTATTGACAATCATATAGTAAGCTTGCACAATCATATTTATTTTAAGAATTCTAATTTAGATGTGACGCTTGGCTACGTTGCCAATAACCGAAAAGAATTCGAGGAGCATCACGAAGAAGATGAACATGAAGAGGAAGAGGAAGAAGAACATGAAGAGGAGGAAGAAGAAGCTGAACTTGCCTTGCATATGAAACTCAAGACATTCACCTATGATGCCAAATATCACTTGCCAAAGTTTGGCAAACTCGAGACTATTTTAGGTGTGCAAGGTTTATATCAGGAAAACAGAAATTTTGGCGAAGAAATCTTAATACCCGACGCCAAAGTGAATGACCTTGGTGTTTTTGGTACTATAGCCTATAATTGGGATAAACATTATTTACAAGGTGGACTGCGATTTGATAATAGAAATATAGCATCAAAACGAATGGAAATTGAAGAACATGGGCATGAGGAAGAAGAGGAAGAAGAACATGAAGAGCGTGTATTTGAAGCTATTGATAGATCATTCAATAGTTTTACGGCCTCATTAGGGTATAAAACGACACTATTTAAGGTTATTACAACTCGATTAAATTTAGCCACCGGATTCAGAGCTCCAAATCTTGCCGAACTCACGTCTAATGGCGTACATCATGGTACCAACCGATTTGAAATTGGCAACGCCAATCTTTCCAACGAGCAAAATTATCAGGTTGATATTGCGTTAGAATATAAAAATGAACATGTTGAATTCTATGCTAATGGGTTCTACAATACTATCAATGACTATATATTTATTACCCCTACAGGTACGTTCATTGATGGTAATAATGTCTTTCGATATGTACAAGACGATGCCAACTTATATGGTGGTGAATTTGGTTTTCACTGGCATCCACACCCACTCGATTGGTTGCATTTTGAAAGTAGTTTTGAAACGGTTACAGGCAAACAAAAAAACGATGATTATTTACCTTTGATTCCTGCCAATCAATGGAATAATACATTACGTACAGAATTTATAGATAAGCAATGGCTTAAGAATGGCTATGCCTCATTAAAATTAGAAAGTACTTTTGCTCAAAAAAATAATAGTGCTTTCGAGACCAATTCTAGCGCTTATAATTTGGTACATATAGCCCTTGGCGGAAAAGTTATATTGAATAAAACAAAATTTGAACTCAACCTCAATATAAACAATGTATTTGATACCCAATATATTGCTCATTTGTCACGCCTAAAAACAGATGGTATTCAAAATATAGGCAGGAATATAGTTGTTGGGCTTAGCTTTGATATATAAGCTTATAAACAATTTCACTCATTTTTAGGTTAATTAAAAAGCTATATGTTCTAAAAGACCTTTTAAAAATAAAATTATAGATATAATAACTTTATCCATGCGTTACCTACCGGTCAAAAACTACACTTTTTCAAAATTGATCGAATTAGTGTGAAAAAGTTGGTTGAAAATTTGTTTTGTTAGGATTCCTTACTATATTTGTACTGCAATAGTGCAATAACTAAAATTTAATAGCAATGAGTAAATCAATTTTTTATCACGCAGGTTGTCCCGTTTGTATAAGTGCGGAACACGACATTATTGACTTAGTAGGAGCTGGAAACGTTGAAATAGTGAATATCGGCGAAGACAGATCAAGAATTAATGAAGCTGAAAACGCCGGTGTAAAATCTGTTCCAGCTTTACTAACATCCAATGGTAATGTTCTTCATCTCAATTTTGGAGCTTCAATGGCTGATGTAAAAGGTTAATTTTAATGTATGAAACTAGGATTTCTAGTTAAAAGAAGTCCTAACTATTAAAATCTAAATAAATGAAAGTTTCAGTTTGGGATACTTACGTAGAAAGGGATGGTGGCAAAATAATGCATTTTGATATTCTTGTGTCAAGTCAACTAAAAAATAAACAAATCATTTTTGGCTATGGCCAAGAATTTTTAAAAAGTAAATCATTCCATACCGGAGATTTATCGTCAAAAGAATGTAAATTCTGCCATATTGAACAAGCTTCAAATGAAGTAATCAATAACATCAATAATAATGGATTTCATATTATTGAAATGGAAAATTGTAATTAATTTGATTAGGATAACTAACTTTGCCTGTCGAACAGATTTCGGCAGGCTTTTTTATTATGGACAAAAATATTTTTAATCCCCGCGAACAAGAGAATGATATTTCAAGTAAAATAATTGTAGGCTTTGAACGAATTTCGGAAGTATTTAAAATTTTACTTTGGGAAAAGGCTAAATTAGTTGGATTAAGCCCAATTCAAATTCAGATACTCATTTTTATAACTTATCACAAAACAGAATTGTGTAATGTCAGCCATTTAGCTAAGGAATTCAATATAACGAAACCAACAATAAGTGACGCTGTTCGGGTTTTAGACAAAAAAGGAATGATTACCAAAGATTTTTCTACTAAAGACAGTCGCAGTTACTCTATCAAATTATCAAATTCAGGTAAAAAAGTTATAGCCGAAATACAGAATTTTGCCAACCCCTTAAAAAGCCACCTTAAAGGTATTCAACAAATCGATTTAGAGAATCTATTTGCAACGTTAAGTAAATTAATTTATCAATTGAATAGCAACGGAATTCTGACTGTTCAACGGACTTGTTATGGATGCAAATTTTACGATCAAAAGAAAAATATAGACTATTGTAACTTGTTGGAAAAAGAATTGCTGAATACCGAAATAAGATTGGATTGCCCCGAATATGAAGAAAATCCAGCAGGTGTTGTATAATTAACCGAAAATCAGTTAATTAGCATAGTGTCACAGCTAAAAATTGCAACAGAATTCTGGCAATTAATCAAACTGGAGCCTATATTCATAACCCCGAATAGAGCATTCTGTTTTTAGTCCGAAATAATCGGCTTAAAAAAGAGACTGTACATCAAATATCTAAACTTCTTCTCTAACCTTTTTAGAAGATCTCGGTAATACTTCTTCAGGAAATGGAAATAGAATAGTACTATTCTTTTCGGAAGCAATATTTGCCAAGGTTTGATAGAGTCTTAATTTAATTGCTGATGGCGATTGATCTATCAGCTTACCTGCTTCTAAAAGTTTACCTGCAGCTTGTTCCTCAGCGAGCGCCAAAATAATTCTTGCTCTTCTGGATCTTTCTGCTTCGGCTTGATTAGCCATCATACGTCTCATATTTTCTGGCAATTGGATATCTTTGATCTTTACATCAATAATTACAATACCCCACTCGTGGGTTTCTTGTTCTACAATTGCCTTGATATTCTTACCCATTTCTTCGCGTTTGGATAAAATCGTGTCCAATTCAACTTTACCACAAACATCTCTTAAAGCAGCTTGAGCAAGTTGGGTAATGGCAAATTTGTATTCTTCAACCTCTAAAACTGCCTTTTCGGGATTGTTAATTTTGAAAAAAACAACGCCGTCTATGCTACACGGTACATTATCCTCGGTCATTACTTCCTGTGAAACTACGTTGATGGTAATTACACGAATATCTACTATTTGAATGGTTTCAACAAAAGGAATGATCCATCTAAATCCGGGTTCCAGCGTTTTGATATATTTACCAAATCTGAATTTTAATGCTCGTTTATATTCAAAAATGATTCTTATTCCACTTAGTACAAACAAAGTGAAAATGATAATAGTTAATAATTGTGGGTTCATTATATGTATTTTTAGTAGTGATCTTAAAAAATAGGATTCAATAAAACGTCTAAAAAATGATCAAATAAGTATCACAAACCTTTAGACTTCAAAAAAGTAACATCATAAAAGAAAACAGAACGTTTTCCGTCAAGGTTATAAGAGTTCCTTTTAAAGTTACGAAAAATACTTTTAAAATTGATGGAAAATTTATGTTAAAAATTGCGGTAATGAGCAAATTTCATGTGCCTTAAATTTATATCTTTAAAAATAGTCACTTTTAACAAACTCAAAAAGAAAATTAAATTTGTTCTATAATGCAGGTTCATATTTAGTTCAAAAAATTAATACTCAGAAAACCCCTATCTTTAACTAACCATACAAAAAGATGTTAACTAAACTCGGCCAAAAATTTACAGACCTTTTTATAAAATATATGCCTAGCGCTTATGTTTTTGCTTTACTATTAACTTTAATCGCAGGCTTTTTGGCACTTGTTTGGACAGATGCTTCATTTATGCAAGTTGTTAGTGGATGGTATAATGGTTTTTGGGATCTTTTAGCATTCGGTATGCAAATAGTGCTTATTATCGTTACAGCATTTAGCATCGCACAATCATCTACGGTAGCTAAGGCCATTGATAATTTTGCAAAATATATTAAAACGCCTATGCAAGTATACTTATCCGTATTGATTATAGGCGCACTCTTATCTATTATTAGCTTCGGGATGCTTGTTTTAGTAGGTATTTTTGCACGTGAACTGGCATTACGGGTGAAAGGTGTTCATTATCCTTTTCTAATTGCTTGTGTTTATTTTTCGATGGGTGCCTGGGTGACTGGCTTATCAAGTTCGATTGCCTTATTACTTAACACACAAGATAATTTTTTAATCAAAGCCGGTATTTTGTCTGAAGTGATTCCAACCTCATTCACTTTGGGTTCCAGTCTCAACATTGCAATGATAGCATTATTCGTAATTGTTTCGCCTATCTTATTTCTAATCTTAGCACCAAAAAAAGATATTAAAGAATTGAATACCATGTTAGGCTCTAAAGATATTACTAAAGAGACAACCGTAAAAGAAGAAGCCAATTCTTATAAACTACCCTATAAAGCAGTTTCTGATGCCTTAAATAACAGTGCCTTGCTGCAATTGGCAATAGCAATTATGGGATTTATTTATATAGTTCATCATTTTAAAACCAACGGTTTTGATCTGAATTTTAATATTATGATATTCATATTTATCATTATTGGACTCTTTTTACATAAAACACCAATGCGTTATAGTATTTCTATGAAACGTGCGAGTAATAATATTTCAGGTATTTTATTCCAATATCCTTTTTATGCCGGGATTATGGGCATCATGCTTGCCACAGGCCTAGGAGATAAAATAGGACAATTAATTGCATCGGTAGCAACAATAGATTCATATCCGTTCTTTGCCTATTTATCCGGCGGTATTGTAAATTTTGCCATTCCTTCTGCCGGAGGGGAATTTGCCGTGATTGGGCCAAGTATAATTAGCGTAGTTCAAGGTCTTGGGGCAGGCTTACCAGATGTTGAAGTGAATGCTATGACTGCACGGGCGTCAATGGCTATAGCTTACGGAGAAAGCCTAAGTAATGCCTTACAACCATTTTATTTACTTATTGTATTTCCAGTAATGGGTACTGGTATTAAAATACAGGCTAGAGATATTATGGGCTATTTGGTTATTCCATTTCTAGTATATTTCATCATTCAATCAGCTCTTGTGGTTTGGATGCCCCTCTAGAAAATAACAACTCAATCATAAAGCTTTAAAAATTTAAATTATCTTTAACGATCTTATTATATAAAATCATGAAAAAAATTACACTCTTTCTATTAGCCATCATTGGTTCATTTAGTATAAACGCACAAACGGATGCTGAAATGACAGCCTTAACCGTTTCAAAAAGTAATATTGAGGGTCATATCTATTTTCTGGCCTCAGATGAATTAAAAGGCCGTGAAACGGGTACTCCAGAAATAGATATAGCTGCTGCCTATATTGCCAACTCTTTTAGAAGGTACAAAGTAAAACCTGCAAATAAGGGTAGTTATTATCAAAATGTAATATTAGAGAAGGTCACTGCTCCTAAAAGAATGAGTATTCAGTTAAATGATGTTTCATCTGATAAGTTAACGCCCTTAAAAGGTCATAACGTTGATTATAATGCTGATGCTGTCTATCTAAATTATGGTTTAGCTGAAGATTATAAAAAGCAAGATGTAAAGGGTAAATTGGTGATTGTAAAAGCTGGTTCTGAAGGCAAAACAGATGCTATGTCTTCATTTAGTCTTAGAAACGAAAAAAGAAAACTCGCAAAAGAACATGGTACTATTGGTTTAATAGAGTTAACAAATGCAAACGACCAACTTTGGGAGCGCTTTTCACATTATTTTAATTCAGATAAGCTTCGAGTTACTAATTCTACCGAAGAAAAAGAATTGCATCTATGGATTCGAGATACTGATGGTAGCATTACTAAGGCATTAGAATCTGCAAAAAAAATTAATACAAATCTGACTATTAAGGGAATATCAAAGATTCCTGTAAAAGCAAAAAATGTTGTGGGAATGGTAGAAGGTACAGATCCTAAATTAAAGGAAGAGTTTGTTATTTATTCCGCACATTACGATCATGTTGGTATTGGTAAACCTAACGCTGAAAATGATTCTATCTACAACGGAGCTCGCGATAATGCTGTCGGTACTGTTACTGTATTAAGTGCTGCCGAAAACATTGCTAAATATCCTACAAAACGATCTGCCTTATTTATATTATTTACGGGTGAAGAAAAAGGCTTATTGGGTAGTAAGTGGTACACCGAAAATCCCGTAATACCATTAGATAAAATGGTTTATTGCTTTAATAGCGATAATGGTGGGTATAACGATACATCTAAAGCAACAATTATTGGCTTAAACAGAACAACAGCGAGTAAACATATTATTAACGCTGCCGCGGAGTTTGGATTAGCCGCAATTGATGATCCAGCACCTGAGCAAGGTTTGTTTGACAGGTCTGACAATGTCCATTTTGCCGCGAAAGGAGTTCCTGCTCCAACGTACAGTATGGGGTTTACCGCATTTGATGCAGAAATTAATAAATATTATCATCAAACAGCTGACAATCCTGATAATTTAGACTATGAGTATCTATATAAATTTTTTCAATCGTATGTCTTAGCTTGCCGTTTAATTGCCAACGATACCGAGACTCCTTTTTGGACTAGAGGTGATAAATATTACGAGGCCGGAGAAAAATTGTACAATAGAAAAAGAATTAAAAATTGATAGAGGATAAGACTTTTGAAAGTATTGATTATTCGATAGAAAAACTAATAGATAACGAATACGATAATTGTACTTTTATTGATTGTAATTTCTCTGAACATAGTATATCAAACCTTACTTTTCGAGAGTGTGAATTTAATGAGTGTAATTTTAGTAATGCCCTTTTAAAAAATACGGTACTGAATGACATACGATTTATAAAGTGTAAATTATTAGGATTGGATTTTAGTGTATGCAATACGCTTTTACTTTCAATAAATTTTTCAATATGTAATTTGAATTTCGCTTCGTTTTATAATTTAAATTTGAAAGAAACAACGTTTATAGGTTGCAATTTGCAAGAGGTTGATTTTACAGAAACCGATTTAACTAATGCGGTATTCGATAATTGTGATTTGGCAAGAACTATTTTTGAAAATTCTACATTAATGAAAGCCGATTTTAGAACTGCAAAAAATTATACAATAGATCCAACAATTAATAAAATGAAAAAAGCTAGATTTTCAGCTTTAGGACTCACTGGCCTTTTAAGAAATTATGATCTCCTTATAGATTAATAATTATTTGATCTTAATAGTAAAAGCTTGTTTACCTTCAATTGTACCTACTAATTTGTCATTTTCGGCAACCTTACCTACACCAGCTGGTGTGCCCGTAAACAAAATATCTCCTTTTTTAAGAGTAAAGAATTGAGATACATATGAAATTAGTTCATCTATTTTCCAAAGCATTGCATTTGTATTGCCATCTTGAACTAGCTCATCATTTTTTTGCAATTGAAATTTCAAATTTTCAAGATCGAATTCACTTTTAGGATAAAATTCACCTATCACAGCACTACCATCAAATGCTTTTGCTTTTTCCCATGGTAGGCCCTTTTCCTTACATTGATTTTGAACATCACGTGCGGTAAAATCAATACCTAATCCGATTTCATCATAATATTTATGTGCAAATTTTTGTTCTATATGTTTGCCAACTTTATTGATCTTTACCAAAACCTCTATCTCGTAATGAATATCATTAGAAAAAGTTGGAATAAAAAAAGGTATTTTTTTAGCTAAAATAGCAGAGTCCGGTTTTAAAAAAACCACGGGATTTTTTGGTCGCTCATTTGCCAATTCTTCAATATGCTTTGCATAATTACGGCCAATACAGATTATCTTCATTTTTATAATTTTATGATCTTCTCGATACAATTTTCTTCCAGAAAATCACTCGAACTGACACTTAAACTTTAACAGGCTATTGAGAATCTATGGTAGCCACTTTTTTTCAAAATTAGGTTTACGTTTTTCCAAAAATGCATCTCTACCTTCTTTTGAAAAAAA
>Ga0209344_10003775_pt1 | contig 14541 bp, 11 predicted proteins | sample Cruoilmetagenom6_FD_187293 | JGI IMG/M metagenome (GOLD analysis project Ga0209344, IMG submission 187293) | Oil polluted marine microbial communities from Coal Oil Point, Santa Barbara, California, USA - Santa Barbara Oil Seep Sample 6 (SPAdes)... | ecosystem: Environmental > Aquatic > Marine...
ATCTGTACAAGAATTAAATCTTCTATTAAAAGACATAATGCCAATATGAAAACAATTGCAGGGTTGGCGGGGATAGACAATAAAATTACTAATCACATCGCCTGGCATAGTTTTGAAAACATAGCCAGAGATAAAGTATCTCCTCAAATGCTTCAGAAATTATACAGGCATACCCATCTCAGTACAACCATTGACTAACAAGGGAATTTTAACCATAAAATTACGGGTGAGGCATTAGAAGCAATTAAAACAAAAGCTTTCCCAAACATGGAAAAAATTTTCATTCCAATAAAAAAAAGAATTACCTCAAAGCTAGTAATTATTAATTTAAAAAATTGCACTAACAACAATCAAACTTTTTTTATAAACTTCTAAATGAAACGTTCCTGATTCACTTTTCTTTAGTTCTCCGTCAAGTTGATAAGGTATGTCCAATTCTTGATTTTGAATTTCAATAGTGGCGTTTTTAAACTTGTAATATGAATATCCCCTGATCTTGTGCTCGCTTCCTATTAGAAATAGGAAAGCGAAAAAAATCATTTTCAAGTGATTCAATTGGTCTATAATTACAATATCCAAAAGACCATCATTTAATATTGCCTTTCTTGTAAGCGAGAAATTATAGCCCATTACATTGGTGTTCGATACCAATACCAAAAAAGGGTCTCGTACTTCTTTCTTTCCATTAATTCTAATTGTGTACTTCTTATAGTTTTTGAACGACCAAATCGATTTAATTGTTGCCCTTAAATAGGTGGTCAATCTTCTGTCCCTAGAGTTTTCAAAATTCGAAATAGTATTTGCGGCAAACCCAAATCCCGTGTTGCTAAAAAAATATTCCCCATTAATCCTTCCTACGTCAATTGCTGTTGTATTATTTAATTTGATAATGTTAATTGCCTTTTCAACATTAGTTGAAATTTTTAGGTTTCTAGCCAGACCATTTCCTGATCCAATAGGTACAATCCCTAATGCAATATTAGTATGGACTAGACAAGAAGCTATTTCATTGATTGTTCCATCTCCTCCGCATGCTACGATAATATTTGCCTTCTCTTTTATAGATTGCTTAGTCAATAATTTTGCATGACCTTTGTATTCTGAATATTTTACAACCACAGAATAGTGCTTTTTTTCAAAGTATTTAGACAAATACTGCTCTGTAATAAAAGGGTTTCCTTTACCGGCAATGGGGTTGACAATGAAGTGGGCAATTTTCATTTATACGATTTTAAGGTTAACCCATTATTATTGTATAGATGGTCGGCCACTTGAAAATAAGAAATTGTTTCTTTTAGAAAAGACTCATTCATAGGCATGGACCTCAAACTATTGTCCATGCTGTTCCAATGATAGAAATTGGCCTGTTTTCGGTCTCCTAAGACCATAAGTCCTGAATCTTTTAATAATCCTAATTTCCTATAATTACCAATAAACGCCCGTTCATCTTTCTTTTCCATTTTTAGGATGTCCCTTCCGAAAAAATTACTTTCATATTTCCATCTTAATAATGCAAACAAGGTGGGAAAAACATCGATTTGGGAACACATTTTTTTTACATGCATTTGTTCTTTATTCTCGAGATTTACTATCATTGCTGGAATATGGTAATTGGCAACATCAACTTCCCAACGGCCTGCACTACTGGCACAGTGGTCTGCCATTATTATAAAAACTGTATTTGCGAACCAAGGCCTCTTCTTTGCACTCTTTAAGAATTCCTGAATGGCATAGTCCGTATACTTGATGGCACCGTTTCTTCCTGTCCCAGATGGAATATCAATTTTATTACTAGGATAGGTATATGGTTTATGATTGGAAGTGGTCATAATAAAATTGAAAAATGGTTTCCCTGTTTCAAATGCCAAATCAGTTTCTTTTAAAACCTTACGGTAAATATCTTCATCGCAAACACCCCAAGCATTTTCAAAAGTCACTTCTATATTTTCAATATTGTTACGATTGGTAACAATATCGCCTGTTGGTAAAAACCCTCTGCCTCTATCAACAATATCAAAACCATTTCCGCTAAAATATTTGTCCATGTTATCAAAATAGCCATCGCCACCATAAAAGAAAGTCCGTATGTACCCTTTGGTTTTAAATACTTCGCCAATAGTAAAAAGATTATTGTTTTTCTCTCTTTTCACGATACTTCTCCCTGGGGATGGGGGAATTGATAGTGTAATAGCTTCCATTCCGCGAACTGTTCTAGTTCCGGTTGCGAACAAATTATCGAACGATAGCCCCACTTGTGCTAAAGAGTCCAAGGTTGGAGTTAACTTTTCCTGATTACCAAAAGCTCCCATATATTTAGCACTTAAACTCTCAATACAAATAAAAATAACGTTGGGTTTCTTTTCTTTACCATCATTGGTCACAAATCTTTTTATACTTGAATATGGCCTGTAAATACTATCTTGAAGCGTCATTATGTTTTTATTTACTTTTTGGAAGGAATCATCAATAGGCTGAGTTTTGTAAAACTCTGGATAACTAAGTTCATTATTCCGAAAAGCCGCAAAGAAGGAATAAATTCCGGACTTTGAAATTTCATTGTTATAACGATTTTCCGAATGTTCTGCGCTTTCGTTTTTTATGAACAAAATAAACATCAAAGTAATTCCCAAAATAATTGCGCTTGGAACCAAACGTAATATAAATGCCTCCTTACCCTCAAAAGTACTCTTGAATAGTCGCAATTTATTAAAGAGTAAAACCGTAACCACCACAAGAATACTTATGCCTCCAATTAAAATTGGTAAAGGATAGGATTCATTGATATTCTTTACTACCTCGTAAGTGTATATTAAATAATCAACCGCTATGAAGTTAAACCTCCTTTGAAATTCATCCCAAAAGGTGATTTCCGCAAAAAACGAAAAGTAGATTATGAACACTCCAGCGGTAAAGCCAAAATAACAAATTATCCTATCTGCCAATGAACCTATTAACCTTTTGGGTATTGCCAAAAAATACATTGATCCAAATAGGGCAAAAAATGAAACGACACCAATATCATAAAAAAAACCTGTACTAAATGCAGTAGCCAAAGCTACCAGACCATGATCTGTTTCTGAAAAGTTCCAAATAAGAAAGATGACCCTTAATAAAAAGGAAAGCCCCAAAAATAAAAAGACAAAGGCAATTAACAACGTATAGCGTTTTGGATATGTTATTCTCATTTTATTCGTATCAATTGTTTTAGTTTGTTTAGATTTTCTTGTTTTCCCCTTTCCAAAACTTCTTTGCCATAAGCTGTCTTGAATCGGTACTCCTCCAAAAACTTAATGTTGAACAATAGCCATTCGGCATCAGTCATTATGGTGTCACAAAACAGTTCCCATTCCTTTCGCAAGAGCATATTCCTATACAAAAAATTTGCCGTTCCCAAATGGAACAAATCGGCATCACAAAGTACGTCAGCAAAAATGTCATGGGGATCCTGTGGCATTTTTGTGGCTTCTATACAAGAGCGTACCATATCAATCTCGGCTTTGGTACAATTGGCTTTCTCCAGATACTTTGCTGCAATTTGTTTACTTACCTCCTCGTGGCCATAATAGGCTTCTGAAAATCCAGTATCATGAAAGCAAGCAGCAATAGCTATAAAGTCCGCTTCTTTAGGTTGTATGCCAATGGCATCGGAAATCAAAAAAACGTTATCAATTACCTCTTGCGTATGGGCAAAGTTGTGGAAAGGCAGATTTTTGCAATTATCACTATGAAGTATGTCTGAACAATACCTTGTAATACTTTTAATCGTCAGTGCTGTCATTGTTCGAATCTATTTGGATCAAACTATTATCACTTCTAATTTCGATGTGCGTTATTTCTCCACCAGTAGTTCCCGCATATTTTGAAATGACCATGGAACCAATCGAAAGAAGTAGAACACAGCCAAAAGCGTATCTGTCAAGTCCATATTTTTTGTATTGGAGAATTAGGGTTATTAGAGATGAGCTTCCTAAAATCAACATCATTGTAAAAAAAAGTTCCGCATATTCTTCATGTTCATGGATCAAGGTTTCGCTGATTCCTGGTAAATTCTCGACGATTTCCTCAGCGCCGTAGCCGGTGTAAAAAGCGGCAATAGCGGTCAAGGCACTAAAAATGAAAATACCTAGTGCCGTATTCTTTACCTGGGGGTTATTGATTATTAAACCAAACAATAATACCAAAAATCCGATCAATACTCCCACAGTGGGAAGATGGTTTACCACTAAATGAATATATACATCGTTCATTGTATTTTTTTGCAATTAATATTCTAATTTCAAGGTTTATTCAGTTATAAGATTAAATGCCCCTTTGGTCAAAAATTCCGTGTTCGGTTCAAAATCGTCGGCATTCAGTATTTGGGTAAATCCATTGTTTATAGTACCTATTTTGACCAATACTCTTTTGAAATTTGTATTATCTTCTTTTACAAGAACAAAAAAGTCATTATCAATGTTCGCAACCGCATCCGAAGGTAAGGCAGGGTGATCTGCCGAGGTAGTCACAATTTCTGCTTCAATGTACATTCCAGGAGCGAACAATTTGGTATCCTCTTCATTTGATAAATCCCCATGAATAGCTACCGTTCTTTCTTGGTCATTGATAGTTTTGTTAACTAAATGCACCTTCCCTAAATATACATTTGCCCTATCGTTTTGCAATCTCACATTGATTTGCTGACCCACCTTGACCATTGGAAGGTCTTTTTCAAAAATCTTCAACTCAATATGAAGATCATCCGTATTGGTAACGGTCACCGCAACATCGGATGGATTTAGGTACATTCCTCTACTTGCGTTGATGGTTGTTGCATAACCCGATAGTGGAGATGGTACACTAATGACCGACCGAATATTATAACCGGATAACGTATTCGCATCGATGTTCATAAGGCTCAGCTTCTTTTTAAGGGATTGGTATTGTGCCAAAGTCACGGTATATTCCGATTCTGCCTTTAAGAAGTTCTTTTTGGAGGTCACATTATCCGCTATCAATTCTTTTTGCCTTTCATAGTCGGATTTCAAATAGTTTAAACGCCCTTTGGCTTCCAAGAAATCCTGTTGCACCTGAACATAACCTGGATTTTCTATGGTAAACAGTACTTGGCCTTTTTTGACCGCATCGCCAGGTAGTAGATTGATGTCTTTTACGTAGCCGGCAAAGTAGGCACTAACATCGGCTTGATTTCGCGGAGGCACTGCAAACATACCATTGGCTTTCACAACGGAAGTAAACTCTTGCATCGTTATTTTGCCCAATTCCATTTCTCCAGATTTGAATTGGCTCTCGGTTATTGTGATTTCATCTGAACCTACATTCTCAATAGCGACATCAGAAATAGCGGTTATTGATTTTTCTTTTGAATCACAGGAAGTCAGCATTGGCGTTATCAATAAAAGTATGCTTGCCAAGCTTATCATTTTGGTAAAATTATCGACTATATTTTTCATCATTAATTAGTTAAAAAGTTTAATTCTAAAACTGTAGCATTATAGGCGTTAAGGTTTTGTAAATACGTAATTTGAATGTTCTTGGCACTTTCCAAGAGCTGTACGTACTGCAAGAAATCAATTTCGCCGTTTTGAAACGATTTCGATGCACTTGAGGTCAATTCCTTTGCAAGTTTGTTGCCTGTGGTTTCATAGTAATCAACGCCTTCTTGAAATTTCTTTAAATCGGATAACAGACCTTGATATTTTGATTCAAGCTGTATCTTGTAATTTTCAGATTCATCGGCTATTATCATAGTCTCCGTTTTTGCAGCGCTGATTTTTGATTTATTCGCTCCGAACCATAACGGAATCGATACACCCGCTTGAAAACCATTGTATCGCCTTGCATTCACACCAGTGTTAGTACCTTGGAAGACTGATAAATGTAAATCGGGAAGTAATCTTTGCCTTTCCAAATTGAGGGAAGCTTTACTTAATTTTTGGGCTGAATCGTAGAAAAGAATTCCAGGATTAACACCAAAATCCGGTTGATGTAACTCCAGCCTGGGCAAGTTATTTTCTTCTACGTTAACCAATGAATCTGTCTGCATCCATTGATATAGCATTGTATAAGCCTTGGTAACATCTTCCTTTGATTGGGCAAGTAAAATGGAAATTTCCTTTTGTTTGGCCTCTGCAGTTAACTTTTCCAACAGATTTGTCTCTCCTACTTCATATCTTTTATTCGCAGCTTTGGCAAATTGACCATAAAGGCTGTCCAAGAAAGTGTATTGCCGTACCAGACCATTAGTGTATACCACATTGTAATAGGTCTTGTAAACCTCCTTGGTCAAGGCTCTTTCATTTAATCGGTACTGCTGGGTGGATAACTCAACTTTTTGTTTTTCCACTTTTCGCTGGGCACCATAAATCGTTGGAAATTGTAGGGATTGACTAACCCCAAAGACATCCAATGGAAGACCATTTTCCGCAATATTATTTTGATCTGAATTGTAGTACATCTGAGTTTTATCAAGGTTGAAGGCGCTCCCTACCAATTGTTTGGATTGAGTCACCCGTTTGGCACTGGCTTGAAGTCCTTTATTATTCTCAATGGCAATTTCCACAGCTTGATCGGCACTAATCCAGTTTTGTTGGGCACTACCTACCAACGGCAAAAGCAAAAGGGCAATAATTCCAAGAGCCTTAAGGTTTACTTTAGTCTTAATTTTAGGGTGATGTCCTTTTCTGTCAAAAATCGCATATAAGATTGGCAATACCACTAGCGTTAATAAAGTAGCGGTTATTAATCCTCCGACAACAACGGTTGCCAATGGCCGTTGTACTTCTGCTCCGGCAGAGGTTGAAATTGCCATTGGTAAAAATCCCAAAGCTGCCGCAGTTGCTGTTAACAGAACCGGACGTAATCTATTCTTTGTGCCCATTAAAATTCGTTTATTGATGTTGTTGATACCGTGTGCTTTGAGCTCCTTAAATTCTTCGATCAATACAATACCGTTGAGCACTGCAATTCCGAAAAGGGCAATAAAGCCAACGCCTGCCGAAATGCTAAAGGGTAAACCTCGTATGTAGAGTAACATCACACCACCGACGGCAGAAAGAGGAATGGCACTATAGATCATCAAGGCTTCCTTAACGGAATCGAATGCAAAATAGAGCAATACGAAAATCAGAACCAGTGCGATAGGTACGGCAATTTTCAATCTTGCCGTGGCTGTACGAAGATTTTCAAATTGCCCACCATAACTTATGGAATAGCCAGTAGGTAACTTTATATCCCTTTCAATTATAGACTGTACGTCTTTTACCACCGATTCTAGATCGCGGTTACGGACGTTTACCCCTACAACGATACGCCGCTTGGTATTGTCGCGCGAAATTTTGGCCGGCCCCTTGGTATAACCTATTTTGGCGAATTCACTTAGGGGTAACTTCATCCCATTGTGAAGGGATACCGAAGCCGTTTCTATATTTTCGATATCCCTTCTATGGGCATCATCATAGCGAAGCACCAGATCAAATTGCTTTTCCCCTTCGAAAACAGTTCCTGCGGGCATTCCTGCAAAACCCATTGTAATGACCTTGTTCAAATCTTCTATATTCAACCCGTATTTTGCAATTTTTCGACGGTCATAGGTCACCGACATCTGGGGCAATCCCGCGGTTTTCTCTACGGAAATATCGGCAGCTCCTTCCACATTTTGAATCGCTTTTTCTATTTCCAAAGCTTTGTTATAAAGTATATCCAGATCTTCGCCAAAAACCTTGATGGCCAAATCTGCACGTACTCCGGTAATCAATTCGTTAAATCGCATTTCGATAGGCTGGGTAAACTCAAAATCTACGCCTGCAATTTCCGATAAGGCTTCTTTAAATTTATCAGCAAGTTCGTCTTTAGTCTCGGCTGATACCCATTCGCCTTTTGGTCTTAATTTGATGATAACATCACTTTCTTCCATGGACATTGGATCGGTAGGTACCTCGGCAGCTCCAATTCGACTGACCACTTGCTCCACTTCTGGAAACTTCTTTAATATTTTCTCCATTCGGGTAGTGGCTTTCACGGTATTGCTCAACGATGTTAGAGTCTTTAATACCGGCTGAATAACAAAATCCCCCTCGTCCAAAGTGGGCACAAATTCGCCACCCATTCTGGTAAACAGAAATCCCGTAAATACCAATAGACCTACGGCCATAGTCAACACCAGTTTCTTCTTGCGCAATGCCCACGAAATTATAGGCTGGTATTTTCTTTCTAGAAAGGCGATCAGTCTAGATGAAATGGTTCTTTTTTCAGTATTTGTAGGTTTAAGAAACATTGAGGCCATTACCGGTATATAGGTAAAACAAAACACCATAGCACCGATAAGGGCAAAAGAGAATACCAAAGCCATGGGTCGGAACATTTTGCCTTCTACATTGACCAAGGATAAAATTGGGATAAATACGATGATTATGATCAATTGCCCGAATACTGCAGAGTTCATCATTTTCGACGCCCCTTGATAGGTGATCTGATCTACTAATCCTTGTCTTTCGCTTTTAGGCAGTGCCAATAATTTAGCTCGCTGACTTGTAATTTTAAAGGCAATAAATTCAACAATAATAACGGCACCATCTATGATAATCCCAAAATCTATGGCCCCTAGGCTCATTAGGTTGGCATCTACACCGAAGATGTACATCAAGGAAAGTGCAAATAGCAGGGATAATGGAATGACGGAGGCAACGACCAAACCAGAACGTAGATTACCTAAAAGCAATACCACAACGAATATCACTATCAAACTCCCTAATATCAGGTTCTCGGCAATTGTAAAAGTGGTTTTAGCAATAAGTTCGCTTCGCTCTAAAAAGGGATTAATTGAAATGCCCGGAGGTAAGGAGGATTGTATTTCCGCCACACGTTGTTTTACAGCTTCAATAACCGCATTGGAGTTGGCATCTTTTAGCATCATAACCTGCCCCAATACTTTTTCTCCCTCGCCGTTGCCTGTGATTGCACCAAATCGATTTGCATGGCCAAAGCCAACTGTGGCAATATCCCCTACATAGACCGGCACATCTCCTTTGCTTGTGACCACAATGTCTTCTATGTCCTGTATCGAACCCACGAGACCTTCGCCCCTAATAAAGTAGCTTTCATTTGCTTTCTCGATATAACCGCCCCCGGCAACACTATTGTTTTTTTCCAAGGCACTGAATACTTCAAAGATGGAAACGTCCATGGCACGTAGCCGTTCAGGATTGATAGCCACTTCATAAGTCTTGAGATAGCCTCCCCACGTATTTACTTCCACAACTCCCGGAATGCCGGAAAGTTGACGTTTTACCACCCAATCTTGAATGGTACGCACGTCCGATAATGAATACTGTTCTTTATGGTCTGGATCAACTTCGATAACGTATTGATAGATTTCCCCCAGTCCCGTAGAAACGGGACCCATAAAAGGCTTGCCAAATCCTGCCGGAATTTTCTCTTCGGCACTTTTAATTTTCTCGGCAATTAGTTGACGGGGCAGGTAAGTGCCCAAATCATCATCGAAGACAACGGTCACAACGGACAATCCGAATTTAGAAACTGAACGGATTTCTTTGACGCCCGGCAAATTTGCCATTTCCAATTCCACGGGATAGGTCAAAAATTTCTCTACATCTTCGGTTGCTAAGTTTCTAGAGGTTGTAATAACCTGGACTTGATTGTTGGTAACATCCGGGACGGCACCAATGGGAATATTGGAAAGGGAATATAGGCCAAAACCCACAATGCCTACCGTGAATAGCAATACAATTAGCTTATGATGAATACTGTATTGTATGATCCGCTCTAACATTTTTTGATTGTTTAAATGAATAACAATCCAAATGTAGAAATGGTATCTAAAAACTGGCTAAGCCTTTTCTTAAGACTTGCTTAAAATACATTGCACTAAAGATGCCTGATTATAAAATAGCAAAAGCCCAGAACAATGTCCAGGACCTTTGTCAACCAACCATTAAACACTAACCAAAACATTTAAAGGCAAAAAGGATTTAATATGTTTTCTTTTTCAAGAGCTATTGCTAATTCCGTTATAAAAGTAGCCATGAACTCTAAAAACTAGCGAAAGAAAATCTTAAGATTCGCTTAAAATTGAATAGTGAAAGTTGTTCCGTTGCCATACTCACTTTGCACCAAAATTTTAGCGTTTATGGCATCAGCAGCCTTTTTGGCTATGGAAAGACCTAAACCGTTACCCAAAATACTCTTATGGTTTAATGCATCGGATCTAAAGAAGTGGTTGAACAGATTTTTTAAATCCTCTTTTTTAATACCTATCCCTTCATCTTGAACCTTGCAAACAATCTTAGACTCCATTTGTTCAATAGTAATGTGAAGCCCAGAGCCATTCTTGGAATATTTAATAGCGTTCCCAATAATATTGTCCAATATCAAATCCGTATAATAGGAAGGAACTCTATTTTCAATAGTAACTTCATCGCGAAAATCTAACGAGAGTTCTTTTTGCTGTATGGCCTCTTTGTGTCTAGACAGAATTTTGTTGATTAAAGTAGCTAAAGAAACAAAAGATTCAGATGGTGGTTTTGAATAGGTATCTAACCGAGCCAACATCAAAAGCTGTTCTATTATTTCGGTCATTCTATCTATTTCCGTTAGACTAGTTTTGATTTTTTCCTCATATTCCGACCTCTCCCTAGGCTTTCGGATTAATACCTCGAGTGTGCCTTTTAAAGTTGATAAAGGTGTCCGTAATTCGTGGGAAGCGTCAGAAGTAAATTGCCGTTTTCGCTCTATATCATTTTCAATACGTTGTAATAACTCGTTAATGCTGAACGACAAATCGTAAAGCTCATCCTTGTTCTGAGGAAGACTGACCCTTTCATTCAAATTATTCTTTGTTATTCTTTTTGTCGTTTCAGTGATATTTTGAATAGGGATAATGCTACGACCGGCTAAATATCTAGAAATGAAATATAGGCCAGCCAAAAGAAGTACATAAGAAATAATCATGGTGTTTTTCAAATTGAACAAAACCATGTTTGAAGATTCAAGCGACATTGCAACGATTATAAAACCCTTAATTTTACCATTTTGTTCAATTGGAAGTTGAACCTGGCGAATGGCTCGGTTATTAAGAGTCCCATTAAAATGACCACCAAAAGGTCTTTCTTTTTTAAATGAAAGCTTCTCTTCTTTGAGATTGGGGGATTTGGCCATAAAGTTTCCTGCCTTATCGATAATCTGGACAAATACAGGATTGACCTGTAACTCTCGATGCTCTCTTTCCTCCCATTCATCCCTATTAATAATTTGTAAACTATCACCTATTATTTCGATTTCACCAGTATGCTTCAGCGCCTCAAATGACAGATCATCATCCAAACTCCTATAAACTGTTTCTTTGACTACTAAATAGACAGTACAAACAGCTACAGCCATTATAATTGCAGTAGCAATCATATAGTGGAATGCAATCCTGTTTTTAAAACTTAAGCTCATAATTCTTTAGCGATATAGCCTACTCCTCTAACAGTCTGTATATAATTATCGTCTTTTGTCAGTTTCAATTTTTTGCGGAGTGCATTGATATACACATCAATAACCCCGGTATTATATTCAAAATGGATATCCCAAACACTTTCGATAATTCGAGACCTTCTGCAGACCATACCCTTGTTACGTATCAGGTATTCGAGCAAAGCGAACTCTTTTTGTGTAAGTATAATTTCTTCGTTTCCCCTTAAAACTTGATGTTTGGCCGTATTGAGTGTTATATCTCCCAGTTTAAAAACAGAATGTTCCCCTGATTTTGGGCGTAATTGAACTTTAATCCTTTCAAGAAGCTCCTCAAAATGAAATGGCTTTTTAATGTAATCATTGGCACCTGCCTGAAGTCCGAAGATAGTTTCTTCGACTGTATCCTTTGCAGTTAAAAAAATAATCGGTGTTTCTTTAAACTCCTTTCTGAACTGGCGGCTAATTTCAATTCCGCTTATTCCAGGCACCATCCAATCCAACAGTAACAAATCATATTCTCCTGAAAGTGCTAGAGCAAGACCGTTATTACCGTCTTCTGCAACATCTACGGCATATGCCTCTTCTTCCAAACCTTGCTTTAGGAAATTATATATGCCTGGTTCATCCTCAACGATTAGAATTCTCATGGTACAAAAGTTATGTTTTTTAATTAAGGTAAGGCTTGATTTTTCTTAAGATCGGCTTAAAATTTATCAAATATTGAATTACCGCAATATTTGTTGTTATAGTTCAAAGGCTATTGGCTGTTGGTGGTCCAAGAACAAATACCGATAAATTTGGCATACTGTAATTCTTAAATAGAAATTCTAAGAAATCCACATAGAGCCTGTTTAAATTTCCTATAACAACACCCTTTTTTTTTAAAATTCTTTAGAATGATAATCCGAGCGGGTTTCCCAACAGCATTAGCCAATTTCACCAAAGCTTATGAATCTTCCGTGGTACCCCCATTTGTTTTAATCCTTTTGTCATATTTCCTCTCTTAGTCCTGTTTTCTAGCTCTTTAATTATCCCTTTTTGATCCGCTTACTATCCTTGAAATAATACCTTTTTGATCTGTAAATTCTGCTGTAAATACACCAGTTAAATGGAACACAATAAATCCGATCAAGTAATAAATACCAAGTACATGGAGCTCTTCCATTGGGCTTTTTAATTCTTTTGGCCCAAATTCTATTATTAGTCCTGTAATTAACGAAATAACGACACAGAGATAAAAAATGATGTAAGTCCATTTTTGAAATTTCTCCTTTATGGATAGGTTTTTGCCAAAAGGATTTTGAAATTTCATACGCCCAAAAAAGGGAAGTATAAAACGTAGGCTAAATAACCCAGTCAATACATAACCAATGTAAATATGCCACTTCCACATGGGCTGTCTTATCTTTTTTGCTAAAGCAATGAGCTGTTCCTGGGATAAAACCTGGTCGGTCCCACCCAAATAATCTTGTATGATAGCTGCTACATTATTCTTATTCATCCAAGTTAATCGCAAAAAAATCGTAATTAACAGTAGCAGAAACGAAACAGCTATTGCCCAATGAATTATTCGATATATTTTAGAATACCTTGTTTTTTCCATAATGCTTGTTTTTAGGATATCTATTAAATTCTATTTATAACATTATATTGGGCAATTATTAAGCACTCTTTTTTAAAAAATTGAATCAGTCATTTTCTAGTTCAAACTAATTCCAAAAAGATATCCAACAAATGCTGTCAATCCCATTGCAACCGTTCCCCAAAAAGTTATCCTAATTATTGCTTTTCTAATACTGGACCCCCCTGTTTTAGCGGCTAAACCCCCTAAAATAGTCAGGAATAAAATGGCAGAACCATAGAGATAATACTCCATACTTTTTAATGGTAGAAATAGTGTTACCAATAGCGGGAGTAAGCCCCCAACAGTAAAGGCCGCACAAGAGGCAAAGGCGGCTTGTATTGGTTTGGCCTGACTTATTTCATTAATACCCAACTCATCCCTAATATGAGCTGCCAGTGCATCCTTTTCCGTTAACTCTTTAGCAACGGTTAATGCGGTTTGCTTTTTTAAACCCCTCTTTTCATAAATATCTGCCAGTCGAAGTAATTCAATTTCTGGCATTTTCTTTAATTCTTGACTTTCTCTCTCGATGTCAGCTTGTTCTACATCTGTTTGAGAGCTCACTGAGACATATTCCCCTGCTGCCATTGATAAAGCACCAGCAACTAATCCGGCTAAGGTTGCCAATATAACTGGCTCTCTAAAATTACTCGCAGCAGCTACACCTATGGCAAGACTTGCTGTTGACAAAATTCCGTCATTTGCTCCAAGGACAGCTGCTCTTAACCAATTACTACGGTGTATATAATGATTGTCTAGATAATCATCTTCAAATTCTGACATTTTTTAATTTCACGTTTCTTATCGTAAAAGTATATTAGGTTTATGAATTGAAATGTGATTTTTATCACATTTCGTTATTTTTTTACTAAAAAAATTTTGTTTGGACCAAAAAGGAACCCGAACCTAAAAAATCAAAGGTGAAACTTCGATTAAAGGACTATAAAGTATTTTAGAAATTGTAATAACAGCACAAAGCAGATTAGAATTATAAAAACGATTAAAATAATAATCCAAACTATTTTATCATTCTTGGTAACACCGCTTTTTACAGGTTTTACTTCACTATTTCCTCTGTTATGTTTGTTTTTGCCCATTTCTTGATATAAAATGAATTGACCTAAATAATTATTCATAACATCATTTAAGTTGAAATGCCTTTAGCCTCCTTAATTTCATGCACCGATTTAATGACCCAGTAAAAGTTACAATTTTCAATTAAGTTAAGATTTGATTTTTCTTAAGATTGGCTTAAAATTCACGTATTAGGATTAAGTGCACCAATTTGCATTGGACCGAAGAACTCATAAATTGCACTTGCTAACTTTACGAGGATCAATCTCAAAAGTTGGGTCTAAAGAGAAAAATAATTTTCTTTGTGCTTTAAATTACATTGATGAATAAAGGCACTGAGTTATCCTTGTTAAGTTTAATATTACCAGAAG
>Ga0209344_10003776_pt1 | contig 14539 bp, 9 predicted proteins | sample Cruoilmetagenom6_FD_187293 | JGI IMG/M metagenome (GOLD analysis project Ga0209344, IMG submission 187293) | Oil polluted marine microbial communities from Coal Oil Point, Santa Barbara, California, USA - Santa Barbara Oil Seep Sample 6 (SPAdes)... | ecosystem: Environmental > Aquatic > Marine >...
CAACGGAACAGATTGGGTAACCGGGGATAAGGAAAGGCTAATAAATATTGTTTTAAAAGGTATGGAAGGTTCCATTGTAGTAAATGATGAGGTCTTTAATGGGGTAATGCCACAGCATAGTTTTTTAAGTGATGCGGAGATAGCGGATCTGCTTACTTATTTAAGATCAAATTTTGGAAATGATGCCGATGCGGTTACCGAAAAAGAAGTCTCAAACTTAAGAATGGGCTTATAGGATTTCGCACCATTAATATCAAAGATTAAATAATAATTGAAAAAATGAAAAATATGCTAAAAAAACAGATTTGGGCCATTGTTTTATTGTTGTTGACAACTATTTCGCTTAGGGCGCAGGATTACGACATCTTGGTTAAAGGTGGGCATGTGGTAGACACAAAGAACAATTTGGACCACGTAATGGATGTAGCCATAAAAGATGGAAAAATTGCAAAAGTCCATTCCAAAATTCCCGAAAACCAAGCCAGATCGGTGATTGATGCCCAAGGGTTAATTGTTGCTCCCGGACTCTTGGATATTCACGGACACAATTTTTTTGGGACCGAGGAGGATGCGTACTTGAGCAATAGTTTTAGTGCTTTGCCCCCTGATGGATTTACCTTTAGGAGTGGCGTTACCACTATTGTTGATGTAGGTGGTGCCGGTTGGAAGAATTTTAAAACTTTTAAGGCACAGACGATAGATAACTCAAAAACACGGGTATTGTCTTTCTTAAATATTATAGGATCGGGCATGAAGGGAGGTGCCATTGAGCAAAATATAGAGGATATGAATCCTAAAATGACGGCCTTTGTTGCCTCCCAGCACAAGGGGACCATAGTGGGGGTAAAATTGGCCCATTATAGTGGTTTTGATTGGGAACCTGTACATAGGGTGGTGGCAGCGGGTACCATGGCCGATATCCCGGTTATGATCGATTTTGGAGGCAGTGAACCGGAGTTGTCCTTGGAAACATTGCTCATGGAAAAACTTCGCCCAGGAGATATTTTTACCCATGCCTATGCCCATGTACAAGGTAGGACCCCTGTGGTGGATGAAAATGGCAAGGTAAGGAAGTATGTCTTTGAGGCTCAAAAACGAGGGGTCATATTTGATGTTGGCCATGGTGGTGGCAGCTTTGTGTTTGAGCAAGCCGTACCAGCCGTTAAGCAAGGTTTTTTACCTAATTCGATAAGCACGGACCTTCATACCGGAAGTATGAACGGGGGAATGAAGGATATCCTCAATATAATGTCGAAATTTCTCAATATGGGCATGCCGGTAAAGCAGGTAATTGAATGTGCAACCTGGAATCCGGCACAGTATATTAAACGCACGGATTTGGGACATTTGACAGTTGGGGCCGTGGCAGACCTAACAATTCTAAACCTGCGAAAAGGGAATTTTGGGTTTATTGATACACAGGGGAAAAAAATAATGGGCAATCAAAAATTGGAATGTGAGCTGACCCTAAGGGAGGGGGATGTGGTTTGGGATCTTAATGGTATTTCCAGACCAATGTGGAATGCGAAGTAAGCCCAGATATGGGAAATGCATTTAATTGGATTAATCTATAAAAAAATAAGTTATGCTTAGTAGGAGAAAATTATTAAAAACGCTATCCAGTGTTCCTGTGATGGGTGGATTGGTAGGTACTGGACTGTTAACACCACAATTGCTCGGCGCCTCAGTTACCCAACCGGCGAAACGGAATTTTTTCAAGGAGCTGGGGATACGTACATTTATCAATGCAGCCGGAACCTATACTTCCATGACCGGATCCCTAATGTCCGAAGAGGTTACATCGGCCATCGTATTTGGCGCAACGGAATATGTAGATTTGGATGAGCTACAGGACAAGGTGGGTGAAAGAATAGCGGAATTGTTACAGTGCGAATATGCCACGGTATCCTCTGGAGCCTTCGGTGCCATGTCCATTGGGCTGGCAGGGGTAATCTCTGGAACGGACTCCGAAATCGCCGCCCAACTCCCGGATACTACAGGACTAAAACACGAGGTAATAATACAGGAAGGCCATAATATTGGTTATACCCATGCCCTTTTAAACGTTGGCGCCAAAATAGTCGTTGTTAAATCGAAAAAGGAAATGGAGAAGGCCATTAACAAAAATACGGCAATGCTCTGGTTTTTGAATGCCAATACCGACAATGGGGAAATTAAGTATGAGGAGTTCATAGCTATTGGAAAAAAGCACAACATTCCAACCTTTATTGATTGTGCCGCAGACGTACCCCCAGTGGAGAACTTATTCAAGTTTACCAAGATGGGGTTCGATTTAGTGGCATTTTCAGGCGGAAAAGGAATTAGAGGGCCTCAGAGTGCCGGATTATTGTTGGGAAAAAGAGATCTCATTAAAGCGGCAAGAATACATACCCCTCCACGTGGAAGTACTATTGGCAGGGGGATGAAAGTAAATAAGGAAGAAGTTCTAGGGATGCTGGTAGCCTTGGAAATGTATTTGGCCAAGGATCATCAAAAGGAATGGGAACTTTGGGAAAATCAAATTAGATTAATTAGCGACAGCGCCCTATCCGTAAAAGGTGTGCAGACAGAAATACACGTGCCACCTTATGCGAATCATGTTCCTTCCCTACGAATTAAATGGGATAGCAATTTAGTTAAGATTAGTCCGGAGGAAGCCCGAAAAAAGCTAATGGAAGGGCACCCTGCCATAGCAACGGTGGGCGACAAGGAAACTATAGGCATAACTACCTGGATGATGGATCCGGGCCAGGAAAGAATAGTAGCCAAGCGCCTTAAGGAGGTGTTGGTAAATGTATAATAAATAGAAATTATTTTTAAGGAAAGCGTATGAATTACAAGTATTTTTTAGTCCCATTAATGGCTCTAATGTGCCTTTCGTGTAACACAAAAAATGAAAATGAAGTGACATCGGTTGAAGTGGAAACACCAGCAATTCCAGTGGACTATAACCCAGAGGAGAAACTTAAGGAACTGGGTATAACCTTAATGGAGGCCAGTGCACCAGTAGCCAATTATGTAAATGCCGTTCGCTCTGGAAATCTAATTTTTCTTTCGGGAAAGGGGCCCTTGCAAAGTAATGGGGAAAATATTCAGGGCAAGGTAGGGACAGACTTGACCATAGAGGAAGGTTATGAGGCCGCTCGTATTACGGGGATTAATCAATTGTCCGTGTTAAAATCGGAATTGGGAAACTTAAATAAGGTAGTTAGGGTGGTCAAGGTCTTAGGTATGGTAAATGCAGGGCCGGATTTTGCAGACCATCCCAAAGTCATCAATGGATATTCAGATTTAATGGTGGCTGTATTTGGAGATAGGGGAAAGCACGCCCGTGCCGCTGTAGGTATGGGATCCCTTCCCGGGAATATTGCCGTGGAGATCGAAATGATCGTAGAGGTAATGCCCGACTGACAATGATACCAAAATTCAGTATTTCTTGTTTTCAATCATCACAATGCAATCTGCCTTGGATGCCTATTAAGATATTTAGGAACCGAAAGTAACTACCTTTTGTAGCAAAAACTCTAGGAATGCTTGTGAATTCCCCTTTTCAGCTTTGGAAGGGGAAAATTGTTATATTTATATATGATAGTTTTGTGGTAAAGTCCGCAACCAAAAGGTTGTGCTAAACCCAAATTTCAAATCTTTGACAGATGAAAAAACTTCTAATCAAAAATATGGTTTGCGATAGATGTAAAACCCTTTTGGCACAGGAGTTCTCCAAGGTAGGGATTACCATTTTATCTATAAAATTAGGAGAGATCGTTTATGAGGAAAACGCAAATATTAATGATGCCTTAATAGAAGGTATACTAAATAAAAATGGCTTCGAATTGGTTAAGGATACATCGGATATGATCCTTGAAAACATTAAAATCGAATTAATTAATACGATCAATAACGGAGAAAATGATATAGCAGAAAACATGTCCACCTACTTGTCCAAAAAATTAAACAAGGATTACTCTATCCTTAGTAAAATGTTCAGTAAAAAGGAAGGTGTAACCATTGAGAAATATTATATCGATCTAAAAATTGAAAGGGCAAAGGAACTCATCCAAATGAATGAACTCAATTTTTCAGAAATAGGGTACACCTTGAATTATAGGAACAGTAGCCATTTGGCCTCACAGTTTAAGTCGGTCACCGGCATGTCTATGGGAGCGTATAAAAAATTACAACAATGGGATAGAAAACCGCTGGACAAAATTATGTAAGGAATCTCCATAATTCTAAAAAGTGTTCCGTGTCAATATGACTATTTTTACTTAAGAATTAAAATGTATGGAGATGAGACACACCTATAAGATACATGGGATGACTTGCAATGGTTGCAGGTCGCATGTAGAGAACACCTTAAATACAGTGAATGGCGTTACTCGGGCAACTGTAGATTTGGAAAAGGCCGAAGCTGTAATTGAAATGGACGGGCATATACCCTTGTCTACCTTTAAAAAGGCTCTGGAAGATGATGGTGGTGCCTATGGTATCTCTATGCCCGGGGAGGAACATGAACATCATGGGTCCACAAAAAAAACACCTAATGTTAAGGGTACTGGGACCTTTTATTGCCCTATGCATTGTGAGGGCGATAAGACCTATGACCAGCCGGGGGATTGCCCCGTTTGTGGAATGGATCTGGTGGAAGAGTTAAAGACGAGTATTGGGGCCGTTACCCAATATACCTGTCCAATGCATCCTGAGATAATCGAGGATGAACCAGGTTCCTGTCCGATTTGTGGAATGGACTTGGTGCCCCTAAAGGCAGATGTTTCGGCAGAGGAGAAAAACTATAAAAAATTATTGAAGAAATTTTGGATAGCCCTTGCTTTTACCTTGCCCATATTTCTTATTGCCATGTCCGAGATGGTCCCCAATAACCCATTGTATGCTTATGTGGACATGAAAATTTGGAATTGGATACAGTTCGGACTTTCCCTTCCTGTCGTATTCTACGCCACTTGGATGTTTTTTGAAAGGGCGTACCGATCAATAAAGACATGGAATTTAAATATGTTTACCCTTATTGGCATCGGATCGGGGGTTGCTTGGTTATTTAGTGTGTTTGGGATGCTTTTTCCCGATATTTTCCCTTCCCAATTTAAAACCCATCATGGCACGGTACATGTATATTTTGAGGCTGCCACGGTAATTTTGACTTTGGTATTGTTAGGGCAACTTTTGGAGGCAAGGGCCCATAGTAAGACCAACAATGCAGTGAAAGAGTTATTAAAATTGGCACCTAACAAAGCCATCAAGGTAGTAGATGGAAAAGAAGAAGTCATTGCTATTGATAAAATTAATATAGGTGATTTGCTCAGGGTTAAACCAGGAGATAAAATTCCTGTAGATGGCGTCATACATGAGGGTATGGGCTCAGTGGACGAATCCATGATTACCGGAGAACCCATTCCAGCAGATAAAAAGGAAGGTGATCCAGTTAGTTCCGGAACTATAAATGGAAATCAATCCTTTGTTATGAAGGCAGAGAAAGTAGGTTCGGACACTTTATTGGCACAAATTATAGACATGGTCAATAAGGCCAGTCGTAGTCAGGCTCCCATTCAAAAATTGGCAGATAGGATATCGGGATATTTTGTTCCCGTGGTGGTATTGGTTTCTGTAATTACTTTTATTATTTGGGCAATTTTTGGTCCTGAACCCAAATATGTCTATGCCTTGGTAAATGCCATTGCCGTATTGATCATAGCCTGTCCCTGTGCTTTGGGCTTGGCCACCCCCATGTCTGTCATGGTGGGAATAGGTAAAGGGGCTCAATCCGGGGTATTGGTCAAAAATGCAGAGGCTCTGGAGAAGATGAACAAAATTGATACGCTAATAGTTGATAAGACAGGAACAATTACAGCTGGAAAGCCATCCGTGGAAAGTGTAGTGGTCACTTCCAAGGAATACAAAGAGGGGGAAGTGCTGCAATATGTTATATCACTCAATCAAATGAGCAAACATCCCTTGGCAGAAGCAACGGTTGCATACGGGAAGGAACAAGGAGCGGAAATATTGAAGGTGTCAGAATTTAATTCGGTCACAGGGAAAGGTGTCACCGGAATAATCAATGCCAAGAAGGTGGCATTGGGGAACGAAAAAATGATGGAAGAGGTCAATGCCACAATGTCTGAAGAGCTAATGAATAAGGTGAAAATGCAGCAGCGGCTTGGCAAAACGGTTTCCATGATTTCTGTGGATAATAGTACGGTTGGATTTATTGTGATTAGAGATAGAATTAAAGAAACCAGTAAAAGGGCCATTTCTGAATTGCAATCCCTAGGAATATCCGTATTGATGTTGACAGGGGATAATTATGATACAGCCAAGGCTGTAGCAGAGGAACTTGATCTTACCGATTTTAAAGCAGGGATGCTACCTCAAGACAAGCTTAATGAGGTGGAACGCTTACAACATCAAGGTAGAAAAGTGGCCATGGCCGGCGATGGTATAAACGATGCACCTGCCTTGGCAAAGAGTGAGGTTGGTATTGCCATGGGAACCGGTACCGATGTGGCCATTGAAAGTGCCTCGATCACTTTGGTAAAAGGAGATTTACAGGGAATTGTAAAAGCGAGGAACCTAAGTGTAAAAGTGATGGGAAATATTAAGCAAAACCTATTTTTTGCACTTGTGTATAATACGCTTGGCGTACCTATTGCAGCTGGTGTTCTATATCCATTTTTTGGACTACTTTTATCACCCATGATTGCAGCTTTGGCCATGAGTTTTAGCTCGGTTTCCGTAATCGCCAATGCCCTTAGATTGAGAAATGCCGATATTTCATGACCCGAGGCCGAGCCTTTCCTGAAAATTGACAAAATATGCCGTGGTTTATTATTTTAATCTTTACATAATGCTCTAATAACTTTAAAAAATTCATTTCAACTTAAAAAGGGGCGAATATTGTCTTTTAATATTTATCTTTTGAGAAATTTTAGACCAAACTACCAACACTTTTGAAGTTAGTAAAAAAAGATATTTCGTTTTTGCTATATGGGGCATTTGCCTCCTTTGGCACTTATTTCTGCATGTATGCTTTTCGCAAGCCCTTTACTGTAGCTACATTTGAAGACCTTTCGTTTGCGGGGGTAGATTACAAGATAATTCTGATAATTGCGCAGGTACTTGGGTATATGCTATCTAAATTTATAGGGATTAAAGTAATTTCAGAGCTTCAGCCCAACAAGAGAATATATTATCTCCTGGGACTAATTCTTGCTGCCGAGGCAAGTCTTTTATTGTTCGCCATAACTCCGTCTCCTTATAATATAGTATTCATGTTCTTAAATGGCCTTCCTTTAGGGATGGTATGGGGAATTGTTTTTTCATATTTGGAAGGTAGAAAGTTTACTGAATTTTTAGGTGTGGCTTTATGTTCCAGTTTTATAGTATCCAGCGGAGCGGTAAAGTCGGTTGGTCTTTTGGTTATGGAAAATTGGCAGGTTTCCCAATTTTGGATGCCATTTGTTACAGGGGGCATTTTTTTGGCTCCATTTGTATTTTTTGCATGGTTGTTGAATAAAATCCCCCAACCTACAGAGGAGGATAAGGAACTTAGAACAGAACGTAAACCTATGACAGGAAAGGACAGAAGGAAAGTTTTTCTTGCGTTCCTGTTCCCGATTATAATTTTGGTATTTTTCTACACTTTTTTAACGGCATTGCGCGATTTTAGGGATAATTTTTCAAGGGAGATCTGGGATGCCTTAGGGTATGAGGGAGACGCAGCCATATATACCATATCCGAACTGCCCATTGCCATATTGGTCTTGGTAATCATAGGTTCTTTGGGCGTTATCAAAAACAATTATAAGGCCTTTGTTTCCTATCATTACTTATTGCTTTTTGGTACTATAGCCATTGGTCTTTCCACCTTATTGTTTCAAATGTCCGTAATTTCCCCAATTCTTTGGATGATTAGCGTTGGTTTTGGACTCTATATATGCTATGTGCCTTTTAACTGTATCTTTTTCGATCGCATGATCGCTACATTCCGTATAAAGGGCAATGCGGGTTATCTTATATATATTGCGGATGCCTTTGGTTATTTAGGTAGCATGGGGGTACTACTGTACAAGAATTTTGGTCAAAGTAAGCTTTCTTGGCTCAATTTTTTCATGACCAGCACTTATCTAATCGCTGTTATGGGGACTATTATTACCCTGGTTTCACTTTTCTACTTTAAAAGGAAATACAAGAATAATTTATTGGTGGAAAAGTCGGAAGTTCTATTGGCAGAAGTATAAGTTTACTCCTGTTAATTTACCATCAGTCTTTTTGTTATCGCTACGGATCAATTTCTCTAGACCCATCCTAAGTACTTTTTCATTCATTTTCTTGTCCTAAGTTATACGGTTAACATTCATTTAACAATTAGTGGTATTTCATTGCAATCTTTTAATATTTATTGAGGGTTTAGTTAACCTACGCCTAGGATATTTGCGCTCACTAAATAATTAAAAATCACAAACTAAAAAGAATGAACAAAACAAGTATTGTTATGGTATTTGCCTTTTTTGCATGTATCATAGGCCATTCCCAAGGAATATTTACGGGAAAGGTTTTGGATGAAAACAGTGCGCCTTTACCAGGGGCATCGGTAGTCATTAAAGGTAGTTCCAAAGGTGTAGCTACAGATTTTGATGGAAATTTTCAAATTGGATTAAATTCGGAAAATGATGTTCTGCTGGTTTCCTATATAGGATATATTCCAACTGAATTCCCCACTTCTGGAAAAACATCGGCGGAAATAGTACTTCTTCCCGATTCTGAAAAATTGAATGAGGTGGTTGTAACGGCATTGGGGATTACCAGGGCAGAGAAGAAGATTGGTTATGCCACCCAAAAAATGGATGTGGAGATTATAGAGGAAATAAATGCTCCCAATGTGGGGAATTTGTTTACTGGCCAGGTAGCAGGACTAAGCGTAAGCAATCCCACAGGGTTATTTCAAAAGCCATCATTTTCCTTAAGGGGTAAATCGCCCTTGATCGTAATTGATGGGATACCGGTTGAAACCGACTTTTACGATGTTTCCGCCAATAACATAGCCAATGTAAATGTGCTCAAGGGAACAACAGCTTCTGCACTTTATGGATCAAGGGGTAGAAATGGCGCTATTTTGATCACTACCAAAAATGCCAAGGTAGACGGATTGGAAATAACTGTTTCACATAATACCATGATATCTGCCGGCTTCACTGTTTTTCCGGAAACCCAAACAGAGTATGGGAATGGGTCTAACGGTAAATATGAATTCTGGGATGGTAAGGACGGAGGTATTTCGGATGGGGATATGATCTGGGGACCTAAATTTGAACCTGGAGTTTTGGTCTCCCAATGGAACAGTCCTATATTGGATAATGTTACTGGGGAAACCATTCCTTGGTGGGGTGATGTTTATGGTACCCAATATGACGATAAATCCCGTTATTCCAGAGTGCCAACCCCTTGGGAATATCACGATAACTTAAAGGATTTTATGGGAACCGGTTATATTTCCAGTACGGATTTTGCAATCGCGAGCAAATCCGAAAAGGGGTCGTTCCGCTTGTCCGGTAATTACTCGGATCAAAAGGATAGGGTTCCCAACTCCGGTCTTAAAACGGGAGGGCTGACTTTTAAATCTACCACCAACCTTTCCAAATCACTTACCTTGGACAGTAAGTTGTCCTATAATAAGGTGTATTCCCCCAACTATCCAAGACATGGGTATGGACCAAAGAACCATATGTATACCATTCTTATTTGGATGGGCGATGATGTCAACGGTCAAGAATTAAAGGAGCATATGTATGTTCCCGGGCAGGAAGGCTATAGACAGGCCAACTTTAACTATGCCTGGTACAATAACGTGTATTTCGCGGCCAATGAACTGAACCAGAAATACGATGCCGATCTGATCAATGCACAGATGGTGCTGAAGTACAATATAGCCGAAGGCTTAAACCTGCAAGGAAGAGGTTCAGCTGTAATACAGGATATTTTTGAGGACAGACAAAGTCCCAAGACCTATTTAAATTATGGTGATGCCAGGGAAGGTGACTATAAGACGTGGAACTCCAAAAGACTTACCGTAGACTATGATGTTTTGGCTTCCTACAACAAATCTTTGACCGAGGATATCTCCTTCGACGTCAACGCAGGTGCTTCTACCTTTTATAGAAAATATCAACAGGAATATAACTCAACCGATGGCCTTGTAGTTCCTTTTGTTTATAGCCTCAACAATACCAGTGGCAATGTGGCGGCGACTACTTACGTAGAGGAAAGGGCGACCAATAGTGTCTATGCCACTTTGGGACTGGATCTTTACAATGCAGTGTTTTTAACAGCTGCGGCAAGAAACGACTGGTCTTCTACCCTACCTAAGGAAAACCGCTCTTACTTCTATCCATCCGTGTCCTTAAGTACGGTGGTGTCCAATTTTGTCAGCATGCCCAAGGCCGTGGATTATTTAAAGCTCTATGGTTCATGGGCACAGGTTTCCAGTGACTTGGATCCTTATAGTACAGAATCATATTATACCAATAGTGGTGTTTTTGGAGGAAATATAAAATTGCAATATCCTAATGGTTTGGTGAATTCCAATATAGAGCCCGAAAGTTCAAACTCCTTCGAACTTGGTCTAAGTGCTGCTTTTTTAAAGAACAGGCTGGCATTGGATCTTACCTATTATAACGTGGTGGACACCAACCAGATCATAGATTTGCCAATTTCAAACACATCGGGTTTTGAAAACAGAAAGGTAAATGGCAATGAATATACTACCAATGGTCTGGAAGTGGTGCTTAATGCCAAACCAATCCTTACGGATAACTTTAGTTGGAATATAACCGCGAACTGGAGTAGAAAGGTTCAGAAAATCACGGAAATATACGGGGATAATACCACGTATAATAATCTAAGACTGAACGATAGGGCGGACAGCTATTACGCAACCGTGTGGCAGAAGTCAGCGGATGGGGATTTGATTTTGGGCGCCAATGGATTGCCGGTCAAGGATAATTTTCCACAACTGTTGGGACATAACGATCAGGATTGGACCCTAGGGCTTCAGAATAGTTTTAAGTACAAGAACCTGACCGTTAATGTTGGTATAGACGGTGGATGGGGAGGTTTAATCCGTTCCTTGACCGTAGAAAAGATGTGGTGGGGCGGCAAGCACCCCAATTCTACCGAATATAGGGATGCAGAATACGCGGCCGGAGTACCGGTTTATGTTCCGAACGGGGTACAGGTTACAGGAGGGGACTTGGTGCAGGACGTAAATGGGGATGTTATTTCCGATACTAGGACCTATGCCCAGAATACCACTGCGGTGAGCTGGCAGACCTGGTCACAGAACTATCCGTATAGGGCAGCTGTGACCTACAAGGAAAACGAAAAATTTGCCAATATTTTCGATCGGAGCTTTTTTAAACTAAGAACCCTTTCCTTTAAATATGATATCACGGAATTGGCCAATATACACGGCGTAAAAAATCTTGATGTAACCCTTAGCGGCTATAACTTATTGGTATGGAAGAAGGCAGATATCATTGATCCGGATTTTGGGAACGACAACAATCTACAGGATCCTTCCACTAGATACATTGGTATAGGCGTTAATGTTAAATTTTAGTAAAAGACACACAATGAAAAAAATAGGAATTTTATTCGGATTAACAGTATTGATGTCTCTGGGCGGATGTCAGGACCTTACGGACTTAAACGACAACCCAAATAATGTTAGTGAAACACACCCACAATTGTTATTGACCAATATTGCAAGTAATGCATTTGAGGTTGATGGTACCGGAGCTTTATATGCCTCCCGTATTTTGGTGCAGACCGATGGTGAAAACAACAACCAATACTATAACTGGGACCGCGCTGGTTTTGATGATTATAATATGTTGGGGGAGGCTACCAAAATGATGCAGGAGGCAGAGCGTATTGAAAGCGACGAGTATATAGCCTTGTCCAAATTTTTTAGGGCATATTACTTCTATAACCTAACCCTTACATTTGGCGATATTCCCTATAGCGAAGCCCTTAAAGGAGAAATCGAAGAGCAGTATTTGCCCAAGTATGACACCCAAAAAGAAGTTTTTGTGGGGATATTAAAGGAATTGTCGGAAGCCAATGATCTTTTGGAAGGAAATACCAACATTATTGCGGGTGATATTATTTTTGGCGGAAATACTACCAAATGGCAAAAATTGGTCAATTCCTTTAGATTAAAGGTACTTATGACCCTTTCCAAAAAGGTGGGCGACGCAGACTTGAACATAATAAGTTCCTTTGCCAGTATCTACAATAATGAGCCTATAATGATGTCTAATGAGGACAACGGCCAGTTGGTGTTTTTGGACGAGGAAGGGAGTAGGTATACAGAATTTAACTCTAGTGGTTATGGATCGGGTATGTACATGTCCGCTACCTTTATAGAAAGGCTTCAGGACAGACAGGACCCAAGGTTGTTCATTTATTGCGGACAGACCAAAAATGCCAAGGAGGCAGGATTGGCCATTGATGATTTTATGGCCTATGAAGGCGGCGATCCCTTAGCTCCCTATGCAGAAGTAAACGACAAGGCGGCTGCAGGAGACGTCTCCAAGGTAAACTTGAGATACACCACAGACCCCACCACTGAGCCGCATAACCTTATGGGGTATTGGGAATTGGAATTTATATTGGCAGAAGCATCCGTGCGTGGTTGGATCGCTACCGATGCCAAGGAACATTATGAAAATGGGGTAAAATCATCTTTCGATTTTTATAATACCTATGCCAAGAATTTTGAAACTTATGTGGAGCCAACGGATGCCGACACCTATCTTATGGGGGCTGAGGTAGCATTTGACAATGGACTTACCACTGACGAAAAGTTGGAACTTATCTTGACCCAGAAGTATTTTACGTCATTTTTGCAAACGGGCTGGAGAGCTTATTTTGATCATTTAAGAACAGGATTCCCTGCCTTTGCACAACTGCCGGGAGCCACGCCTCCAACCCGATGGATCTACCCTAATTCTGAGTACAACAATAATACGGCAAATGTTGCTGCTGCCATTGAAAGACAGTTTGGGGCTGGGAACGATAAGATTCGTGAAATTACTTGGTGGTTGAAATAATTTCAGAAACCAAATGGATTTTATGGCTTTCTGCGGATAATGATCAGCATTACAACAGCTTAGTCCATGTATAACTGGTTCAAGGCCATAGCGGATTTTCGCTATGGCCTTGACTCCTATGTGGACCAGGAACCGGCATTTATGACGAGAAGAAAATGTATTTGGTATGGGATCGAGAATTTTATGTTTTATATAAAAATTGTAGTTATAGTTACAAAAATTTAATATTATTAACTTTTTGACTTAACTTAGTCACATGATATTTACACTTTTTCATTAATCAAAATCTAAAACCAATCAAAATGAGCAAAGCCAGTATTGTACTAAAAAGCACCTTGTTTTCGGCTATTTCGGGCAACTTGCATAGCGTTTTTACCAAGGAATTATTGCTTAAAACAATAGTATTTGTGATCATATCGGGTTCATTTTGGTCCTGTGCCAAAAAAGACCGTGAAAATTCCCCCTTAGTAAAGCATGTTGTAGTTATTGGTTTTGACGGACTAAGTCCCGATGGATTGAATAAAGCAACTACTCCAACCTTTGATGGGATAATAAGTGAAGGGGCATCCAGCATGCACGCCAGGGCGGTGTTGCCAACCAGCTCCAGTACCAACTGGGCTTCCATGATTATGGGTGCGGGTCCGGAGCAGCATGGGATTACTTCCAATAGCTGGGAGAAAAACAATTTTATACTGCCGGCAATTACCCAAAGTGAAGACTTCCTTTTTCCTACTATTTTTCAATTGATCAACGACAATCGGGAGGATGCAGAAATTGGAGCTATTTATCATTGGACCGGATTTGGGCGCTTATTTGAAAAAGGGGCTGTGGATTATGACATAAACCCTGAAAATGAAGATAAAACTGCAGCCTTGGCCAGTGCCTATATTAAGGATAAAAAACCAACCTTCACATTTATCCACTTTGATCATGTGGATCATGGTGGACACGAATATGGCCATGGAAGTCCTGAATATTACAAATCCGTGGAAAAAGCGGATGAATTGCTTGCTGAAGTAATGGAAGCTATAAAGGCATCTGGAATGGCAGATGAAACCTTGGTTATCATAAGTGCAGATCACGGAGGATTAGGGAAAGGCCATGGAGGCGAATCTTTGGGGGAAATAGAAATCCCTTTTATCCTATGGGGGAAATCGGTCAAGAAGAACCATGTACTTAAATACCCGGTATACCAATATGACAATGCTGCAACGGTCGCATTTGCTTTGGGGATAAAAAGGCCTATGGCCTGGATAGGCAAACCCGTAAAGAATGCTTTTGAGGGTTATGATCTTAGAGATGATTATCCAATTACGGAAAGGATCATGAAACCAACGATACTACCTCCTGCCGATTTCTATAAACGGGCTGGGGGTTTGTTTGATGATTCTACAAGTATTATTATGAAAAATCCA
>Ga0209344_10003777_pt1 | contig 14534 bp, 12 predicted proteins | sample Cruoilmetagenom6_FD_187293 | JGI IMG/M metagenome (GOLD analysis project Ga0209344, IMG submission 187293) | Oil polluted marine microbial communities from Coal Oil Point, Santa Barbara, California, USA - Santa Barbara Oil Seep Sample 6 (SPAdes)... | ecosystem: Environmental > Aquatic > Marine...
CGTCAGTGGCTATGCGGCGAGTCAAAGTACTCGCACATTGACTCATCGGCTTAGATTGAAGAGGATGGCGCATTGTCTTTATCAGTTCAGCAAGGCCAATACTTCGTCACTCAATATTCTGAATCTGAATATTGATAACCAAAATAAATATCAATAGAAACAGAATCTTAATTAAAAAAGGAGGGAATAACCATGGCCTTACCACCCAATCTACTCCCCACATTGCATGGGCATAAGCTAGCAAGCAACCGGCCAGTTGCTAAATCATGATAGCCAAAATATTCAGGTTTCCCGCTCTGCTCCTTGGCAACCGTAGTGCCAATGCTGGATGATGGCAATTCCACCTAGATGCTGACGCGCCCGAATTGCCAAAATAACGGATTATGCGGGAAAACGCGCTATCCTCCGCTTTGTATCCTTTATTCTAAAGAGCTAAGCTAATTAATTCACTATGTACGCACCGGCACTCAAAATACCGGTGGGGTTAGGACTAGACATGGCCAAAGCAAATCCAGAAATTCTCAAGTGGGCTCGAGAAACTGCTGGCCTAAGCCTCGAGGAGGCGGCTAGCAAACTAGCCCTGGGCGGAAAGAGAGTGACCGGCTCAGAAATGTTGGCAGCGTATGAAGCAGGTGACCGTTCGCCCACTCAGCCCCAATTGATGAAAATGGTTAAGCATTACCACAGGCCTTTCATCACTTTTTTTCTGCCTGCTCCTCCGCGTAGTGCCTCGCTGGGCGAAGACTTCCGTCGTCTTCCTGAGGCGAAGCGGGATGAGCATCAAGGCAGCGTAAGCGCTCTTGTTCGTGACATTTACCTTCGCCAATCACTAGTAAAAGATGCGCTTATTGACACCGAAGAGGACGTGGTTGTCGATTTTGTGGGTAAAGGGCAAGTCACTTCAGCCGTAGATAGTGCCTGCCGCGCAATAAACGACTATTTTGAAATCGATATTGCCGCATATCGTAGAAGGAGAGATGCCCACGAGGCGTTCAACTATCTCCGAGAAAAAATCGAGATCAAAGGGATTTATGTGTTGCTCATTGGGGACTTGGGTAGTCATCATTCTTCAATCAATACCGAGGCCTTTCGCGGCTTCGCTCTCTCTGATCCTATCGCGCCCTTCGTAGTAATCAATCAGAACGACTCCAAATCAGCCTGGTGCTTCACCCTGCTTCATGAAGTGGTGCATCTGTGGCTAGGGGAAACTGGCATCAGCGCCCAGACGCACGAACACAAAATTGAGCGTTACTGCAACGATGTCGCTAGCCACATCCTAATCTCAGCAGATGAGGTGCGCGAGGTCTATGAAGCTGCCATACGGTCGGAAGAGACTTTTGTCCTAGCGCTGCAGCGGGAGGCCGGAGACCTCAATGTTAGCGCTTCACTGGTTGCTTACCGGCTGTTCCGTAGCAATCTGCTCAACCAAGCTCAATGGGAGCGGGCTAGCACTGAGCTTCGTGAGTTGTGGCTGAACAGCAAGGCTAAATCGAAGGAAGGCGAGTCTGGCTCAAGTGGAAATTTCTATAATACGCAGCGCCATCGCGCAGGGGGCGCTCTTATCAGCCTTGTTCGTCGTTCGCTTCAGGATGGCATTCTAACTGAGACCAAGGCAGGTCGGGTTCTGGGAGTTAACCCAGGTAATGTCGCTGAAATGGTAGGATTTTAATGCCAGACGAACAAAAAGAGCTGTTTCTTCTCGACGCCAATATCATCATTCACGCCCACGATTATTACTACCATATGGAGAGAGTGCCAGAATTTTGGCGCTGGCTTGAGTTTCATGCGGGCAATGGTTCTATCTGCATGCCGCTTGAGATAATTGATGAGATCAAAGGCGGCACAAAAGCACAGCATGCCAACTGGGCCAAAAGCCGAGATATCCGAGAGTTACTTGTTTTAAAAGAAGACTTTGATGTAGACCTATTGAACAGGGTGCTAGACGGTGGATATGGCCCAGAGCTCGATGAAATAGAGCTTGAGAAGGTTGGTAAGGATCCATTTTTAATCGCCTATGGTCTTCGCGATCCAGCCAACAGGATCGTGGTATCCAATGAGATTCCTAAACCCTCGGCACGTCGCAAGAATCGTAAAGTTCCTGATGTGTGCGCTGATATGGGTGTCCGCTGTTGTAACGTCTATGAGCTATTACGCACACTGGACTTCCGCACTAATTGGCGTGACAGTATTTGATGCCAGCTATAGTTTGAAGAACCACTGCACCAGACGTCGTCTGTCTGTCAATTTTCTTGGCAAAACAGTGAAAGCGCAGCCCAGCCGCATCACACGCCATTAACTGGCTGATGTAAAAGCCATCCGAGCCAAATTAAATGTCTCACAGGCAAAGTTTACCCAAGCCATGGGTACCAGTGTAGACACCATCGAAAGCTGGGGAACCAAGCGCCGTAACCCTACAGGATTGGCGGCCAAAGTGCGGGCCACCATTCGAGAAAACAATGAGCTGACTTCACACTATTGAGACGAAACCCTCAATGTGACACACCGTGACGCTGCAACAGAAAGAGTCCTGCTTGTCTATCAAACTCTTCCCCCAACGCCTTTGAATTTCTCTACAAACGCCACAATCTTCTGAAACACGCTCTGCTTTTTGGTGAGGTACTGCGGATTCAGCGGGCTCATTTTCGGTAAAAGGCTGTTGAGCTCGGTGCCTTTTTCACTAGCATATTCCCGCTTGAGCGAGGTGGTGATGTAGCGTCGGGCTTCTTCTGCCTTGAGACTCTCTGACTCAATCAGCGCTTCAGCCTCGCGTTGTTGTTCAGCTTGGGCAAAGGTGAAGAAGGCCTCAATCACACTAGCTTTCTCACCAATCTGATCCAAGTCAGTCTGGTTGATGAAATCAACCACCAGACCTTCTTTCGCACGATTGCCTAGACTGGCCCGGATAACTCGCCGCACCTCTTGAACCAAATCTGCTTTGCTTTTGGTTTTTTTGTTGTGCTCGAAGATCAGCTCAAGGATGTAATCCAAGTTGATCTCCTGGGACTTCAGCAAGTCTACTTCAAATTCAACATCATCCCAGTCGATAGTCGTCGTATCGGTTGCTTCGGCGGCCTTCTGGCGGCGTTGCCAATCGCGGATGTCGTTGTAGGTCGAGCGGTAATCCTGAACCTTGCGCTCGGGGGGTAAGCGTATGGTTTGCAGCTCCGCCAGCTTTTCATCGTCCAAGTAGTGTTCTGCTTTAAACGCCTCAACTGCCTCTGGGTCGCTAGTATCCAGGTTTTGCAGGGCTTTTAGGCTGGCAAATTCATCGTAGTTTTGCAGCACGTTTTCGACGCGCAGATACTCGCCAAAGACCTTAGCAAAGGCTTTTTTGTCTGCTTCCTTTTCGATGGCAGCAGGATCAGGGAAGTTTTGCTCCAGATCAGCGACTACCTCCATAAAACCCCGCCTTGCATGCCCCGTTACCAGATCGGTAAAGCCTTCCATGTACTCTTTGTAGCTTTTCTCTAACACCACGTTTTTGGTGTTTTTATCCCCAAACAGGGTAATAGCATCCACCGTGGCCTTTTCCAGGTCGCGGAAGGTCACGATATTGCCAAACGCCTTAGTGGCATCATAGATGCGGTTGGTGCGCGAGAAGGCCTGCATCAAACCGTGATAGCGCAGGTTCTTATCAACAAACAGGGTGTTCAGCGTGGGTGCATCAAAGCCGGTCAAGAACATGCCGACCACGATCAGTAGGTCGATCTCCTTGGCTTTTACCCGCTTGGCCAGATCGCGGTAGTAGTTCTGGAAGCCATTACTGTCCACGCTGTAGGTGGTTTTGAAGTAAGCGTTATAGTCGTCGATGGCAGCGCTTAAAAATTCCTTTGCACTGGAATTCATGGCCGACACATTAAAGCTTTCATCCATAATGTCGCCGACGGCATCCTGCTCTTCATTGGCCGCAAACGAGAAGATGGTGGCAATTTTCAGAGGTTTGTCGCTGTCTTTTTGAAGCTCATTCAGCGTTTCGTAATAGAGCTTAGCGGCTTCCACGCTGCTCACTGCAAACATGGCATTAAAGCCCTGGTTGTTACCCTGCAGGCGGTGCGTTTTCTGGCGGTAGTGGTGCAGGATATAGCGAGAAATCTCCCGAATGCGATCCGGGTGTTGCAACGCCTGCTTGTTCTCGGCGGCGCTTAGCTTTTTCTCATCCTGCTCGGTTTCTATCGCCTTGAACTTGGGGCGTACATCGTTGTAGTCCACCTTGAACTTGAGCACCTTTTCATCCCGAATGGCATCGGTGATGACATAAGAGTGCAGCTCGCGACCAAACACGCTGGCGGTAGTGTCCGCGCCTAATGCGTTTTGCGGGAAGATGGGCGTACCGGTAAATCCAAACTGATAGAATCGCTTGAATTTCTTTTTCAGGTTTTTCTGTGCCTCACCAAACTGGCTACGGTGACACTCGTCAAAAATGAACACCACCTGCTTTTTATAGATGGGCAGGCTGCCTTCGCTCTTCATCAGGTTATTGAGCTTCTGGATGGTGGTGACGATGATCTTGTTATCATCTTTCTCGATGTTCCTCTTCAGCCCCGCCGTGTTGTCTGAGCCGTTCACGCTGTCAGGCGAAAAGCGCTGGTACTCCTTCATGGTTTGGTAGTCCAGGTCTTTCCTGTCTACCACGAAAAACACCTTGTCGATAAATTCTAGCTCGGTGGCCAAGCGTGCCGCCTTAAAGCTGGTCAGGGTTTTGCCCGAGCCGGTGGTATGCCAGATATACCCACCGCTTTCTGGTGTGCTCCAGTTTTTAGCTTCAAACGAGCTTCTCACCTTCCACAGAATGCGCTCGGTGGCCGCAATTTGATAAGGGCGCATGACCAGTAGGGTGTTGTCGATATCAAACACCGAATAGTGCAGGAGAACGTTCAGCAGGGTGTTCTTCTGGAAAAAAGTCGCTGTAACGTCCTTCAGGTCTTTGATCAGGGTGTTATCGGCCTGCGCCCAGTTCATGGTGAAGTCAAAACTGTTTTTGTTGCGCTTTGTGGTGTTGGCAAAGTAGCGGCTGTCGGTGCCATTGCTGATCACAAACAGCTGCAAATACTTGAACAAGGAGTGCTCGCTGTTGAAGCTCTCCTTGCTGTAGCGGTGTACCTGATTGAACGCCTCACGAATCGCTACGCCGCGTTTTTTGAGCTCCACTTGCACCAAGGGCAAGCCATTGACCAGAAAAGTCACGTCATAGCGGTTGGCGTGGTTACCGGTTTGTGTAAACTGCTTGATGACCTGCACTTTGTTGCGGGCAATAGTCTTTTTGTCGACTAGGTAAATATTCTGGATGCGGCCATCATCGAAGGTAAAATCATGAATGTAGTCGTCGTGAATCTTACGGCTTTTATCCACGCTGCTGTCGCTAGGCTTATCCAAGTAGGTTTCGACAAAGCGCCGCCATTCGCTTTCTGAAAACTGCACCTGATTCAATGCCTGTAACTGCACACGCACATTGGCGAGCAGCGCCTCAGAGTTATTGAGGCCAGGCAGGTACTCATACCCCTGATTGACCAGATCCTGAATCAGCTCCCGCTCTAGGGCATCTTCACTCTGGTAGCCCTCAGCCACCTTCCATTCTTTGCTGTACCTTTCCAACACAATGAAATTATTGGATTCAGCGATGGGCGTGTACGTTGTCACAGGTGGACCTCCCAATGTCCGGTTTTGTCCGAGCCAATTCGCGTTAACTTGCCCGCTTGTTGCAGTTTAGCGATGGCGCGGGCGATGGTGCGAACATCCTTGCCGATCTGCTCGGCAAGCTGTTGGCGAGTAAGTTGGTTGTTGTTTTGCAGTAAGTGCAAAATCGCCTCAGGCGTTTTCATCTCTTCAATATTTACAGGGGCGTTTACGGAGGCGTTTACAAAGGCATTTTGTGCTAAAGTTTGAGCAATTACCGAGAGCATGAAGTGTATAAACGGCGTGCTATCGGCCTGCTGGTCAGCGTCTTCCAGTGCCTGGTAATACTGCTGCTGGTGATCTTTGATCACACTTTCCAGCGGTAGAGACAAAAACAACGGATGCCACTGCGACAGAATCAGGGTTTGCCACAAACGCCCCATGCGGCCATTGCCATCACTGAAGGGGTGAATGAACTCAAATTCGTAATGAAACACACTGCTGGTAATCAGCGGATGATCCTTGGCCTGCTTTAACCACTGGGCTAAATCCGCCATTAGCCCTGACACTTGATGGGCAGGAGGTGCCACATGATGCACCTCCTTGCCTTTTTGGATGCCTACTGCCTTGTCGCGAAAACGTCTTGCGTTGGTAAGAATCTCCGACATCATTAAGCCGTGTGCCGTCAGCAGATGATCTACGTTATCTGGCGGCCAAGTGGGCAGGGCATCATAAGCAGCGATAGCCCCTTTTACTTCCGCCAGTTCCCGCACGCTCCCCAGCACTGGCTTACCTTCAATCACTGCTGTAATCTGTTCTTCGGTGAGGGTGTTGCCTTCAATCGCTAGCGTGCCTGCCAGGGTTTTGATGCGGTTCTGCTTGCGTAACTGCGGCGAAGCACTCAGCGCACTGACATCCAGCCGACCGACCTGCTGGCTAATATCCGCCACGAGATTCAGGATTTCAGTGGTAATGGTAAAAGGCGGGGTAAAAGGCATTAGATTTCCACCCCGCTGAGTAAATCACAACAGTTCTCGTGCGTCTGATGGCAGGTCATTGTGCTTCCTGCTCCTTGAAACCATAGGTTTTGACCAAGTACTTCACTAGCTCATCCAGATTTTCTTTGTCTTTATCTTCAATATCCGCAACCTCCTCTCCGGCATGGGCAGAATGACTGGACAGATTTAGAATTCTATTGGCAAATGGATCTGGATTGTCGTTAGTAGTTTTCGGTAGTAATGCAGGCCAGTAGTTGTAACCAAGGAATGTGGCCATTTTTTCCAAAATATTTCTAATAAAACTGAAATGATATTTTCTAATTTTTCCGTTTTTGATTGCATCCTGCAATTCGGATAAAAGAAACAGGTGGTAAGAGAATGGGGAGTCCGTTGGCTGCTCCAACAGATCAAAAGCGCCGTCCGCCCGCTTTACTAAGCGGTACTTATTAAATTCCTTGTTCGCGTTGTAAGAAAGCTTAGGTTTACCGACCGCTTGTTTTTCATAAACTTTATTGCCCAGTTCATTGCACAGAACGTTATAAAAAAGAGGGCTGTGAGTTGTAATAAAAAATTTTAGATCAGATTTGCTCGCCTTAATCAAACCTGCTAGATCAACCGCTAGCTCAATAAGGTGAGTATCATCCAGAGAGCTAACTGGGTCATCAATAAACACATGCTTTAAATTGTCAAATTTGTCAGTTATTCGATTTGAATTGTCAGGTTCATTTAGCGTGGAAACTATTTGATCCAGCAGTGTGTAAAAAATACTCCAAACAAAGTTACTCTCTTCCCCTTTGGATATTTTAATTATTTCGTATTTACCTTCTACGACTGCTTCCTCATCACCGCCTGGTTCACTTTCTTCAATTGGCTGCTTGGTTGCAGCTGCCACTTGAAAGATGACCTCTGAAAGAGCCGGAACAGTTACTTCTGTTATTTTTCCGCCATTATCTTTGTATTTATGCCTATACTCCTCATTAAAATCTGGCGTAATCTTGTCACTGGTGTACCTTTGAAAATTCTTAACGATATTGCCGTCTTCACCCAAATCTTTAAGTAGTGTAATCAGCCAATTTGTAAATTCATTAGGTTGAATCTTTAACTTTGGCTCAGGTTCGCCGTCGGATTTAAAGTCATTATCCCAATAAAACAAGTCTTCGGTAAAAGCATTGTAGTAAAGAAACTTGTCACGAGACAGATTGTTTTCATCATCACTTTCGCCATCAGCGCTACCGGTATTAATTTCTTTTTTAAATTCGCTGGAAAGCCGAGTTTTTCCTGTTCCATTAAAAGCATAGATTAACTGTACCCTTTTATTGGAAGAAATTAAATCCTTCGCTATATCTTTAAGTGTCTTGCTCATATCAGGCTGCCTCTTCTTCAGGCTTGAGGAAGCTCAGCAGCAGATCGCGGTAGTATTCGTACTGCTTCTGGCGCAATTCGATTTCGCGTGGCAGGCCTTCGCTGATGGAGGTCGTGAGAGTATCGAATTTGTCGAGGATAGCGACGATCCGCTCTTTTTCCTCTGTTGAGGGGTTTGGAATAGGGATACTCTCTAAATTCTTTTTATTCAGCTTCGGTTGGGTTGCGCCCGATATGTATGGAATTAAGTCAATACTGTTCAAATAATACTCAACATATTTTCGCTCGGCATAGGTATCAAACTTAAGGACGTGAGCGTGATTGTTAACCCATGTCTTCCCGCTGATGCTGAACGCTATAGGCGTATTGCGAGCCAATAAATTTGCACCATCTTCAGAAACGAGTAGAAAATCACCATCGAAAATGTAGTCTTTTACATAATCGACAATGCCAGATGCCCCGTAATAAGGAATACTCCCTGGCTCCCTTAAGCCGCTTGTGATTGGCTTTCTTCTAGAATCGAGATTTTCTGCCATTTCACCCAGCTTCTTCCACTCCCCTTCCTCAAAACTCAACAACTGGTCTCGGTAATGGTTGTATTGTGTTTTGCGCAGGCTAAGCTCGGCGGTCAGCTCGGCGGTCAGCTCGGTAAAGGTGTCCAGAATGCGGACGATTTCGGACTGAATCTCAAGCGATTTTTCTGGTTTATCCGGGCAAGGGATGGGGATTCGTGTTTCTTTCGCCTTTGACCAATGTCTCTTGTAGTTAAGCTCCTTCACATAAAAGCTCTGGAATGCATGATATACATACTTCGCATTGACCCAAATTGGAATTAGAATTTTGAGGCCATCTGCTCCTTGCACAAAAGCAAAGTCGACGTACTTTATATGTTCAGAATGATCCCCAAAGATTATGTACTTACCACTATTGACAGGAGTAATAGCCTCGTCGGTGTAAGCGGCAATAAATTCTATGCCTTGATCAACAATCGGAATCCTTCCAGTTTCGCGATAGCTTTCTCTATTTAGCCTGGCCGGTGCAGTCACAGTTTTGACTATGTCGCCGAGCAGCAGCCACTCGACTTCTGCCCCATCTAGCAGCTTTTCCATAAAACTCAGTTCACTCATCTCAAGCTCCCTCTATTTCCGCCACAATTGCATCAATATCCGTACGCAGCTGGTCAATTTTGGCCACGGTGGTTTTCAACTCGGCATTTAGCTGAGTGATGTCGATTTTCTCGCGGGTGTCTTCAGCGGTTACATAGCTGCTGACGGAGAGGTTGTAGTCGTTGGCAGCGACTTCTTCCAGTGGCACGGAGCGGGCCAGGTAGTCGGTATTTTCTTTACTATCAAACACCGTCATGATCTGCTTGATATGCTCATCGGTGAGGGTGTTGGTGTTGGTTTCCTTTTTGAACAGGCCACTGGCATCAATAAACTGCGTGTTGGTGTCAGTTTTGTGTTTCGACAGCACCAGAATGGTCACCGCAATGGTGGTGCCAAAAAACAGATTAGGAGCCAGCGAGATCACCGTTTCCACGTAGTTGTTATCGACCAGATATTTTCTGATCTTCTGCTCGGCACCGCCACGGTAGAAAATACCAGGAAAGCAGACAATCGCCGCACGGCCTTTGCTGGAAAGATAATTGAGCGCATGGAGTACAAAGGCGAAATCTGCCTTGGATTTAGGTGGCAACACACCGGCGGGCGCAAAGCGGTCATCGTTGATCAGGGTAGGGTCATCACTGCCGATCCACTTCACCGAGTAAGGCGGATTGGAGACGATGGCATCAAAGGGTTTTTCATCGCCAAAATGCGGGTTGGTCAGGGTGTTTCCTAGCTGAATATCGAACTTGTCGTAGTTGATGTTGTGCAGGAACATGTTCATACGGGCCAAGTTATACGTGGTGTGGTTGATCTCCTGGCCGTAAAACCCTTCCTCAATGATGTGGTTATCAAAGTGCTTTTTGGCTTGCAGCAGCAGCGAGCCACTGCCCGCTGCGGGATCGTAAATCTTGTTAACGCTAGTTTGTTTGTGCATCGCCAGCTGAGCAATCAGCCGGGAAACATGCTGCGGCGTGAAAAATTCACCGCCGGATTTACCAGCATTAGCGGCATAGTTGGAGATCAAGAACTCGTAGGCATCACCGAATAGATCAATTTGGCTGCCCGCGTTCTCTTCAAAAAAGGCGTGACCAAAATCCAAACCGGCTACCCCTTTGAGCACATGCGCCAAGCGGGTGTTTTTGTCCTTTACCGTACTCCCCAGCCGGTTGCTGGTGGTATCAAAGTCAGCGAACAGGCCTTTAATATCGGCTTCCGACGGGTAGCCGTTGGCGGAATTTTCAATATCAGAAAAGATAGTCGCCAGATCGGTATTCAGGCTTTCGTTGGTATTGGCGCTTTTGACTACGTTGCTGAACAGCTGGCTTGGATAGATAAAGTAGCCCTTGGTTTTGATGGCATCGTCTTTGATGTCGGGCGTGATCACGCTATCAGGCAGCTCGGCATAGTTGACGCTGTCATCACCGGCTTCGATGTAATTGACAAAATTCTCGCTGATAAAGCGATAAAACAAGGTGCCAAGCACATAATGCTTAAAATCCCAGCCATCGACTGAGCCACGCACATCGTTGGCTATGGCCCAGATTTGGCGTTGCAGGGCGGCACGTTGTTGGGTGCTAGTCATTGATGTATTCCTTTCCAATATCAGTTTGGCAATGCCCAGAGCTTATTTTTTAACTGCTCTATCACTTGACGATGTTCTTCAATGGCGGCGTATTCTGCCTGAATGTGTTCGTGGGTATCGCGTACCGCCTTGAGTTCACGCGGTTCTGGTAGGGGCACGGGAATCGCCTCTACGTCGGCTGCTTTGATGATGGTCATCACTTCACCAAACGTTCGCTCTTTCAAGTAGCCCTGCACCAACTCAGAGTTCAGATAGTGAAACAGGTATTCGGTGCCAATTTTGGGTAATGGGCGAATGATCAAAAAGCTTTGCCCCGCGACCCAGTTATCCGGGCAGTCTTTGGGCACGTAGCCTACCTTGGTTACGCTGCCTTTTGTTACTAGAAGGATGTCACCCGCCTGAACACGCTGGTTATTGGCTCTGCGCTGGTGTTTGGCATCCATTACGACCTGCTTTTCAGGCGTGGCAATACAGCCGTTGTCGAGAATGTCCTTGGGTGCGATCTCAAAGAACACATCCTGCCCTTCTGGGTCTGCATCACTCGTGGGCAGGTTTTGGGTTTTGATGATCTTGGCCAACCCTTCTAAATTGACTGTGCCTTCTAGCGTTGCCATTGCCTTGGTAGCAGGCCCAAGGTTATAGCGGTTCACCGTTAGGTCATAATCTTGGTCGCGCACTTCATTCTGGTGCGCAAGAGCCCCGGTTTTGTCAGGTCTGCGCTCATGAACGCTATTCAGAACTGCTTGACTGCGAGCCTCATCTAAGGAGTCCAGCTCATGAAACTGCACCGGGTCACCTGCCTGGCGTGTTCGATTAATCAACAAGAGTACCGGCGCAATGCCGGTGAATTTCAGTGCGCCTTTGGGCAATTGAATCACCGCTTCCAATGCGTTTTCTTTAATCTTAAATAAAAAAAAGACCGTCCTGCAAAAGCCGCCTCAACGGGCGGCTTGATAACGACTCTTTAGTTGAGCTAGTTGCACATTGATAGCCAGCCCTTTTCTGCCAACGAAATACACCCCTCACTGCCAATTACTACATGGTCAATCACCCGTATATCCATCAAGCCAAGCGTTTCCTTCAGTCGCTCGGTAATACGCCGATCCGCATCGCTAGGCTCAGGATCACCACTAGGGTGGTTGTGAACGAGGATGACAGCGGCTGCGTTATATGCGAGTGCCGCTTTCAACACTTCACGTGGATAGACGCTAGCAGCGTCGATGGTGCCACGAAAAAGCTCTTCAAATCGTATCACGCGGTGCTGGCTATCCAAGAACAGCACGCTGAACACCTCGTGCTCGTAGTCTTGAAGCAGCAGCTGCAGGTGCTCAAACGCCTGCGAGGGCTGAGTAATCTTGCGGCCTTTGGCGAGCTTACGCCGTGCGAAACGCTTGGCCATGGTGATGATGTCAGTTTCCGTGACCGGCGAAGTAACTAAGTAGGTGCCCGCCACTTCACCGGCTTTGAGTTTGGCGTGTGTCATGGTTGCCTCCAATAAATAAAAAAATGCCGGGGTGGTGGCCCCGGCATCTATGTCGTTAGATAGCGTGTGGAATTTTGAGGTATGGGTTCCGTCATGCAGCCATCACTTGGCTGATGCGCCGCTCCATCTCTTCATGAAATGCTTCGACTCGTTCAGCAATCGTGCGAATCATGATGTCGTCGCGGTAGGCACGCTTGATGAATAGCGGCATTCCGGGCCAGTAGCTCACAAAGTCGATCCATTCGCGTTCGCTGACCCAAAGCCCTCCCTGGCATTGCGGTACATGTTCCTCCGGTATTTCTCCCTTCAGCAGCACCTCGATCTGGAACTTGGGCAACTTGGTTTTGATCTCTAGCAACCCATTAGCACCGACCAGGCTGTCTGGCGAATAACCGACGTCGTGATTGAGGATAAGGCCCACTTCCTGCGGCTCTGGCTCGCCAGTGGCATTGCGGTAAAGCTCGCGTGCCACGCTTTCCAGCTCGTGGCCCCGCCGAGTATGGGCATTGCCCTGAAACGGCTCGGCCAATTCGCCGGTAATCCGTTCACCCATCAGCTGGTGCATGTAGGTAATGGCCCCGGCACCCAAACCACTAGGGCCCTTGCCGTTGACCAGCAAGGTCTTGAGCTCCGACATGGTGACGCGCCCCAAACGCGCTGCCAGCCACTCAGGAGAGCCTTGCGGCATATTGAGGATCTGCATGGTCGCCTCCTTTACTTTGTAGGTTAGAACGCCGGTTACTTAACGGCTCGCTTGGAGAGGGACGCCCGTAGCTTGTCGAAGTCGCTGTAGGGCACCTGAACGGCAGAACCGTATTTGCCGCTAAACCACTCCTGGGTCGTGGCCGGGCATTGGCTGATCAGCCGCTGGATCTGCCCCGCTTGGAAAGCGGTCACTGTCTTAATACCCGCTTTAGTGCTGGCGTTACCGTTATCGTCCTGGCCCCGCGTAGTGATATTGAGCAATGCGCACAGTACATAGCGTTTGCCATAGCTGGTAGAGGAACCAAATGCCTGCACCGCATTCTTGTTGCCGCTAATATCCGCCGGTAACAGCATGCTGGTTTCCTCGCGGTGGCCGTCCTTGTGCATCAGTACGCCGGTGATCTGAATGCCGCGTTCTTGTGTCTGAATACGAAAGCTCACCGCAAAGCCGTGTTGCTGCAAGATGGGACGCACGGTATCGACGATATCCTCCAGCGTGGCGTAATGGCCGTTGTTGGTCTGGCCCCGCTCTTCGATGCTGGGGAGAGCGGTCTGCATGGCCGCCATGGCGGCGCTGTAGGCCATCATCGCCTGGCGATCCATGACGCGTTCCTGCATTTGTAGCAGGCGCTCCATCTTGTCGATATCGACGTCAGGATTGAGCGCTGCCCGCTCGATGACCTGGATGATCGCGGTGCTGTCAGCGGTGGGGTGGGCCTCAACCGACGCAGGCACGTTCGCTGATGCGGTGTCATTAACCAAGGTGGGTGATGGAGTGGTGGATGATGGTTGGGTTGTAGGGTGACGCTGTGCCATGTGGCACCTCCAGAAATTGATCAACTGAGAATCAGGGCGAGATGTGGTGTCTCTCTCGGTATCGGGTTATTCAGCCATGTGCTCGGCTAGCGCATCGGCATCAATGGGTTCCAGGCGGACTTCCGCCCGGTAGAATTTGCCCTGGGCACAGACCACCGTGTCGGCGTAGTGGGCCTGCTTGGCCAGCAGGGCCTCGGTCAGTCGGGTCAGACCGGTTTCGACGGTGTTGGATACGAAGGTCATGTCGGTACCTCGTCATATTGGCCCCACAGCAAAACGCCCGGCCTTTGAGGGGCCGGGCGTCTATGCCGTGGAGATAGGGTTCATGGAAATGGAGACAACTTGTTGGGGAAGAGCGCCCAGGTCGACAGGCTATGCAACCATCGCCAGGGCCGCGTCCAGGGCTTCCTGCTTGAGTTGGGCGCCCTGGCCGAACCACGCCGAGTCCATGCGGGTATCGTTGCTGCGTGCCCGTTTCTCATGGTCGACATACTCGGTGACCGCATTGAGCAGGCCCCAGGCCGTGTCTTTAGCCGTGACCAGGTGTGAGCCCCGACCTTCGCCGCTATAAAGCTTCTGCACTTTATTCAGTGCCCGGTAGTTCGGCAGCTTGGAAGGATCATCCATAGGCGTTTCGGCTCCGCAAATCACCGACTGCAGGTACTGCTGGGCTTCACGGCGGTCGATCTTGCGTTCCGACAGGGCCTTCATGCGGTACATGAAGTCGTTCCACTGGGACACGGAAATGCCCAGCTGTCGCTTGACGGCTCGCGGGTCGAACTCCGACCGATGGGGCACCTTCACCGCCTGCGATGTGCCGTCCACGGCGATCTGCAGCGTGTTGTTGCACACCACCCGGACCGTCGTGG
>Ga0209344_10003779_pt1 | contig 14529 bp, 9 predicted proteins | sample Cruoilmetagenom6_FD_187293 | JGI IMG/M metagenome (GOLD analysis project Ga0209344, IMG submission 187293) | Oil polluted marine microbial communities from Coal Oil Point, Santa Barbara, California, USA - Santa Barbara Oil Seep Sample 6 (SPAdes)... | ecosystem: Environmental > Aquatic > Marine >...
TATAAGGTGTTGCAATTGCAGCACAAGCCGTTCTAAACGTGAAAGGTCCAACCCAAGCAGAAGTTCCATCCACACCACAATTAGCGCTTACATAATAATCATATAAAGTATCTGCAGTAAGTGTCATTGCTGTATACGGATTAGTAACTCCTGTAGCTGTTGGTGTTCCTGTTGCTGCTGATCCACTTGTTACAATTTCAACGTCCCATGCAGTTGCACTTCCGCTTTCAACCCATGCTAAATCTGCAGTTGTATCTTGTATCCCAGAGGCACTTAATGCCGATGGTTCTGGACAAGCTGGAGGTACTTGAGAAGTAATTGTTGGAGACTCAAAACAAAAGCCCCATTCATATCCTACACCACCTACTAAATCGTCAAAATAAATTCTATATCTAAATCCGGATAATTGCGTAGCACTAAACCCTACAATATTAAGGATCTCTGATGTATATGCTTCAGAAGTTCCTGAACAAAAATCGTTTAATGGAGCTCCAGCAGTATCCGCATTAATAGGAAGTCCAATTATATTCCATGAAGCTGCATCTGCATCCCAATACTCGAATTGTAAAATGTCATCATTATTATAATTGTATACAAAGTTTCCAGAAATAGAAAGCCATGTTTCTCCAGCAGCATGTGCCGCTGTTAAGTCAATTACTGGCGATTCGGCAGCAATATCATCATCACTTGCACTTCCTGCATCATCATCATCGAAAGCGAAATTCGTTGTTGTTAAAGGGTCTGATTCAAACGCTAGTGGGTCTGTATTATACGTTCCCGTAACAGACCAAGCTGCATTAGGCCACGAGGCGTTTTGGTTTAAAGTTTGCGCATAAGAACTAAAGGAAAAAGTTCCTAAAATGGCAAACATAAAAAGTAAGGTAATTTTTTTCATATTAAATTGATTATTTAGGATTTACCTCCTAATGTATTATTATTAAATAACAAAATAAATGAAAGCAATTGCAAATCGATAAAACACATAAATGTTCGATAAAAAACATGATATAATACCTTAAAGGAAGTCGGAAATCAAATTAAATAGACACGAGACCCCCATTTATTGGCTACTAATACTATAGACAATGCGATTAGAAAGTCTTTTTAATAAAAAAGTAAAATACCTCAGCAAAAAAAATAGAATTGTTTTCTTTTTATAAAAGCTACAACATAAAAAAAGCCACCCGAAGGTGGCTTTTTACTATAATAAAATCTAAAAATTAGTTCTTGATAATTCTTACTGTCTCTGTAGCATTACCTATGGTAACTTTAACAAAGTAAGCACCCGCTTGTAAATCTGACATATTAACTTCTGCATTAACAACATTAGGAGCAGTACGAAGTACTTCTTGACCTAACATGTTATATACCGATACGTTTTCCATATCTTTTTGTGATTTTAAAGTTAAAATATTAGACACTGGATTTGGATAATATGAGAATGCTAAATCTTTTTCAAAATCTTCTGTAGATAATGGTGTACATGTAACTGTTAATTCAAAAGCACCTGTATTCCCTGAATTATATCCTTCAATAGAAATCCAATATTGCGTTCCTGCAACAGAGATGAAATCTGTTTGAGCAGCAAAACCTCCAGCGAAACCACACTCATCGTATCCTTCATCTATTAAAGTTAAAGCTCCAGAAGCACCTGTAAACACAAGTATTTCTGTATCAAAATCTGTTCCAGCATTACAAGTATCTAAGAAAACACTATCTCCTGTTCCCATAAAACTGTACCAAAGATTTTCAGAATCTGTATCTGCTCCATTTTCATCTCCTGATGCAGCCGCGTCAGGTGCATCATCTTCATCTAAAGTAGCGAACGTTGTATCTCCCATAACTGTATCTCCACAATTTATAGCTATAGCGTCTGCTAAATTATCATTAGATGGTGGTGGTGGTGCAGACTCTGTAGTAAAAGTCCAAGTTGCACATCCTGTAGCAGAACCAAAACAGTTTATTGGAACAATAGACCAATTGTATGTCGTATCATAATCTAAACCAATAATATCTATTGTTGTTGTAATTACATTCGTTAAAACGGTACCATCAAATACAAAATCGTAAGAAAGTGCTCCAGGAACTGCGTCCCATGAAAAAGACACTAAACGAGATGTACCATCTGCTGATTCTGTAGTTGCTACGTCTATAGCCGCGTCTGCAGGTGCGATTACAGTAGCACAAGCAGGAACTGCTGTTTCTACACATTGGTAAACCTCTACAGTATCAAAAGCCCAACCCCATGCGTAGTCTCCTACCCATCTAAATCTTACTTGCGCATTTGTAACACCACCTAATTCTGCACTAACATCAATGCTTTGTATTCCAGAAACCGTAGACGCTCCATATGAAGCAACTTGAACCCAAGCTGCACCATCATAAACCTCTACAAAACCAGCACCACCGTACCCAGAAGTAAAAAAGTGATTGTATTGTAAAGTAACATTCGTTAAACCTGAGCAATCAAAAGCAGGACTTTCTAATGCAGCATTTTCTGCAATTGCCCCTCCATAACCATCACTATCAAATACCGCATAGTATCCATCCATTCCTCCAGAAGTATAGTAAGCCGTATTCGGAGCAATTATACCAACTGCCTCTCCTCCAGTAGCGGCAACCCAAACTTCTCCTCCTGCTGCTATATCATTATTTACCCAGTCTGTTGGAAGTGCTGGTCCTGGTTCAAAATCTTCGGTAAAAACCGTTTGAGCTGTTAAGTTAAACATGGCAAACAACGCCATTAATAATGTAATTTTTTTCATATTAATTTGTTTTTGTTAATTAATTATTAGCATAAGCCCTAAAAATATTGATAATTATTGAAAGGTTTCACCAAAAGACTGATTAATCGACAAAATAAGAAAAACAACGATTAAATGTATTTTCGTTAAAATGTACTCATAAAAAAAGCCACCTTAAAGGTGGCTTTTTAATACTATTAAATTGTTATTTACTAGTTCTTAATTACTCTTACAGTTTCTGTAGTATTACCTATTGTTACTTTAACAAAGTAAGCTCCAGTTTGCAAAGCAGACATATTAACTTCTGTATTCATTGTATTAGGAGCAGTACGAAGTACTTCTTGACCTAACATGTTGTATACAGCTATGTTATTTATATCTTTTTGAGCAGTTAACGTTAAGTTATTATTTACCGGATTTGGAAAATAACTAAATAAATCATTGAATGCTATATCTTGAGCAGATAACGGAGAACAACCAATCATAGCTTCCCATCCTGAAAATTGAACGGAACCATCTGAAGTAAATGTAAATGTTAAACAACCGGAAGCGTCTGAAGACGTTATAGTTTGACCTGTTAAATCTGCAGTTCCATCTCCAACTCCTTGCCAGCAAAAACCTTCAGTTCCAGCACCTAATCCTAAACTTGCAGGAGTAATTGGTGTAGCCGTATTGTCTGCTCCATCATAAATCAATAACGCATCATAACATGCATCTACCCCATCTCCTTCTACTAAAAAGCTTGTAAATGCTGCACTAACTGCATCTCCTGAGATATCAGGACAGATGGTAATTGTATAACTTTCACTACTTCCGTAATTTCCTGTTGATGCTCCTGTATCATAGAAATTACCACCACATGCTGGTGGAGCTACTTCTGTAGTAAAAGAATAAGGTCCAGACCATGCACTAGTGTCTCCACCACCACAATCTGCTTGCACATAATATTGGTAATCTGTTTCTGCTGTTAAACCTGTTAATGATTCTGGGTTTGTTGTAGTACCTGTAATCGTAGTACCGCCTCCTAATGTTAACGGAGCTACTCCCCATTCTACATTCCATGTTGTTGCAGTTCCTGCTTCCGTCCAACCTAAATCGGCAGAAGTATCTGTGATTGCTGTTGCTGTAAGCGCTGAAGGAGCTACACATGTAGGTGTTGGCTTAATACAAAACTCTAATGCCCCTTCATCATTACTACCATAATCCCAATATCTTAAATACACTGTATCTCCAGGTGTTAACCCTTCAAATGCTTTTTCTGCTCCAGAGCTGTTACAAACTACAGGATCTAAAGCTGTTAAAGCACCACAAGTTCCTGTGTACACTTCTACAATAGAACTAAATCCAGGAGTCACAATATCATCATAAATAAACCCTCCTGAAGCAGGAACAGTTAAAGAAAACCAAATATCACTAGGATTTGGATCTGATACAGCATTTGTACAAGTACCACTAGGAGCTACTTCTCCTGCTGAATTAGTTGCACCAATATTACTACCAGTATACGTTAAAGTACATGTTACTTCATCGACATTCATTACTGAATCTAAATCTATAGCATTTGCACACTCATCATTTGTTGCTGGGCATGCATCTTGAACTAAACCATTAAATGATGAAGTACAAACTGCGTCTTGATTATTAGCAACCGTTATAGCTACAACTGTTCCGTTTGTATAAGGCCCAAAAGTTAACATTCCTGCCGCATTTAAAGTTTGCGAAGCACTTGCTTGGTCATCTGAAGCTGTCATTGACGTCGCTGAACCAAAATCTGTAACATCTACTTCAATCTTAAATCCTCCAGAAGTTGCACAATCGTCAACAACTGTTGCTGTTACAGTTGCAGGAGCACAAGATAGACACTCTACATTAAAATCTATTGAAGTTTGCTGTGCACTACCACAAGAGTTTGATGAATCTCCTGCTATTCTTACAAATAGTGAAGTACCTGTAGAATTAAATGTTAAACCTGTTAAATCTCCAGCAGTACCATAACCGTTATATAATTCTGGTGCCGTAGCATCTACTCCGTCATATACAATAAATTCATCATACGTATTTTCAACTGTTCCAGAATTAACTGTGATTTTTAATCCACTAGTACCATCTGAACTTGCAAATAACCAGTCTAAATTACTACTGTTGTCATAACAACCAGTAGCATTTGTTGGTGTTCCACAAATAACTTGTGTAGGACAATCATCATAACTAAAATCGCCAAGAGAGAAATCACAAGCAGCATCTGTATGCTCCAGCGTTAAAGTTACTGTAACTCCAGTTGCGTAAGGTCCTGCAGTAACAATTCCTGAAACAACAGGGAAAGTTCCACCTAAACCATCTGTAACATTAGCACCATCTCCTACTGTTGCCACGTCTACATCTACACTAAATTGTGCATTAGAACAATCTGGCATCACCGTAGCACTATTCACTACTGCTGTGGTACACGTTGGAACTGTATCATTAACAAACTCATCAATATGCAAATAGAACTGATTAGTATCTGTAGCTCTAATTGCGACATAAACAGTCATACCATCATAGGATGATAAATCATATGTATATTGTACATAATCTGGCACATTACTAGTTGCCGTTTCACTACCCAAAACGGTAGTAAAATCAGCTGGAGCAAAACCTGTAGTGGATAATCTAACTTCAAATGTTTCTGTATAATTAATTGAGATTGCGGCCCAAAAAGACACTCTATCCGAAGCACCTGCAGTAACTGTGAATTGCGGTGTAATTAAATAATCGTCATGAGCATTAGAATCATAAGTAATACGAGCATGACCAGCACCTAAGTAATTGTCAGTGGTACTATGCACCCAAGTATCTCCACCGTCTACATCCGTTACTGTCCAAGTTGCTGGAATTCCAGTATCAAAACTCTCTGTGAATTGCGCATTAGCTTGCCAAGCAAAGGCAAACATCGCAAAAAGTAATAAGGTAATTTTTTTCATATTAAATTGGTTTTTGTTGATTAATTATTAGCATAAGCACTAAAACTATTGATAATAATTGAAATCTTTTACCAAAACTTTAACTAATCGATAATACTCCAATTTTTACGACAAAATACAATGTATTTGCAATTTATAAATTATATCACGCAAAAGGCTTTGTTTTCACAAAGCCTTTTTTTTTTATATTCTATAGGATAAAAGCAGCTACTTTTCTATAAAAGCGAATAGCTCTTCCTCTCCTATTGCTAAATACTCTAACCGATATCGCTTCCATGTTAATTACTACTTAAACCATATTTAGTGAAGTTGCGCTATCCTTAAATATTGTTTTATTAGAACTAATAAAAATTCCGCCCAATTGTTTTTTCATTTTATGTTCCTTCTAAAGGTACTGTTTCTATGCAATATAAAATATCCTTTTTAGGTTCGCTAGTCCTCTATAGTATTCTTCTTTTATTTTTTAGAACCCAACACCTTCCTATTAATATAGAAATTCATATAATATTGGTAAAAAATATAGGAAGAACTATTTTAACTTTTTCCTTTTAATTATTTTAAAATTATTTTTTTAGTATAGATTCTTTTTTTACCCATTATTTTGAGCATATAATAGCCCTTAGATAGATTTTCTATATTGATATACTTTTGAGGAATTATTTCTCCGTTTTTCACCAGCATTCCTTTGCTATCAAAAAGGGTATAGGTGAAATTTTCATTTACATCCAATTGCACCCACAATTTCCCATTAGAAGGATTGGGAAATACTTGAATTTCGTTTTTTACTTCAAATTCTTCCGTACTTAAAGGACTACTTCCTTCTAGGATATTAATTTGTTGATTTGGTATTACATCATATATTATGTCTTGTATTCCACTTAGCCATGTTACTTTCACATAGTCTATATCCGTATTCTGGGCAATACCAAAAAATTCGGAACCGGAATTTTGCCCCAAATATCCTTCCCCACAAATAGTATATCGATATTGAGATACACCACCGCTTCTAAGTTCTATTATTGCTCCTATTCCTTGTTTGTTACTTGCAGTTCCTTCTAATCCAATTTTTAACCAATTATTAGTACTTGTGGTTTCATTTTTCCAGAGAAAGATATCACCACCTCCGGTATTACTAACAACTATTTCGGGAAATCCATCATTATCTATATCTCCAATAGCATTTGCATGACTTTGTCCGTTATCATTTGCAAATCCAGAACTACTCTCGACACTGAATGTATCATTTCCATGGTTCGTATAGAATACTGCAGACTCAAAGTTTGGATTGGTTCCATCAAATGATCCGCTTACATATAAATCTAAGTCCCCATCATTTTCAGCATCTAAAAATACCGATCCCCAAGCAATACTATTAAACATTGTCCCTGTTTCAAAAGCGATGTTTGTAAAGGTACCGTTTCCATTATTTTTTAAGAAATAGTTTCCTTCCGTTCCATTGGTTACATAAATATCGAACCAAGAATCTCCATTGTAATCTGATATGGTTACAGACATTGCATCAATAGCGAGGTTTGTTCCCGAACTTTCACTTACATCGGTAAATGTGCCATCGCCATTATTTTTATAAAGAATGTTAGTTGTATATGCTTTGTCATTAGCCATGTAAATATCTTGCCAACCATCATTGTTATAATCGAAGAATGCAGAACAGAATGACAAATGGCTTCCGGAATCGATTCCCGCGACCGCATTTACGTTTGTAAAAGTGGCATCTCCATTATTTTTGTAAAGGTAATTGGATTCGACACCGTTTTCGTCTCTATTACATAGAAACACATCTAGATTTCCGTCATTATTATAATCACCCCAAGAAGCACCATAATTATTCATAGCCTGCGATGGTAAACCGCTAGCAACGGTAATATCTACAAGAGAAGTTGTCTCATTTCTATACAAACGACTACCACTTAAATCACTAGCTACAAATAAGTCTTTATCTCCATCATTGTCGATATCTACCCAAATCACTTGCTTTTGTTGTGTGTTATTATTTGCGTCCAGCGTTGTTTCTAATGAAAATGTTCCGTCTCCATTATTTTTGTAGATTTTTAGCGGATCACCACTTTGTGTACCAATGGTTATATCATCCCATCCGTCATCATTAAAGTCATAAAAAGAGATTCCTCCTCCCAAATATATTGTACCACTACTATCCCCTAAGCCAAGCGCCGTAGCTTGTTCTTCAAAATACGATTGCGCATTTAAACTTAAAGAAAGATTAGAAATTAAAAGGAAAAGGAAATAGCGTAGTAATTTATTCATATACTTGGTTTTATATAAATAAATATACTGTTTTTTTTATAAAAAAATGCCGCTTAAAGAAAAGCGGCATTTTTACTCTATACATGGTATTCTTTTATTCTTCTGTAAAGTGTTCAATAACTTCCTGACTTACACCCATATTGCTAAATCCGCCATCATGAAATAAGTTTTGTAACGTAACCATTTTAGTTAAATCACTAAACATAGCTACGGTATAGTTTGCACAATCTAAAGCGGTTGCATTCCCTAAAGGAGACATTTTATCTGCATACGCAATAAAGCCATCAAATCCTTTTACACCAGAACCAGCAGTTGTTGGTGTTGGTGATTGTGATATTGTATTCACTCTAACCGTTTTATCTTTCCCCATGAAGTACCCAAAACTACGAGCAACACTTTCTAGATATGCTTTATTATCAGCCATATCATTATAATCTGGAAAAACACGCTGTGCAGCCATATACGTAAGTGCTACAATACTTCCCCAAGGATTCATTGCGTCTTTCTTATATAAGGTTTGCATTACTTTATGAAAAGACATTGCAGAAATATCTGTTCCTTTTTGCGTCCAATCATAATTCTGATCTGTATATGCGTTTCCTTTTCTAACATTTATAGACATACCAATAGAATGTAAAACAAAGTCTATTTTACCTCCTAAAATCTCCATTGATTTTTCAACAAGGTTTTCTAGATCTTCTATAGAGGTAGCATCTGCAGGAATTACTTGTGATCCTGTTTTTTCTGCTAAAGCATTAATGGTTCCCATTCGTAAAGCAACAGGAGCATTTGTTAATACAAAAGTTCCTCCTTCTTCATGAACACGTTCTGCTGTTTTCCATGCTATGGAGTTTTCATCTAATGCACCAAAGATGATTCCTTTTTTTCCTTTTAATAAATTGTACATATGTAATATGTTATTTGGTATTGTTAGTTTTATAATTTGTAATTCAAAGGTAACTAAATTAATATTTATGGGCTAGCTATTCATTTGGTATTAGTTATGCATACATAGTATGTTGCTTAGTTTAACAACTCCTTTGCATGTGCCATAGCAGAGCTAGAAACCTCTATACCACCAAGCATTTGTGCTATTTCTACAATACGATCATCAGGACTTAGCTTCACTAAATTGGTAGTGGTCACCTCATCTACATCTTCTTTATATACTTTGAAATGCGTATGTCCTTTTGCTGCAATTTGCGGTAAATGCGTAATAGCAAAGACCTGCATAGCTTTACTCATGTCTTGCATAATATCTGCCATTTTATTTGCAATCTCACCAGAAACCCCAGTATCAATCTCATCAAACATAATAGTTGGCAGTTGTATGTATTTAGATAAAATAGATTTTATTGCTAGCATAATTCTAGCCAATTCTCCTCCAGAAGCTGCTTTTTTCAGCTCGTTAAATTGTCCTCCTTTATTTGCGGAAAACAAAAACGACAATTGATCTTTACCATTGTGCAGATACTCTTTCAGCAATGCCACTTCTATTTTAAATTGTGCATTTGGCATTCCTAAATCGTTTAAAATACGTTCTAGTTCTTTGGTAAGCTTCGGAATTGTTTTCTGTCTATTTTTATGAATACTTTCTGAAATCGTATCTAGTCTCTTAGCTATAGTTTGTATTTCTTTTTGTTTCTGAAGGATGCTTTCTTCTAGATTTTCGGAAGCAGAAACCTTTTCTATTAATTCGGTTTTAATACAAATTAGCTCGGAAACATTTTCTGCCACATGTTTTTGCATCAAATTATGAAGCGTTTGCAACTTCCCATTTACTACTTCTAATCTTTTTGGGTCTGCATCTAGGTTTTCTTGCAGTGTTTCTATTTCAGAAAAAGTATCGTCTAAATCGATAAGACTACTATTTACTCTTGTGTATAAGTTTAAATACGTACTAGAATACGTAGACAATTTTTGTAATGTATTTTTTAATTGCGTTAGCATACTAAGAATACCTAAATCCTCTTCTTGCAATAACTGGTGAGAATGCGTTAGTTTTTCTTGAATCTCTTCCATGTTATTCAAGGTTTCGTATTCTTCTTCTAACGTTTCTAATTCGCCATCTACCAAATTAGCATCGGTTAATTCTTTTAACAAAAAAATATTATAGTCTTGCTCTTTTAATGCTTCGGCTTGTAAATGATAAAGTTCTTTGAGTTCTTTCTTTAGCTTTTTAAATCCATTTAATTCGGTTTGATATTTTTCTAAATGGTCTTTATTATTGGCCAATGCATCAATTATTTGAAACTGAAAATCATCATCTACCATTTGCATGGTTTGGTTTTGGGAGTGTACATCTATTAAATGTTTCCCTAACAGTTGCAAGCTGCTTAAATTTACTGGCGTGTCATTTACAAATGCTCTAGATTTTCCAGAAGGAAGTATTTCTCTTCTAATAATGGTTTGACTTTCAAAATCTAGATCTTCGGCTTTAAATAGATTCTCTAATTGGTAGCTTTCAATATTAAAAACGGCTTCTATAACACATTTTTTATCCTTGTTCTTTAAGCTACTTAAGTCTGCTCTTTTTCCTAAAATTAAGGAAAGTCCGCCTAAAAGAATCGATTTCCCTGCTCCGGTTTCCCCGGTAATTATAGTAAAACCTTGGTTAAAATTAACCAGAAGTTCATCTATTAAAGCATAGTTTTTTATGGAGAGTGAGCTTAGCATGTTTTAGTTGAGAATTTATAAAAAACAGTATTCTTCCTTTATTATGAAAACACTTCGACAAGTGCAGTGTGGCACTTCGTTAATTAAAAAATTAAAACTTAATGTTTCGCCATTTACTAGAATGCATTGGCGCCACTTTGTTTAATATTCCCATTAACTTACTAATATCTACGTTTGGTCCGCCAGAGAAAATTTGTTCGATTTCGTCTGCTTTTGCATCAAAGAAAGTACGCGATACAAATGAATTTGGTCTTTGTCTGTGCACCGCATCCATTTTAACAATAGCATTTGCTACTTCCGTTTTAGCGGTTTTATCATCCTTGCTCATAGCGTCTAATCCTTTTCTATGGTAATCATATAAAACTTCTCTATAATCTTTATATGTAGGTGATAAAATATTATCTATTAAAACAAATCTACTTTGTAAGCCGTCTTCTAATTTCCATCCTTTAAAACTTTCTTGTTGTGAGAAACTCACAATGTTCTGCGCTTGTTTAAAGTATTCATCGCCACCTCTTAATTTAAAAGTGTCTGCGTCTAAACCTAATATCATTTGAATATGAAATGCGAGCACGGAAACTAGATTAGATTCGAACTGATTTTCATTGTATATCAGGTTTTGAAATTCTAAATATCTAAAAGAAAAGTCTTTGTCATTTATATTATAAACGGGAGTGGTATAGGTAGATCCGTAAACCGGTCTTGCAGATTGCACTTGTATAGATGCAGTAAATAAATCGCTACTCTGCCCCGTAACATTAATAACCATGCTACATTCTATAAGTTCTTGTGGTCCAAATTTTTTCTTAGTCCACTCTGTCTTATTCACAAACTCATTAAGTTGCTTCTCTAACGTTTTAAATATTTGTAAGTTTTCATTACCTGTTAGTTGTGCATTTACTACTACGTTACAGTTTAATTCTTGCGAAAACCCTGCAAAACTAATACACATTATAAGACCCAATAGTATGTTACGCATGTATTTGTTTTATAATTTGGTTAAAAATATCTATTGCTACTTCTGTTTTAGATTTTAGAGCGTATTCTGTAATATTCTCATCCACATCTATAAGCGTTACTTTGTTGGTTTCTTTTTTAAAACCAGCTCCTTTATCATTTAACGAATTTAATACAATTAAGTTTAAATTCTTCTTTTTTAGTTTTCCTTTTGCATTTTCAAGTTCATTATTAGTCTCTAATGCAAAGCCTACAAGAAATTGTTTTTCTTTTATCGCACCTAAAGATGCTAAAATGTCTTTTGTTTTTTCCAACTCTAAGGTTAACGTAGAATCCTTCTTTTTTATTTTCTGGGTTGCTACCTTTTTCGGTTTGTAATCTGCAACTGCCGCAGACAGTATTGCAATATCCACCGATTCAAACTCTTGATGTGCCGCGTCATACATGTCTTTCGCGCAAATTACCGAAACTACTTGTATTAAACTATGTGTTACGGTTTGGTGTGTAGGTCCTGTAACTAATATTACTTGAGCTCCCAAATTAGCTGCTGCTTTAGCTAACTCAAACCCCATTTTACCGGAAGAGTGATTGCCAATAAAACGAACAGGATCTATAGCTTCGTATGTTGGTCCTGCTGTTATTAACACTTTTTTATCGCGAAGCGGAAGTTTATTTAAAATATCCTTTTCTAAAAAGGAAACAATATCTTCTGGCTCTGCCATTCGACCTTCGCCAACCAAACCACTTGCAAGTTCTCCACTTGTAGCAGGAATGATTATATTATTAAAAGATTTTAGTTTTTTGAAGGATGCTAATGTAGACGCATGCTTATACATATCTAGATCCATTGCAGGAGCAAAATAAACCGGACATTTAGCCGAAAGATATGTTGCTAAGAGTAAATTATCACAAACACCATTTGCCATTTTAGACATGCTATTTGCTGTAGCTGGTGCTACTATAAAATAATCTGCCCAAAGACCAAGCTCTACGTGATTATTCCAAATACCATTATCATCTTCTTCATTTGTAAAAGAAGAATGCACTGGGTTTTTAGAAAGTGTAGATAAGGTTAAAGGCGTGATAAAGTCTTTACTAGCTGGAGTCATAACAACTTTTACGTTTGCCCCAGCTTTAATAAATAACCTAACTAACGATGCTGTTTTATAAGCAGCAATACCCGCAGTTATGCCTAAAAGTATGTTTTTGCCGCTTAGTATAGACATCTTCTTTTTTTACTGGTTGTCTTCTTCTGTATTTCTATGGTAAATCTTACTATCTAACCATTCTTTAACAGCTAAAGCGTGTGGTTTTGGTAATCTCTCATAGAATTTAGACACCTCGATTTGCTCTTTGTTTTCAAAGATTTCCTCTAAGCTATCATTGTAAGTTGCAAACTCTTCTAATTTTTCAATTAATTCCTTTTTGATTTCAGAATTTATTTGCTCTGCTCTTTTAGAGATAATTGAAATAGATTCGTAGATGTTTCCTGTAGCTTCATCTATTGCATTTCTATTGTACGTTGTTGTACTTGTAGGTGCATCAATCTTCTTTAAATCCATAGTATATTAACTTTTAGTACTGTATTTTTTTAATTCTTCTTCTAAATTTTCTAACATATCTTTTGTATCATCACTATGCTCTGAATTCGCATATTTACTTACAAAAGAAAGGTAATATGATTTTGCTTTTACTAGTCTTTCTTCCTTTTTTCTTTCCACACTATTAATAGCCAATTGGTAAGCAGAATCTAATCTGTAAAACAAAGCCGTTTCACGAAGTTTAGATCCAGGAAATTCAAATATAAAATTATCAAAAGCTTTTATTGCTGCGTTATAGTCTCTAGTATATCCTACTGTTTTGTAATACTGATAAGCAATATCAAAAGCTTTCTGCTCTAATTTACCATCTAACTCATGCACTAGCGTGTTTGCTTCTGCAAGGAACTCGGAATCTGGATACGAGTTAATAAACACTTGAAACTTTTCGATAGCATCTTTAGTTGCGTGTTGCTCTTTAGTGTACGCAGGCGATAACATATAGCTACTTTTAGCGGAAAGGAATTCTGCCTCTTCTGCTTTTTCACTTTTAGGATATGTGGAAGCAAAACGGTCAAATTGATATCCGGCTAAATAATAGTCTTTAGATTTGTAATACGAATCTGCATGTAAAAACGAAAGTTTCTCGGCTTGAGGCTTTCCTCTGTATTGTGGCATGATTTGCTCAAACAACCTACTAGCCTTCATGTATTTTCCTTTAGTATACATAGCTTCTCCTACTTTAAATTTTGTAGCAATATCCTCACCATTTATAGCTTTTTGATATGGACTACAAGAACTTAATGCTAAGCCTACTAATAAAATGTAAATTAATTTATTCATTTGTTAACTTTACTGTTTTTAACTATCTAATACAATTCTATAATAGAATCAAGCGTACTAATGTTTCCTATATTAGATACACTTATTTCTTGATTTTAAAACAGAATGCAAAATTAGTCTTTTATTATGGATTTTAAAAATATATTATTCTGCTAAAATAATTGATGAAATCAAGGAATGTAAAGGTTTAAGTAATATTTAACTTTTAAGCAAATACTTTTAGCGCTTCTTCTATTTTTTGTTTTAGTTCTTCTGTAGCTTCCACTAGTGGTAATCTCACATTTGCATTACACATTTTTAAAGCTTGAAAAACGGCTTTAATTCCAGCTGGGTTATTTTCAGCAAAAATAAGAGCTGTCATATCCATTAGCTTGAAATGCAAAGTATAAGCTTCTTTCGCTTTACCTTCTAAACCTAAGTTTATCATTTTGGTAAAATCTTTTGGAAGCGCTTGACCAAGTACAGAAATCACTCCCGAACCACCAGCTAATATTACTCCTAGTGCTAAATCATCATCTCCTGATA
>Ga0209344_10003780_pt1 | contig 14524 bp, 14 predicted proteins | sample Cruoilmetagenom6_FD_187293 | JGI IMG/M metagenome (GOLD analysis project Ga0209344, IMG submission 187293) | Oil polluted marine microbial communities from Coal Oil Point, Santa Barbara, California, USA - Santa Barbara Oil Seep Sample 6 (SPAdes)... | ecosystem: Environmental > Aquatic > Marine...
TCTCAATCGGCTGGTCACTCTCATACTCGATCTGAAATGTGATCTCTTCGCCAAAGCTGTACTCAACTGATTGGTCTACAACATCCACCAGCCCATCTGCCCTTGTGGGATTAATGGCCGGAATAAGGGTTAAACTCAACAAAATTAACAAGAAAGGGATAAATTTTTTCATAATTCTTCTACTAAGATTTCCAAATAAATAGGGGTTCGGGGACTATTCCAGCCAGAGGTCATCATCAATATCAAAATCCTCCAGGCCGATATCATCCTCATCGAAATCATCATCATATCCATCCTGCTGATAATCATAATCATCCAGGATGATCTCATCGTCTGAGTATGGCATATTAAACATAGACAGATTTATCCCCTCATCGAGGAAATCAAGTCGTTCCAGGGCTTGCTGGATCAGTTCCTCTTCATCACTGCCAACCTCATCATCCATCAGTCCATGTATAGCCGGTCCGGCATCTTCTCCACCGATTTTCGACAGGGCCCAGATAGCCACACCACGGATATCGGGGAGATCCTGCAACAGATCTATAATGATTGGGACAGCATCCTCCAGCGTCAGCTCCCCACATGCTCTAACTGCTTCCAAACGCACTTTTGGTGAAGTATGCTGCAGTTTCTCGAGGATCAGATCGCCATACTGGTGGTCGAAAGAACGTCCCATGGCAAATAAAGAACTGGCCACCCATTCATCCAATTCGCTTTTGTAGGCATCGAGAATGTGTTCCCTGATTTCCTCGCGGGAGGAATAGCTGACAGCCTCCAAAGCTCGGCGTTGAATTTCCAGGGGATTGTCTTCTTTGAGGATATCAAGCAAATGGTCTTCTATATCTTTCTGCAGTTTTTTACTGATCTTATCCAATTCGCCCCGGTAAACGTATTTACCAAGGACTGAAGCTGTCACTGCCTTCAGATCAATAGATTCTTCTTTCTTTAATACGGACAGGAAGTATGGGATCAGATCATCAGTATCAAAGATCTCAATTGCCCGGATGGCAAAAAACCGCACCTGCTCATCATCATCCTTCAAAGCCAGTCGAAAGACCGGCTCAAAAGATAAAAGAGGATTCGTATCTGTCAGGTCCTCAAGATCTTCCATTAAAGCCCTGCGCCGTTCGAGGCTGATTTCGGGCCAGATTTTCTGCACTCCCGTCAGGTTATCTGGTGAGATATCCGACAACCTATACAGGTGAAGAGGATCCAGCACCTGTTCTTCATCCAGTAAGGCGGTCAGCACCTCGCTAAATGGCAGTTCTTCAAGGGGGGCAAATATAGCATCTTCCATTTAAGGTAATTGTACCGGTGAAGTGAAATCCAGGATATTGAAATATATTAATAAAAGGATCACCGCGAAAAATCCCACCATATTGACCACATTTTGAACTTTCTGGGAGATACGCTTACCGGTGATCAATTCCGGTAGAACAAACAGGATCCGGCCTCCATCAAGGGCTGGTATGGGGAGCAAATTCAAAATACCCAGGGATACAGTGATCGAAACCAGGAATAGCAGGACATTGATAAATGCCGGTGTGCTTGGCAAAAGCGCGCCTTCCTTGGCGCCGGTGAAGATATCATACATTCCTTTGTAGCCAACAGGACGACCCGAGGGTCCCGCCGAACCGCGGATCAGTTCTCCAGGAAGTTTCAGTACTGCCAGGCTGTGCTGCCCAGTAGCAACTGTTGCCATCGGTAAAGCCTGGAACCAGTTGATCTCTCTCACGGGGGTGGACATTACGATGCCGATCGCGCCTTCATTTTCTGGCGGATTCTCCCTGGGAACCAAAGAGACCTCGGAGGTCGCACCTTCCCGGTCGAGGAAAATCGTAATTTCCTGCCCGAGGTTATCATAGATCTCGCCATGTATAGCTTCATAGCTGTCTGAGTCCACACCGTTGATGCTGAGAATTGTGTCTCCAACCATCAAACCAGCTTCAGATGCAGGCGAATTGGCAACAACTTCGCCGACCTGAACCACAGTGCCATCCGGGATGCCCAGTTGACTGATAATCACCGCGTAGATGATCACAGCTGCCAGCAAGTTCATCAAGGGGCCTGCTAGATAAACACCGATCCGGACAAGTGGTTTGGAGGCTGCCAGGCCACCTTCAACTTCAGGCTGGGATTCTCCGTGTGGTTTGACAAAACCACCCAGGGGGATCCAGTTCAGAGTGTACTCAGTGCCTCGCATGGTAAATAATTTCGCAATGCGGGGTGGGAAACCAAATCCAAATTCTTCCACTTCCACACCAAACAGCCGGCAGGCGGCAAAATGCCCTACCTCATGGAGGATGATCATTGAAGCGAGAACGGCGATAAATTGAAGCAAATTTACAATCATAGTCATATCCAATTTTAATTCAAAACCTGTAATGGTTTTTTCCTTTGAAGTATCAAATTATACACCAGTGATTTCTGGTTCGAGAAGGTGGGCAGGCCCTCCCGGCGTGCATGTTAATATCGAATTTATACTCACCAGGGCGCTCAATTTCCGTTTTACGGCCTCTGATGCCTCAGCCGGGCAGATCAAATGCAAATTTGGGCCGGCATCGATGGTGAAACATACCGGCAATCCTTCCGATCGCCAGGTTTTCACTGCGGCCATAATTTCCAAAGTCAACGGCTGCCAGTAATACAAGGGTGGATCGGAGGTCATCATCACGCTATGCATCATAGTGGAATCCAGCTCCACAATTTCCGCAAAGGTCGGGAAATCCTTATCCAACAAAGATTTACGGCATATATCCAGACGTCTTTTGGCGTCTTTCACTCTGACTTTCTGAAGAGGACTTGTATCGGCGATCTGGTGTCCCTGGCTGGATCCTGTTTTTTTATGTTCCTGGCTGACCAGGACGATGAAATCCACCAGGTCCCAATGCTCCAGAGGAGCGATTGTCTCTGAAAAAGAAGTTTCGTGATCAGTTCCGGCTTTCCATTCTACAAAACCACCCGGTATGGAACGGCTGGCAGATCCTGATCCTGTACGAGCCAGCTGCGATAATTCCCTCTCTGAAAGACATAATCCCAGGGCAGTGGTCGATGCCAAAGTCAAAGCGGCGAAAGCCGAGGCTGAGGAAGCTATCCCTGTTCCCGTAGGAAAGTTGTTCTCGCTTATAACCTGGGCATTTGTTTTGATCTCCGCCAGTTTGCGGATGCGGTCAAGCAGAGAGCTTACACGGTCCAGAGCGTTCTCCTGGGTGGTTTCACCATTGAGGATCAATTGATCCCGGTCCAGGGCAGTATCGAAACTAACCGTAGTCTGTGTCTCGAGCCCCTCCAGGTTCATAGACAGGGACCCGTTGGCAGGGATCCGTAAATCATGGTCCTGGTTTCCCCAGTATTTAATGAAAGCGATATTTGGATGTGCGGTAGCTTTGGCAGTTGATTTCATAATTTTCAATTCGCTGGCAGGTTCATGGTTGGGAATAGGCAGTACGATGTTAGTCCCCAGGGCCGGGTAAAGTCCAGCGGCGTTGTTCCACTGATCTGTAAATGACCGGCAAATCCTTCCAGGAAGCGCTGCAGAAGGTCATTATGGGCCGGGAAGGGAAGTATTTGACACAAATCGTGAATATAAAGGGCCTGGTTAGACTGCACGATCAGTCGATTTTCCACAGTATACGACAGACCGGCCAGCCCTACCGAATTCAGGGGATGATAAAGGGGATCCATTTCAGCAAGGATCAAGCCGATCTCGCTCAAAACAGAATGATCCAGCATCAGAAGCTGATGCCAGGATAAATTCCTGTCAGAAAGGATCGTCAAGAATTGTTGAGATGGCTGATTGCTATCCTCAAGCCAGAAGGCGCCCCGCAGGTTCACATCCCTGTCCAGGCCATCTTCAGCCTGGGAGGGGAAGATCGGGAAGAACATCGCGCCTGCTCCATTATCGGTAGATCGGTGCAGCCAGACTCCCTCCAGTAGTGGAGTGAGAGCTTCCTGATCATCGACCAGGATAATGAGGGTGAAGGGATCCAGAGGAGCGGGCTCCCCTCCTTCTTCCTGAATTAATACCGGGGCATTAGTGCTTTGCGGATCTCTCGAATAAGGCTGGCCTTCATCAAAAACAACCTGACTGGCCCTGATCCCCAAAAACAGGAACAGGCTGAAGCACACGAAAAAGATCACCAGCAGTAGTTTTGATTTCATAATCAGCAATTTTCAAGCGAAAAACCCGGCTGAAAAACAGTTTTCTGCCAGTTTCAAAATTTTTCGCTCTCTGCTTTGAATCATACCACCAGATACTGGGGAATGATGACCTCACGATCTCAGCCTACCGGGCTGTAAGGGCGACATATACCCTTCTGGAGGATTATTTTTCTATCTGCAGATACATTTCAAGGCGCAGAATAGTTATAATCCAATCATGGAAATCAATAGCCAGCAGGCAGGAAAAATATGAAATACAGGAATTATCTCCCGACCTTGATTTTAGTGATGCTTTCTTCGTGTGTGCCGCCGGCATTGCCGGTACCAATACCCACGCCAACCACCATCAATATACCCCCAACCGGAGAGATACAAATAGTCAGTGGAGTACCGACGGTCGAGCCAACCCTGGAGGCGATGCAGATGGCGATCCACCCTCCCGGAAACCGTACCGGGAATCCTGAGCTTGATCCGATCATTGATGCCATGTTAAGGCACGATTCTGCAGCCTTGCTTGATCAGACCTCCTTTACGATGCTAGGATGCACTTTTGAGTTTGGGATGGGTGGACCCCCTAAATGCAAGGAGGGAGAAACTGAAGGTGCTATCATTGAGGTGGTACCAATCCTGGGACCAGAAGGGCACCATTTAAGGAAGGCTGATTATGTAAATTGGGAAGGACCTGATGTTCTGGGCCTTATGGCAGCCTACCAGACCTCGGCCGGCACCTACCGTGATCCAGCTTTCCCCGCAGGTGACTATGCCTTGCTATTCCTGCTCGCGGGAGGTCTGGAAACCATCACCCTTCAGGTAACAGACGGTAGGATCATCCGCTATGATTATGATTTTGGAGGCCAGACAACCGAGGATCTTGACCTGAAAGCTGAAGTGATCTTATTGCCGTTCGTCTTTAATGCCGCTCCCACAATTATGCCCTGGCATAATTTCAGCGCCCCCACAAGCCAGTTCACTTTCCTCTATCCACCCAGCCTGAACTTGCTGCCTGCAGATCAGGAGAACAGCTGGCACCTGGGTAACCGCATCCGGGTAGAGATCCTATCTTATGATCGATCCTGGATCACATGTTTTTACCAATCCGTGGGTGACTGTCCCTTTGTAGAACTCGATCAAAACATTGAGATCAATGGAAAGGAAGTACGCAAGATCGAGGGTTATATCGGTGCAGTAGGAGGTTATACTCCCCAGGAATTCATGACCTATCTATTCAATCTCGGTGATCAGGCGCTGGTGATGACGGTCTATGCTCTGCCATTTGGCACCCAGGTCAGTGATCCCAACCAGATCTGGCCCCTGGAAGGAATGGAGCTGGATCTCTTCGAGCGCATCGTTCTAACAGTCAACCTGAATTAATCCCTTAAGAACTACTTGACATTTCATTCGCTCCAGTTTATTATATTATCATGTTTAGATTATAAACATGTCTAACTTAGTAAATGGAGAGAACATGAATGACAAAATAACAGAACAAACCCAACAGCTGAAAAAACAGTATGCCCGCACATTTCATAATGACGGATTGCTGGATTTCTTTGTAGGCTGGGCATTGGTTTCAATTGGGATCTATCTACTGACGGGATTAATGGCATTTTCCTTCGCGGGTTGGATGCCTATCTTCCTGATCGCCCCCTTAAAGAAGCGTTTTGTGATCCCTCGTTTCGGTTACGCAAAATTCTCAACGCCCGCTGCTATCCCCCGTCCGATCCTGATTGGAGCCGGTGCTGTGATCATTGTCGGATCTTTGCTGATCACTTTTATAGGGGGTGAAGGATCCAGGATACCGATTGTCGTAGGATTACTTGGCCTGTCACTTCTTTTCAGTCTCTATCGAGGGTTGAACCGTGTTACAGTCTATGCGATCTTCATTCCGGTATTTTTTATTGTTGGATTAGGATTGAGCATACTCACTCCTGCCGTCATTATCCTGATCGGCATTGTTTTGATGGCCCTTGGAGTATATCTATTTGTTACCTTCCTTAATAAATACCCTCTGGACTCCGAAGGAGAGGAAGGCGATCATGAAAAATGATCAACCCCTGGACCCAAAGGAGATCTCAGACCTGGACAAAGTCATTCATTCCCCCACCCGTCTGAAGATCATGCTGGTGTTGATGAGTGTGGAAGAGGCTGATTTCACATTTATCAGCAACGCCGCTGAATTGACCCGCGGGAATCTTTCCGCCAACCTGTCCAAGCTGGAAGAAACAGGCTACATCAAAATTGAAAAGAAATTCATCGAGCGGGTGCCAAAAACCATTGCCAGTATCACTCCAGCCGGGAAAAAAGCCCTGGAAGAGTACAGCAGCACACTGGGACCGATCCTGGATTCACTGAGGAATTAGATTTTCTTTTTATACCTTGCCCTTGTACCAGAATACTAAATCGCAAGGAGATTTTGATTGAGAGTAATGGTATTTGAGGCTTGCTTGGTTTGTAGATCTACTTTTTACAATATCCCAAATAGAAACATAATTATCAAAAAAAATAAGGAAATATCAAAAAAACCGCTCTTGACAGGGCGGTTTTCCAGATCTCAGCCCTCAAAAACTACCTTCGTTAACAGATTTGTCAGCCAGAAATATGGGCTGCTTTTATATAATAGAAATACAATGTCACATCTAAATCCAGATGTGACATGTCTTTTATTGTATGAGGAGTTATCCATGTATAACAAATTTCGCAAAATACTATATCTCACTACAATCTTATCGGTGCTCTTAATGACTGCAATGCCGTCCTATGTGGTCTATGCTGATGGTGGAACGGATGGGGATTCCCCTCCCGAAGAACCCCCTGTCACAGAGCCTGCCGAACCCGCGGTTGAGGAACAAGCGGGCCCAGCAACAGAACCTGCTGGGGAGGATGGCGATCCAATGAATCCACCCCCTGGAGAGGAAGTCCCAGCTGAGGAACCAGTCAGCGTGCCCGAAATCCTTGAGCAGGTCCCAGAAGAAACAGCTTTGGCAGTGGTTAACGAGGAAGGCAATCTCGAACCGCTGGCTAGCGAAACTGCAGCCGAGATCTTGATAGAAGGAGACCCGATCTGGTGTCCAGAAGGACAAACACCCACACCTGGAGCCAACGGGTGCACGATCAGCCATCTTGGTTTTGATGATCTGATCGGAGATTTAGCTGGAGGTACGTATAGCGGGAATGGTGTGATCTGGGTAGCCTCCAATTATGATAATACTGAGGATGTTGCTACTATTGTCTTTAACGGAAATAACAGCAATCTGGGAAATTTAGTGGATATCTCTGTCCAGGGTGGTTGGAATGGAGTTAGCGGCAGCTCAAGCTTAGATCCCAGTAACCCTTCTGTACTTGATGATCGTCTGCGTTTCCGGAATTGGGTCGGAGATGTTTCAATCTCCAATCTGGATATTCAGAATGTAGCTGGAGGAAATTCCCTTCAAGTCAATACGGATGGGGATATCAATTTGAATAATGTATCAGTCAGTGGGGGATTAGTCGGTGATGGCGCATCTTTAAATAACTGTGCCCCTTCCAGTGGAGTTTGTACAACTAGTGGAAACGTCACCGTTAGTGACAGTGAGTTCACAAATAATGCTGTTCATGGTTTAGATATTGATAGTTCTGGTACAGTTGTCATCGATGGTGTCATAGCAGAGAATAATGGAACAGATGGAATCAATGTAAACACCTTTAATGAAGTTGGCGCCGATGTGACCATTAAGAATACAACAGCTGACAACAATACTCAGGATGGGATCCAGGCAATCGATGTTGGTGGAAACCTGACAATCAAAGATACAACTGCCTCCGATAACACCCAAGATGGCATCCAGGTTGACGATACTGATGGGGATGTGGCAGTGAAAGGAGTTACAGCCAGCACCAATGGATCTGAAGGCATTGTGATCGACGATTCCCTGGGGAACGTCCTAGTTTCCAACACCACTGCAAGCGGGAATGACCGGGAAAATATCGAAATAGATGATACCTGGGGAAATGTCAGCCTCTCCCATGTCACCGCCAATGATAGTGTTAATCATGAAGGCGTTGACATCCACAATACCAATGGAAACTTGTGGCTGAAAGATGTCACAGTTGATAATAACGATCGGGAAGGAATTGAGATCGTCAATGTGGATGGCAGCCTCAGTATCTACTGCTCTCAAGCAACTAATAATGGACAAGATGGGATCCATGTTGAAATGGATCATGATTTTGTCATCAAATGCAGCCAATCAACCGATAACGGCGGTGACGGTGTACAAATCGTCACAGCACCAACAGCCCAGCTGCTAAGCGTTACCGCAACCGGAAACGGCAGCCAGGATCTTAACTACGATTCTAATATCACCACAGTCACTGAGAAGAAAGTAGACTGCAACGCCAAAGATAAGACCGGTCATGGCGAGAAAGGCCCCTGGACCAAACTCTACTGCCTGCCGGGAGAGATCAAGGTCGCTCTCTTTGACACCTACGGTGACAAAGTCGAATTCGAAAACTTGTGCGGATACGAAGCCGGGGTATTTGATCCAAGTTCCTGGATTTACCCGGATACTATCCCGGGTGGCGGGGAAGATTACATCACCAGCTTGCAGAACAAGATGTTAGAAGAGATCCCAAATCTGGAGCCAATTACCGAATACGGGCTGCCGGGCATTTTAGCCCAGGTGCTGGATGAACTTCCCTTTATGCTTCCTGAAAATTATTCATACGCCTCAGCTTTCTTCACCGCGGTACTGGATGAAGGCGAGTATATGGATCCCCTTCCCGAAGAATCTGGCCTAACCGTTCGTTTCCGCGTTCCAGAATGGTTGGATCCAGGTGATGCACTCTCGATCTTATGGTGGGACGGAGCAGATTGGGTAGACTTGGGTGGTGAATATTCCGAAGATGGGTACTACTTCCAGGTCACCACTGAAGAGACTGGTGTTTTTGTTCTAGCAACCTTTGAAGTTGAAGGCTAGATAATTCAGATACACTTTCTAAAAACTAAACACCGCTCGGTTTTCTCGAGCGGTGTTTTATATTTAATATTGGGGATCAAATGCGATAATTCTAATTGATCCTTCTACTTGACATATACACCTATCAGGCCCAAGAGCACACCCAGAGGGAAACCCAGGATCGATAAAACCAGGTAAGGCGTTGCCTCATCTCGCATTTCCCAGATACCTTTGACTTTGGGCAGAACCTCACGGATCCATTGAGATTCATCCAGAACTTTGATGTGGAAGTTCCACCAGCTATATTCGATACGCTCCAGAACTGCTTTCATGATCTATCTCCGTTTATTTTGAGGTGGAAATCTTTTTGATCTTCCCTTTTTCATCCGCTACTGCCCGAACAATCCGGTTAATCGTCTTCCCACCCGGTCCAGAAACCGATTTGGAAAATACCAGCAGCGTATCAGAGGAAGAATCTCCTTTGCGGGGAGTAACTTTAGGTTTGACACCCTTGAAATCAGGGTGTTTTCGATAAACCTCTTGTGAAATATGGTCAATCATCTTGGCTTTCACTTCTATTGCTCCTTTCAAAATCAATCTCCAAATGAGATATCGGCATATGCCCGGCGGCGCATGAAGGCCGGCACATCCAGGGGATCGCGACCCATATCAAATCGCTCGGCCAAATCCTCTTCCCCATCCGCGTCCTGTTTGACAACTTTGCGATGGATCGGAGCTGGAATCTCCCGGTCCTGACGGGTAAAGGATGAGAATACATCTTCAAAAGTTGTGGCGCCCAATCCAGTAACGATCAGATTGACCTGCACCTGGCCTTGTGAGTGGCTGTTCTGGGTAGTACCAAAGATCAGCTCGGCATCTGGAGGAATCTGTTCCTGCAGATAGTTCAAGGCATGGCTGATATCCATCAAGGTCAGATCTGTGCCGGACGTGAAGTTCACAATTAATCCCGAGGCGTTGGAAAGGGAAATATCTTCCAGCAGCGGGTGATAGAGTGCTTGTTTGACAGCATTCAGAGCCTTATCCTGGCCAGATGCCTGGCCAATGCTCATCAAAGCTCCGCCGCCCAGTTTCATAACACGTTCAATATGAGCAAAATCAACGTTGATCACACCAGGTTGGGTGATCAGTTCAGTGATGCTCTGTACTGCCTGGCGCAAAACATCATCCGCCAGGTGGAAAGCTTCTGATAAAGTGGCCTTTTCAGACACTGTTTGCAGCAAGCGTTCATTGGGGATTGTGATCAAGGTATTGACATGGGGCTGCAGTTTAGAGAGACCTTCAGCAGCATTCTTCTGGCGCCCACCAACCTCAAAACCAAAAGGTTTGGTGACGACGGCAATCGTTATGATGCCCATCTCCTGGGCAACCTGAGCTGCTACCGAGACAGATCCAGTTCCAGTGCCACCGCCCATACCGGCGGTCAGGAAAACCATATCAGCGCCTTCCAATGCCATGGCGATGTCACCTTTGCTTTCAAGGGCCGCGGCTTCTCCCACACTGGGATCTCCACCGGCACCCAGGCCGCGGGTCAGTTCCGGTCCAAGCTGCAGTTTAACGGAGGCATGGCTAAAAGCCATCGCCTGACGGTCTGTATTGGCAATAATAAAATCGACCCCGGACAACCCAAAATGGATCATACGGTCAACGGCGTTGCTGCCGCCTCCACCCAGACCCATTACCTTAATGACTGGCATATAAGGGAGGTCTTCTCCCCAGTCTCTTAGTCTTTGATCTAAAAGATTATCGTTAAACATAGTGATTTCTCCTTGCTTTAAACCCATTCATCGGGCAATAATTAGTCAATTAGGCGTTAGATTGCAGCTAATAATGATGCAATTTTTGTACCATCTCCCTCAACTCGCCGGACTACACAGCCCTGGTTGCGAAGTCGAGTGATATCAGATTCTGAAAAGTGTTCATTTCCGCCTACAACTGTCACTTCCTTAGCCTGGTTGGCCTCCTCCAGTGAGAATCCTACTGTAGGACGGTGGCGCTTGATAAAAGGTCGGGTGACATTCAAATGCCAGTCTGCTACGCCCCACTCAAAGCTGGGCAGAAGCAGATAATGAGCAATGCGGAAATCACCAACTGGAGTAGCTTTTGGCTGCTTTTCATCTTCTTTGGTGAATGCAACCACGACTGGTTTTGGTGATCCTTCCGGGCTGAACCAACTGGACTCATCTATGCCAGTTAATGTTTGAAAAGCGCCGCCAATCACTTCATCCGGGAGCGGTTTAAACCCCTCAACTTCCTGGCGGGCGATCAGACGAGCTCCATTGATCAAGTATTGATTCAGGTCCTCGCCTTCAGGAGCTGGTCCCTGCACACCAAGCAGCAGTATCGGCAGCCGTTTTTCAAGAACGGTTTCAGAGAGTGTCAAATACCATTCTGCAATTCGGAATCCCATCTGGTCCTGCGAATTTTCCGGAGTCCAATAAGGCTGGGTCTCGGGCCAATTCTGCGGTCCGCCAGCTCCCCAGGAAAGGGGTTTGCTATTGATCCGGGTATAAGCAGAGAGGATCAGTCGGGATAGCAGAGGTTCTGAAGCCCGGCGCCTGATCCCGTCAAGAGCACCACGCAGGAAATTCATATCCCAGTAATCCCCACCTGGTTCGAGTGGACCGAATACCGGCACTAACCCTACAGCTACTGCGGCTTCAGCCAGGGGTAAAAATCCATCCAGGAAACGTTCGGTAAGATCCGACTGAGCCCAGGCTTCTGAGCCCCAGCTTTCCTGCAAATTGGCTTTGTCAAAAAGGATGACGTATTTAACACCCCATCGTTTGTAATTTTCGAACAGCAGAAGCATCTCTTCCACTGCCGGTAATTCCCTGGGAGTGATCTGAAAATGCAGCACTGGTTCGATGGACTCCATTTTCAGCGTGGCGATGAATTCCTCCGGGATAGCCCTATTTGTTGGGGCATTCAAAATAATCCAGGAAGCGTCCAGTTGTTTTAGGCGCGGAAGCCACTGCCCCAGATCTTTTCCGGAGTAGTGTTCGCTGTCAGAACGATAGTGAAAACCAACTTTATTCATAAGATTTATCTCTTTCTGATTTTTCAGATAACAACTAAGATGCAAGGTTTATGCCAGCAGCCTTTGAATTCGAGGGTGATTTCCGGATTAATTCAGAGGATGCTATAATGCGGGAGATGAAGAAAATCCTGCTCACAGGCGCAACCGGCTTTATCGGTAAAGCGCTCACACGCCACTTCTTTGATACGAATTACGAGATCCGGGTCCTGATCCAACCTACCAGGAAATCCCCCGACCTGCCTAAAGGCATTCCCGTGGAAGCAGCAGTTTCCGGGCTAAATGATCCCCGGGGACTTCGGGCAGCCCTGGTGGATGTGGATATTATTTATCATCTTGCCAGCCAGGAAGCCCTGGGAGCCAAAGGTGACTTATTGGGAATTGACATCCAGGGTACAAAAAACCTGGTAGAAGCCTCTCAGGAAGCAGGCGTGGATCGTTTCTTTTATCTCAGCCATCTGGGGGCTGACCGGGCATCTGCTTATCCAGTGATGACTGCCAAAGCCATTGCCGAAGACCACATCCAAAAAAGCGATCTTGATTACACTATCCTTCGTACAGGAATTGTGTACGGCCCCAATGATCGCTTCACTACCGCCCTGGCCAAAATGATCCGTTCCATTCCTTTCATTTTTCCTCTCCCAGATAAAGGCGACACCCTTCTGCAGCCGTTGTGGATCGAAGATCTGGCCAATATTCTAACCTGGTCCCTGGACAATCCCAAAACCAAAAGGGAAATATTTGAGATCGGAGGACCGGAGCAGCTGAGCTTCCGAGATATCATCATCACAATGCTGGACGTGATGGGTGTTCAGCGCCGTCCGGTATCGTTAACCACCCCTTTAATCCGCTTTGGGACCGTTTTTGCAGATTATGTGAATCTGCCTATTCCTACCAATATTTTCTGGTTGGATTACCTGGCCACGAACCGGACCTGCTCACTTAACACAGTTCCTCATGTCTTCAATTTACTGCCCAGCCATTTTTCAAAACGGATCGAATACCTCCGGCCGCTTGATTAAAAGGAATTCAAATGACGCTCTTTGATATTTCACTGACTATCACAGAAGATCTTCCGATTTGGCCGGGGGATCCAAAGATCGAAATCAAAAAGATCAGCCAAATCAAAGACGGAGAAGATGCAAATGTGACTCATCTTTCCTCCTCTGTTCATATTGGCACCCATGTGGATGCGCCGGATCATTTCCTCGGGAATGGGCAAACAGTCGAGGACCTTCCATTGGATCTGCTGGTCGGTTCTGTATTTGTAGTTGTATTAGATATAGCGGGACAGATCAGTGCTGCAGATCTGCAAACTGCCGGAATTCCAAAGGGTGTAAAGCGGCTGTTAATTAAAACCGCCAATTCCCGGATCTGGACAGAAGGTTACAGCGATTTCAAGGAAGATTTCATCGCCCTGGACCCAGATGCCGCAGCATACCTGGTGACCCAAGGGATTGAAGTAGTTGGAGTAGATTACCTGTCAGTTGCCCCTTATGCTGACCCGGCACCCACGCATCGGATCTTGCTGGAAGCGGGAGTTCTGGTCATTGAAGGCCTGAACCTTTCTGGCATTGAACCTGGAGACTACACATTATTTTGCCTGCCAATCAAGATCAAGGGATCAGACGGCGCTCCTGCCCGGGTCCTGCTTCAAAAAGACTGATCCTTAGGATACTATTCCAAACTGAATAAGATTTCATATATAATGAAAGAAACCAAAGGAGGATTGGATGTCAAAACCGCTCTCACTTTTGATCCTGTTCAGCTGCCTGGCCTTGATCCTGGCAAGCTGCGCACCCGCCCCCGAACCCCCAGAAGAACTTGTTCCTCTCATGGAAGAAGAAGTTGTTGAGCAAGTGATCCCCACCAATACCCCCCTTCCCCCGACTGAGGAACCTGAAACGGAAGAAGTCGAAGAGGAGGAGCCAGCCGTGGTTGAGATGTCACTGACCAGCCCTGCATTTAAGCAAGACGAAGCTATCCCGCTCAAGTTCAGTTGTGACGGCGATGATATTTCTCCAGAATTATCCTGGACCGGCATCCCTGATGGTGCAGCCAGCCTGGTCTTGATCGTTGATGACCCAGATGCGCCCGTTGGCACATGGGATCACTGGATCTTATTTGACATGCCCGCCGATCTGGATGGTCTTGCAGAAGGTGGAACAGCCGGGATGGACGGCAATAACAGCTGGAACCGAACTGGCTACGGGGGACCCTGCCCTCCTGGAGGCACTCACCGCTACTTCTTTAAGCTTTACGCTCTCGATACCACCCTGGGCCTACCGGCAGGTACTGCCAAAGCAGCTATCGAAGCAGCCATGGTTGGTCATATCCTGGACCAGGTTGAGTTAATGGGAACGTATACCCGATA